>Ga0316187_10000275_pt1 | contig 38329 bp, 26 predicted proteins | sample CroRivburrow1_MG_FD_204927 | JGI IMG/M metagenome (GOLD analysis project Ga0316187, IMG submission 204927) | Coastal sediment microbial communities from Maine, United States - Cross River worm burrow 1 | ecosystem: Environmental > Aquatic > Marine > Coastal > Sediment | place: USA: Maine... | reverse complement strand
AATCGGTGCGGGCCACACGGTCACGGTGCTGTACGAGATTGCCCCTCCCGGCGAGACGGGCACGCAACCCGAAGTCGACCCGTTGCTCTATCAGGGCGAGATCGCGCCGACCGAGGCCGCCGGCAGCGGTGAGCTGTTCACGCTGAAGATCCGTTTCAAGCCGCCGCACGGCTCGAAGAGCAAGTTGCGCACCTACCCGGTGCGCGACGACGGCCTCAGCCTCGGCTCGGCCTCCGACGACTTCCGATTCGCCGCGGCGGTCGCGGCGTTCGGCATGCGGTTGCGAGATGCCGACACGGTCCGGGATCTCGGATGGAACGAGATCGAGGGGCTGGCCGCCGGGGCCGGCGGCGTCGACGAGCACGGCCACCGCGCCGCATTCCTGGATCTCATTCGACAAGCCGAGGAGGTGCCCCGTTAGAGCTACGGCTCACGGCGGGTCACTGCTGAGTTCCTTCGAAGAGATCCCCAAATAGGGTCCCGAGAGCCGTTTCAGGGCTTTTCTTCCCCCGGGTCGGGGTTGCCCTGATGGCGGCTCTGCGCCTTTGTGCATACCCCTGAGTCATCCAAGGTGGGGTTTGTCCGCCAGCGGGACGGCGTCGCCGGGGATTCTCGTATCCCGAGCTGTAACGGAGGCGTCGATGAAACTGCGGACCGGCCACCAAAATCGAAACGGCGAGGGCTGTCGCCTCGCCCAGATCCTCATCTTGGCGATGGCTTTGCCGCTCACGGCGCCGTCGGTTCTCGGTGTCGAAGGTATCAACGGCGAGCCGGAACCTGCCCCCGTGTGTCGCGCCTCCGACCTCATCACCATCACCGCCGAGGAAGGTGCCCGGGCGACCTACCCGGTCGTGGACCCTTCCATTCCGGGCTGGTGGCGGCAGGAGCTCAAGCTCCAGACCCCCGAGCTTCGCGACCCCAGCACCCTGTCCATCCTGCCGCCGAGCCCGGCGCGGGCCGAGGCCTCGACCGACGGCCGCTGGGTTCCGGGGTACCGCCCCGCGACACCGCTGGCGCACGCCGAGCTCGAGGCCTGGAAGGCGGGCCGGAACTCCGCGATGGCGGGTCTGGCGGGCGCTGAAGTACCCAGCACGTCCATCAGCAACTACGGCGCGAACCTGCTGCGAGGCGAGAGGGTCGAGCACGTCGCCGACGAAGAGATCACGCGGTCCGTGCACCCGGAGCCGTACGAGGTCTCGACCATCCACGTGAGCGAGATCCGCGCTACGGAAGAGCGGCCGGCATCCAGAGGCCCGGCCTCGGACATCCACCACGGCTCGGGCATGACCTGGAACGAGTATCTCCTGGCCAAGGAGCTGGCGCAGACCTCGCCGACGACCCCCGAGGCGCAGGAAGCGACCGCCCGGAACCAGCGGGCTCCCGGAGCGCAAGGTGTCGCGTTTGACGCGATCGTATCGAACTTTTCAAGCGTTCCCCCGGACCCGATCATGGCCGCGGGCCCCAGCCACCTGGTGGCGATCGTCAACAACCGTTACCAGGTGTGGGACAAGGCCGGCAATCCCCTGACCACCGACATCACGATGAACGCCTTCTTCGACGGCGTCGAAAACTGCTCCGGAGTCTTCGACGTCTTCGTCGACTACGACGAGGCTGCCGACCGTTTCGTCATGGGCGGCATGTCCGTCTTCCAGACGATCGGCGTGGACAGCTACATCTGTATCGCCGCCTCCGCCACGGGCGATCCGACCGGCGCCTGGCATCGGGCAGGATTCCGTGCCGACGCCTCCGCCCCCGAGACCTGGATCGACTTTCCGCACACGGGCATCGGCCTCGATGAGATCTACATCTCGGGAAACATGTTCGGGGACAGCAGCGGATTCAACCACATCCGGATCTTCGCCGTGGACAAGGACGCGCTGTATGCCGGGACACCGATCACGGTCGTCGACGCCAGCCTCGGCTCGTTGTTCTTTACCGCGCAGCCGGTGAAGCTCCACGGCTACACCTCCGGTGGGTGGCCGGCTCCCGGGACGCCGCATCACTTCATCGCCCACGATTCGGGCGGAAACAGCCGGATCTGGCGCTGGAGCGACCCGTTCAACATCGACCCGGTGATCTACGGCACGGTCGTCGAAGAGAGCTTCGGCGGCCTTCCTCCGAACGCGCCCGAGTTGGACGGCACGTCGAGCAACCTCAACGACTCCGGTTCGGCCAAGTGGCTCGACGCCGAGTATCGCGGTGGCAGGCTGTGGGCCACGCGCAACGTGGCCTGTGACTTCGGCGGCGGGGCCTCGGAGAGCTGCATCGACTGGGTTCAGATCGACGTCTCCGGACCGGCTCCGGTGCTCGAACAGCAGCAGACCGGCGGCGGCTACGGCAGCACCGGCGACTTCCGGTACTACCCGGACCTTTCGGTGGACCGCAACAACAACATCGCCCTCGGCTACACCAAGTCCAGCTTGACCACCTACACCGAAGTCTGGGTGACCGGACGCGAGTTCGGCGACACCGCGGGAACCCTGCAGCCCGAGATCCTGCAGCGGGCCGGGCTGGGGATGTACACCGACGGTGCGGGCTGCCAGGGCAGTTGCGACCGCTGGGGCGACTACACGGGGCTCACGGTGGACCCCGACGGTTGTACGTTCTGGTACCTGGGGCAGTACTCCGACGGCGGGACCTGGAACTGGGGCACGCACATCGGCAGCTTCCGCTTTTCTACCTGCAGCGTCGATTCATCCCTCCAGGTGGACAAGGGCACGGTCACCTGTGACGACGCGATCGCGATCACGGTCACCGACACGACGCTGATCAACGCGACGACCGTTTCCGCGCAGACGACGGTCTCTTCATCCGGCGGTGATTCCGAGACGATTCCTGCGGGGAGCTGGGTGGGTTCCGATTGCGTCGGAAACGATTGCGGATCCTGGACGACGACGCTGCCGGTCAGCGGCGACCCCGGGTCCGATGACGACGGCACGCTCAACGTCGCCGATGCCGAGACCATCAGCGCGGTCTATCTCGACCCGCATGCGGGTCACGATGATCACACCAGAAACATCGCCGTGACCTGTCGCACCCGGCTCGATGACGGCGGGTATATCATCGACGGTGGTTGCGAGGGCGCGCAAGGCGCCGAGCGTTATCGCGACTACATGGACGGTGGAGAGTACATCGCCTACACCTTCGGGATCTTCAACCCCCAGACCGCGCCTCCGTTGACCGACGTCGCGGCGACGCTCACGATCAGCGGGCCCGCCGCCGACAAGGTCACCATCTTCAACCCGAGCATCTACATCGGGTCGCTGGATTCCGGGACCCTGACCGCGACCGTCTTCCAGCTCTATATCGATCCGAGCATCGACGGCGGCGGCTTCCGGATGTCCGAGCACGACTTCGAGCTGAACGTCACCTCGGTGGCCGACGGCTTCACGGCGCTGCAGGTCCTGACCCAGAGCCACCTGCTGCAGGCCGACGACAACATCGTGGAAGAGAGCCAGTGCTGGAACTTCGAGTCCGGTGACCAGGGCTTTGTCCGGGACATCTACGACTACTCCTACCCGTGCGGCTCCGCCGAGGGGTGCTCGAGCCCGCGGACGATCTACACGACTGCGGCCCCCTGGACCCACGGAGGCGGTTGCGGCAGCGAGACCCGCGACGACTACCCGGAGATGACCTGCGACACCGCGGGAACCAGCGCGTTCATGTCGAACGCGGACGGCGCCGCGTGCAACGATTTCACGCAGACCGACAACACGATCACCGACGATGTCCTGTACTCCCCGATCTTCGCTCCGGCCCACACGGGTTCGGCCGCGAACGGCCAGCCGTGGTACTTCAACTGGTCGTACGCCGAGTGGTTCTACCGTTCTCAGATGGTTTCCGGCCTGGATCCGGCCATGGTCCTGGGGATGTTCTGGGACGACGACTACCGAGGCGTCGCCGCGCCGGCCTACAACGAGGTCGATACCCACTACTCCTACTTCCGTGGCTTCATCTATTACGCGAACCAGGATTGGGACAGCTCGGTTCCGTGGGACCCGACCGATCCGCCGGCCAACTTCGACGGTGCCGGCTTCGGCGGCGCGAGCAGCGCGGCGACGCCGGGGCTTCAATGGCGTTGGGCGGTGGAGGTCTTCGACGCTGACCTCGGCTCCAACCCGACCGAGACGCCGGCCACCGCGGGACTCTCGTTGGACAACCTCAACCTGGCCTACGACCAGTACCACGCGGATGAGCAGATCGGATCCTGCGTCGATCCGCCCGCCGTGGCCTCCCTGGACCAGCTCATCTATCTGCAGTGCCCGGATGACGGTCTCGGCGTGAGCGTCCTCGACGGGAGTGCCACCGGCTCGGTCCGGGTCACGGTGACCTCCCTGGACGGCGGCGACAGCGAGACGTTCTCGATCTACGGGACCGGCCCGTACTTCGTGACGACGCTGCCCTATTCCACCGCGGGGGGCCCGCGAGACAACGATGGGACCCTGTTCGTTCTACCGTCCGACACGGTTACCCTGACCTACGATGGATCGACGGCGACCTCCACCGCGGTCAGCTACATCAACTGCGAGGGCGGAGACGTGGTGGTCGCGGGCGTGGCCGGGCTCTCGGACAACGGCGACGGCGACGCCTACGCGGACACGAACGAGACGGTCGACATCTCGATCCGCATCCAGAATAATACCGACCAGCCGCTCCAGAACGTGACGGTCACGATCGCCACCGATGATCCGGCAGTGGACTGCATCCTCAAGGACACGGCCAGCTTCGGCACGATCGAAGCCGCCGGTGCGACCGGCACCAACGATCTGGGGACCGACCCGTTCACCTTCAAGGTCTCGAACCAGGCCACGTGTGTCGATCCGATCTCTCCCCCGACGGCGACCTTCGAGGTCCTGATCCAAGCCGACGGCTTCGCGGGGCCGGTCACACCGCAGAGGCTCACCATGGTGCTCGACATGAACGATCTGCCGGGCACGATCACCTTCACCGAGGACTTCACGACGAACCCGCCGGGCTTCTACCACGAGCTCGGGCCGGGCGACGACAACGGGGTGGCGACCGGTCCCGGCGGGCTGGCGTGCAGTCCGTACGTCGACGAGTTCTTCTGGAGCGCCACCGGGGGCAACTCTGGCGGTGGCTACTTCTGCTGGCAGGATCCCGCGGATACGTTCCCCAACGGTACGTACAGCGATCTCAACGACTCGGCGCTGTACTCCCCGGTCTTCAAAATCGGAGCCATCAGCACCACGCTGAGCTTCGATCACGAGTACCAGTTCGCGTGGTCCGGTACTTATCGGATCGATGGTGCCCGGGTGGACTATCGCGTCAACGGAGGCGTCTGGCAAAAGCTGACCACGCTGCCCTACGACGGTGACTTGATCTGGAACTCCTACTGCAACCCGCTGTGCAACGGGTCGGAGTTCGGGCTGCCGTGCTTCAGCGAGAACCCCGGCGAGGGGGAGCAGATCTTCAACCAGCTCGATCAGGGAACGGTGAACTGGACCTCCGTGGCCGGTGACATCACGGGACTGAACACCGACGACCTGGTGCAGCTCCGCTGGCGCGTCGGCTCGATGAACTCCTCGGCCTACGGGATCAGCACCGACGGCGGCTACGGACTGGACAATGTCAGCCTCTCGAACGTGATCCAGCAGGAGTGCGACACGGCAGTTCACCCGGACACCGGCTGCGGCGTGATCTACGATGAATTCGGGAATCTCGTGGAGCTGTGTGGCGACGGCGACCTGGTCGTCGAGCCGACCGAGCTGTGGTCCGTCGACGTGACACTGCGGAACTCGGCGTCGACCGACGCGCCGAACACGACGGCCGATCTCGTCGTCAGCGGCGGGACGCCCGTCCTGGCAAACGTGACGAACAACCCGGGGAGCTTCGGGACGATCGCGGCCAACGGCGGGACGGCGACGGCCAGCTACGAATTCTCCGTCGATCCGGGCGGGGTGTGCATCAACGACATCCTCTTCGACGTCAACGACATCACCGACGACGGCGCGACTTACAAGGATGAGCCGTCCGCGTTCGCGGTGCCCATCGGAGGCGTCAGCGCCCAGGAAACATCGACGCAGTCGGTGGACCCGATCGACGCATCCAACGGTAGTGCGGCGTCCTCCTTGCTGCCGGCGCTCACCATCCCGGGCCCGGCGTACACCGTGACGGTCGACTACAGCTCGAGCTACACCAACGTCGCGCCCACGGACGTCGGCGTGCAGAGCACGGATCCGTTGACGGTCGAGAACGGGGCCGCGACGTCACTGTTGAGCCCGGCCGCTTCCTTCTCGGTAGCGAATGCGGTCTCCGTGGTTGCAGACTGGGCGAGCCTGACCCACCCGAAGGTGCTGGAATGCACCAGGGTCTACCTGCGCACACCGAACGGGGCGAACTTCACGCTGAAAGCGGTCGACGAAGCGCCTGCAAACCCGTACGACATCTCCTACGTCTATTCGTCCCCCAGCGGTGGGCCCGGGCAGTACCAGATCGGGCTCGAGGAGGTCGCGAGCGGTCCGTGCAAGCAAAGCGCGACCCTCACCGGTGCCACCATGACGATCACCGGCCCGTCCAGTGCCGGAAGCTCGACCTTGAGCACCCGGGTGGCCCTGTGGGACGGCGCCACGGAGCACGTCTTGAAGGGCTACGGAGACGTGGACAGCAAGCCCCACGACGTCACGGCGATCTACAACGCGGCGGGGCCCGGTGTCTACGAGCTACGCCTCGAAGAGGGCGGCAGCGGCGGCGTGGCGACGCTGAGTGGCGGGACAATCACCGCCGTGGGGATCGAATGCGATCTCGGCTGCTCCAGCTTCGTTCCGCCCGCTCCCCCGCTCGCCGATGGGACCTTCGGCTCGCCACTGACCCTCGACAGGGGGGTCGGGCCTGACGACCTGGAGCTGGCCATCGACAACGCCACCTGCTCGGCAGGTCGCGCCGTGGTGGTCTATGGCAACATCGGAGACTACAGCACCTACCAGGGCGCGGTGGACGTCGGATGCGACCTCGGGACCGGGCCCACCGGGACGGTCACCCACGCCGGTGACAACGTCTGGTTCAACGTGATCTGGGTCAACGACAACGACGACGCCGGGCATCCCGGGTTCGATTCGTCGGGCGCGCGGACGTGGAGCGCCGCCGGGCTGTGTGGTGTGGTCTCGGACGACACGTCCGACGCGGTGTGCGACTGAGGAGTCTGAGCGGGATCCCGGACGGTGGTGCGCGGCACGACGTGACGTCGCGCATCACCCTCTATCTTGGCCGCGTCGCCAGCTGCAGTCGTTCCTGGACGTCCTGAACGCGAATCAGCTTCATCGCTTCCGCGTTGTGCACCCTCTGGTGCCACTGTGGGGTCGAGGTGTGCAGGAACTTCCTGGCAGCCTCGGGGTAGGCGTTGACCGTGTACTCCAGCGCTCGGTAGGGGCCGGAGAGCTCGGGTCGGGCAACCGCATACAGTCCGACGACCGGCGTATCGACCGCGCGTGCGAGATGGACCGGCCCGCTGTCCGGAGAGACCAGGGCGCTGCATCGCTGGTAGGTCGCGGCCAGCTGGAGCGGCGTGGTCTTGCCGCATAGACTATGGCAACCGGTCGCGGTCACGATCGACTCGGACGCGGACATCTCGGCCGGCCCCGGCCCGCCCGTGAGGACCACATCGACTCCCCCGCGCTGCTGCTCCTCGATCAGCTCGATGAACCTGTCCACGGGCCAATCGCGTTCCGGCTTGCTGGCGGAGGCGTTGACGGCGATCCAGGGACCGCCGGGCAGGTGCTTGACGGCAAAGGCGCGGTCGCCTTCCGATATCGGTAGCTGCCAGCCCTTGAACCGGGTGGCGTCGGCCCCGGCTGCCGATGCGAGGCGCAGAAAACCGTCCATCAAGTGCTCGTCGGCATCGGGAATCGCCTCGTCAATGAACCAGCGATGACCGTCGCGAGCCCGGCGGCCTCCCCAGCCGATCTTGCGCTTGGCCCTCAGACACGCGTAGAGCAGGTTCGCTCGAAAGCTCGCATTGCCGCACAGGAGAATATCGAACTCGGTCTCCCGGAAGCGTCGCTTGATGGCCAGGTAATCGGCAGGCCCCCTGGGCTTGTCGAGTATCTCGACGTCGAGTCCCGGCAGACCCTGCAACACCCGATCGTTGGGCGCGCCGACCATCCAGGTGATCCTGGCTCCGGGGTGCGCCTGTTGCAGCAACGGCACGACACCGGAGAACAGTGCGACGTCGCCTAGCGCTGACAGCCGGACGATCCCGAGGTGCACAGATCAACCCTCGTCTGCCGACAGGAAAAGGAGCTCAGGCTGCCGGCAAGAAGCTGAAGAACCGGTCCAGAAGCTCCACCCGGCTACGCGAATAGGCGCCCCGGTCCAACCATCTTTCCATGTGCTCGAGATTCTGCTGACCGATCTCCGGGCAGTGCTCGTAGAGCGCGAGCGCACGCTCAACCGCGGGCACGATCGACTCTCCGTCGCGCACATCGATCACGCCTTCCTTCGGCAAGGGCAACAGCAGCTCGATGTTGCTGAGGTCGCTGCAGACGACCACCGATCGGGCGTAGATCGCCTCGTAGTGGCGATAGCTCCAGGGTGCCCAACCCCGTGGCGCAAGGGAGACCTTCGAGCTGGAAAGGCCCGCAAAGTACTCGAAGAAGCCCACCTTGCGGCGTCCCATCCAGAGTTGCTGCAGGACTTCCTCGTCCACGATCTCGGCGGCGTGCCGGCGCCATCGGGAACTGCCCACGAGCCCGCCCCACAGTCGAAGATCGGGGCGCTTCTTCTGGAGCTCCACCAGCCATGCAACACGTGGGTTTCGGGCCACGTCGCCTGTCGGACGGGCCACGAGAGCGACGTCGAACGGTTTTCCTCTCCCTTTCCGCCGTACCCGATCCAGCAGTGCCTCGCGCCGGATGGCCACGCGCAGCTTATTGACCGGGGGTCGCTTGATCGGGAGAAGACCGACGGTGTAATCGGTGTCCCAACGGCGATCGATCCAGGTCTTCATGCACAGATCGGTCTCTGAGAGCAGAAACTCGCGGTCGGACTCGCCGAAGTCGACGTCCGGGGCATCCGTGGAGTCATAGACCGCCATCCGGCGGAAGCGGATACGGGAAAGGTGCTCCTTGCTCAGACTCGTGGGCAAGCCGACGAACAGCCACTCGGTCTCGATCTTGGATGACGCGAGAAGCTGAGAGGGTCGCAGAAGCCGCACCTCCGATCGTCCGAAGTACTCGACCAGGAACCAGTACAGTCCCAGCTCGGAATAGGAACCGGCTCGACTGGCCAGCCACCAGAACGCCCGGGTCCCGCGAATACCCGCGTCGTGATCCTTCGCATCGCTGATCACAATCGTGTAGGGGACCATGGGTTACCCTGCGATGTGTGTATACTTGCCCACCGCCGAAAAGAACCTTACTACCGTACGGAGCCCGGCCGCAACGGCTGGAGACACACCGGCGGCCCGGGGTCGTTCCATGTGTGGTATCGCGGGCGTCTTCGTGGGAGCATCGAATCGCTTCGACGAGGCCGAGCTGCGAGCGCCGATCGAGCTTCTCGCCCATCGCGGACCGGACGACCACGGCTCGCACGTCGCTGACGGCGCGGGGCTGGCGCATACCCGCCTGTCGATCATCGACCTCGAAGGCGGTCACCAGCCCCTGTTCGACGAGGATGGACAGCTCGCTCTGGTTGCCAACGGCGAGATCTACAACTTCGTCGAGCTGCGTGACGATCTGAAGCGTCGTGGGCGTCGTTTCGCAACACGCTCCGACAGCGAGACGATCCTGCAAGCCTACGCCGAGCATGGCCGCGAATTGCTTCCCCACCTGCACGGGATGTTCGCTTTCGCCCTTCACGATGCGAGGCGAAAGGAGCTGATCGTCGCCCGCGACCGCCTGGGGATCAAGCCGCTGTACTACGCCTGCCTGCCGGATCGTTTCGTCTTTGCCTCGGAGATCAAGGCCCTCCTTCCCCTGCTCCCCCATCCGCCACGCGTGCACGCCCCGGCCCTGGCCCAGTACCTGATGAACCAGTTCAGCACCGGCGAGGAGACAATCTTCGAGGGCGTCCACCGTCTGCCGCCTGCGACGGCCATCGCGGTGGACTCCGGGCTCAATCTCCGGCGCTGGACCTACTGGTCTCCACTCGAGGTTCGCACCAGAGACATCAGCTTCGAGGAGGCCGCGGAAGAGTTCGAGTCGTTGATGCAGACGGTGATGCAGGAGCACATGCGCTCCGACGTCCCCTACGGCCTGTTCCTGTCCGGCGGTGTCGATTCGGCGGTGCTGCTGGCGATGCTGCATCGCTACCAGAGCCGTCCGGTCCGGACGTTCTCCGTCGGCTTCGTCTCCGAGACTCTCGAGAGCGAGCTCGACGAGGCGCAGTTCATCGCCGAGCACTTCGGCGCCGATCACACCCCTCTTTCGCTGGACCGGCAACAGGTCTTTCATCGCCTTCCTCATTCCGTGTGGGCCAACGATGACCTGATGCGCGACTACGCGACCCTGCCCACCTCGATCCTCTCCCAGCGGGCCGGCCAGGAGCTAAAGGTGGTGTTCTCGGGAGAGGGTGGTGACGAGGCGTTCGCCGGCTATGGGCGGTACCGCAGCAGTGCGATCGAGCGGCTGGTCAAGGACCTGCGTGCCTCCGGATCGGGAGGTTTCCGGACCCGGGGCCAGATCAAACCTCGCTGGGCGCGGCGGCTCTTCGGACCCGGGCTCGCCGAGGCGGCAAGACATGTTCGTACGCCGTTTGTCGACGCGTGGGCCAGGGCACCGGAGGGATGGAGCTTCGTCCAGCGGGCCCAATACACCGATATCGTGACCGCGCTACCGGACAACCTGCTGCTCAAGGCCGACCGTATGATGATGGGCTTCGGCCTCGAGGGCCGGGTGCCTTTCGTCGATCACCGCGTGGTCGAGTTCGGGCTGTCGCTGCCGGACGAGCTGAAGATCCGGAAGGGGCAAGGCAAGCTGTTCCTCAAGCACTGGGCCGAGCGCTTCATCCCCCGCGATCATCTCTACAAGCGCAAGCGCGGTTTCTACGTGCCCATTCAGGAGTGGCTGTCGGGCTCGTTTCTTGACGACCTGGAGCGCGTGCTTCCGCGCAGCCCAGGGATTCGAGCATGGTTCTCCGAAGACGGTGTCGCCGAGGTACTGCGCGCCCAACGGAAGGGGTCGAACGCCACCCGCGAGGTCTGGAGCCTGCTGCAGTTCGCGATCTGGCACCGGCTGTTCGTCGAGGCTCCCGGCGAGCGACCGGAACCGGAATCGAACCCGCTGGACTGGATCGGATGACGGGGGTCCTCTTCAACGACCTCATCGGCATCATGGCCGTGATCCTCATGGTCCCGGTGACGTTCCTGTGGCTCGAGCGGAAGACCCGCTGGAGGATCTTCAACCTGCTGCCGGCCATCATCTGGATCTTCCTCACCCCGATCTTCCTGAGCAACTTCGGCGTCATCCCCCGCGAGAGCCCCGTCTACGACACCTTCAAGTCGTTCGCGGTTCCCCTGTTCATCGTCCTCATGTTGCTGGACATCAACATCAAAGAAGCCATCAAGGTGGCGTGGCGCGGCGCCATCGTCCTGGTCGTCGGCTCGGTCGGCGTGGTGGTCGGGGCCACCGTGGCGTTTGTCCTGTTCCGCTCGGGGCTGCCCGACAACGCATGGTCCGGGTTCGGGGCGCTTGCGGGGAGCTGGATCGGAGGCACCGGCAACCTGGCCGCCGTCGCCGAGAGCGTGGCCACTCCGAGCGAGCTGGTGGGGATCGTCGTCATCGTGGACAACTTCGTCTACCTCGCCTATTTTCCGCTCATCCTGATGAGCAAGCGCTGGGCGAAATCGTTCAACCGCTGGACGGGCGTGTCGCAGGCCGACCTCGATCACTTCACCGACGCCACCCGGCAGGTCGAGCGAAAGACCCACGAGGTGCACTTCCGCGATCTCCTCACCCTGCTCGGCTGGTCTTTCGCGGTCATCCTGGTGGCAAACTGGCTGTCCACGCTGGTGCCGCCGCTCCCGCCCGTGCTGACTCAGAAGACGTGGGCGCTTCTGCTGGTGACCACGTTCGGGATTGGCCTGTCGGCGACACGGCTTCGCAACGTTCCGGGTACGGAGCCCCTCGCCATGGCCTTCGTCTACATCTACATGACGATGATCGGTGCGTCCGCCGATCTGCGGGCCCTGGGCGGAGCGCAGTGGTTCATCGTCGCCGGCTTCGTGACCATCGCGATCCATCTGCTGTTCGTTCTCGCCGGAGCGAAGCTGATGAGGCTCGATGTGGGCATGGCGGTGACGGCGAGCGTCGCGTCGGTGGGCGGCGCGGCCTCGGCACCCGTGGCGGCCGGCTACCACCGCGAGGAGTTAGTGCCAATCTCGATCATGCTGGCCCTGATCGGCTACGCGCTCGGCAACTACCTCGGGGTCGGGACGGCGTACCTGTGCAACCTGTTGGGTTGATCGCTGACCGACTCGACGGCGACCTTGACCGCAGTTTGGGGCACGAGAGCGCTAGCGTGAATCGAGCTCTTCGAAATCCACGCTGAGCTAGGATCTACAGAGATGCGAGCGATCCTCCTTCTTGCAGGAGTAGTCCGCTGCCGGCAGCCAGCTCGGATCCAGCGGTTCAGGGAGGCACGTGGCACCATCATCGATGCTCACGACTTTCATGTCGGAATCGAAGACCAGCGTGACGGGGAAACACGTCGGACCGTTTTCCCATTGAAGCTGAAGGGCGACGCCTTCCAGGTCTCGGATCGAGCCCGGCCCGCCATCGCCGGGCAGCACCGCCCAGGTCGCAGGGCCGAGGGCCTCGATGACCGCCTCCCGCGACGTCCCGCTCTTGATCTTCGCGGCCTTTTTCGACAGTTCTGTCTTGCCCTGGGCGAGCGCCGGGATCGCAAGACAGAAAACCACGAATGCGACGACAATCTGCTTCACAATCCACCTCCTGCAGCCGCTGTTGTTGTTATTCAATTTAGGCCGAGAGATGGACGAGGTCCAGCTTTTTTAGTGGCTGCATTCCCCGGCTCCTGCACCAAGGAAAAGCGGTTACGATACCCGGGTCGTGATCGGCCCGAATCGGAACGGAGGCGACGGAAGAGGCCGGGCTTCGGCGGTCGGGGCCTATGGCCTTTTCGTAGCCTCGGGCGGTCTCGGGGCGGGGTCGCTTCTCCTTTTTGTGGTCGTCCTTTTTGCCGGACCCCTGGGGATCGTCGATCTGAATCTCGACACCGGAGTCGCGCTTGCACTGAATGCCGTTCTGTCCCTCGGGTTCTTCCTGCAGCACAGCGTGATGACGCGCAGCAGTTTCCGCAACCGCTTCTGTCGCCGGGTCCGCGAGGAGTTCCATGGAGCGGTCTACTCGATGATGAGTGGGATAGCCCTCCTGGTAGTTCTGGTCATGTGGCAAGGACCGACCGAGTCGCTGTTCGCCGCGCCGGAGCCGCTGCGGTGGTGTCTACGAGGGTTGTTCGTCCTGAGCCTGCTCGGCTTCGCGTGGGGCGCCCGGGCCCTCGGGCCGTTCGACGGTCTCGGCCTGCGGGCCATCCGGCGCCATCTCCGTGACGAAAAGTCCCGAGAGCCGCGTTTCGCCGTTCGGGGACTGTACCGTTGGGTGCGCCACCCACTCTACTTCTTTGCCCTCGTGCTGTTCTGGACCTATCCCGAGGTAACAGCAGACCGGCTGCTATTCAACGTGCTGTGGACGGCCTGGGTTTTCGTCGGCACGGTTCTGGAAGAGCGTGACCTTGTGGAGACCTTCGGAGAGCCCTACCGCGAGTATCAGCGCCGGGTCCCGATGCTTCTGCCCTCCCGGCTGTTCCCCAGCTGGCCGAAAAAGACGACGTGACGCGTCAGGGCCCGCCACACATACGCACCCGCCTTATCCGCCCTGCAGCTTCGTCGCGAGCCAGCCGCGTCACGCCCCGGGCATCACGTAACCCCAGCTCAGCAGGTTCAACCGATTGCCTCCCGGAATTGCCTAGGATACCCCGGCCGTCACGAAATGTCGTGAGCCGGCCTCTTTACCTCCGGGCAACCCGACAGGATTACTCCGCTTTCCAGGGCCGCTTATGGCTGACGGACATACCCGGTCGCGGTAGAAAGGACCCCGACGGCCGTGTCGACCGTCCCATGTATCGCCGGGGGGCCCCATCGTGAATTCCAGAGCTCTGTTTCGAGTCCTGCTGGTCATCTTGGTCGTACTCACCGGTCTGACCTGCGCCTCGGCCGGTGAGCCGGTGCGCGTGGACGTTCTCGTGGACGAGGGCGACCGCATCGTCCTCGATCTCACCGTTCAGGACTACCGGGTGGAAACCGTGTCGATCGACGGCCACGACTACCTGCAGCTCGTCCTGCCCGGCGAGCCGAGCTCCCTGGAGAAGGGAGCCCCTGCCCTGCCCCACGTCGCGCGGAGCGTCATCATCCCGAACGATGCCGCGATGTCGTTGAGGGTGATCGCCGCCGGGTACGAGGAAATACTCGGCACGGTCGTGCCGTCCAAGGGACCGCTCCAGCGCACGGTCGATCCCGCGACGGTCCCCTACGAGATCGGCGAGGTCTACGCCGTCGACGCCTTCCACCCCGGACCTCTGGCCTCTCTGGGCGAGCCTTACATCATGCGCGACCACCGGGGCCTGGTGGTTCGGTTCCATCCGTTCCAGCACAATCCGGTGACCGGGGTGGTCCGCGCCTACAACCGGATCACCGTGGAGCTGACCGCCACCGGACCGGGAAAGACCAACGTGATAGGGAATGTCGACTTCGACCGAACGCCGGTGAAGTCGTTCGACGACATCTACTCGTCTCACTTCCTGAACTACGACACGGGCGTGGACTATCCCGTTGTGGACGAACAGGGCGACATGCTGATCGTTGCCCACGATCCCTGGATCGGGAACCTCGACGCATTCGTGGCGCACAAGGCGTCCATGGGGATCACCGCCACGGTGGTGGGGGTCTCCACGATCGGCAACGACCACGCCTCGATCAAGAGCTACATCCAGAACGTCTACGACACCAGCGATCTGGCGTTCGTGCTGCTGGTCGGTGACGCCGCTCAGGTGGCGACCCCCACCGTCCTGGTGTCGGGGGACGTCGGGGCGTCAGACCCGTCGTACTCGAAGCTCGCGGGGGACGACAACTACCCCGACGTCATCGTCGGCCGGTTCTCCGCCGGAACGGCCGCCGAGCTCGACACCCAGACCGAGCGAACCGTCTCCTACGAGACGCTACCCGCCACGTCACAGGACTGGTTCAAGCGGGGCACCGGGATCGCCTCGTCGCAAGGGGCCGGTATCGGTGACGAGGGACAGTCCGACACGCAGCACATGAACGAGATCCGGGGCTGGCTGCTCGACGACGGCTACACCGAGGTGGACGGGATCTACGATCCGACGGCGAGCGACACCCAGGTAACCACCGCCGTCAACGCCGGGCGAGGCATCATCAATTACACCGGCCACGGGTCGGCGACGAGTTGGGGGAGCTCCGGGTTCAACAACGCCGACGTGGACGCTCTGGTCAACGACGGCATGCTGCCGTTCATCTTCTCGGTGGCCTGCGTCAACGGCCAGTTCGACGATTTCGGGAAGTGCTTTGCCGAGGCGTGGCTTCGAGCGACCCACAACGGGGTGCCCTCCGGCGCCATCGGAATGTACGCATCGTCGATCAACCAGTCTTGGGCACCCCCGATGGAAGCCCAGGACGAGTTCAACCTCCTGCTCACCGACCTGACGCGGCCGTACCGGAGCTTCGGCGCCCTGTGCTATGCGGCTTCAGGCGCGATGATGGATGCCTACGGGGGAGACGGTGTCAACATGTTCAACACCTGGCACGTCTTCGGCGACCCCTCTCTGGTCATGGTGGGTGAAGCGGCGCAGGCGGAAGGTCTTCTGGTCACTCCGAGCGACGGGCTGGTCGCCACATCCGAGGCCGGCGGCGCGTGCGACCCGGATCAGATCGTTTACACCCTGAGGAACCTGGATGAGACCGCGCTGGAGTATGAGGTGGTCACCGGCGCACCCTGGGTCTCGGTGACCGGCACCGGCGGCAGCCTGGCACCCGGCGAGGCGGCGGAGGTCACGGTCCACCTGAACGGCGCGGCACGCAACCTCGACGTGGGCGACTACTCGGATGCCGTTCGGTTCGACAACATCACCAACCAGGACACCAGCACGATCCGGCCGGTCTCGCTGAGCGTCGGATCGCCGAGGCTCCTCCACCGGTGGACCCTGGACGGCGACCCGGGGTGGGGACTCGAGAGCGACTGGGAATTCGGGGTCCCGGCCGGAAACGGTGCCGTCTCGGGGCTGAATCCGGACCCGACCACCGGAGCCACCGGAGCCACCGTTTACGGGGCGAATCTGGGCGGTGGGATATCCAAGTTCGTCGGAGGTCCGTACTACCTGACCGCCGGCCCGCTGGACTTCTCACAGCTCCACGGCGTCTCGATCACCTTCCAGCGGTGGCTGAACACCTACGGCCCGCCGGACGTGCTGTCCACCCTCGACCTCTCGAGCGACGGGACGACCTGGACCCACATCTGGAGTGCCGGGTCGCTCGTTGCCGATGCCGCATGGACGCCTCAGACCTTCGACCTGTCCGCCGCGGACGGCTCCGCCACGGCCTACGTCCGATGGGGATACCAGGTGGCGCAAAAGACCCCCAAGGTCGGCTCCGGCTGGAACCTGGACGACGTGGAGATCGAGGGAGTCCCCGGCACCGCCAGGATCACGCTGCACGTCGATCCGGTGAGAGTCTCCTGGTCGGCGGCGCCGGGCGCCGTGGGCTACGACGTCATCCGCGGCAGCGTCGAGACGCTGCTCGGAAGCGCGGGAGACTTCACCTTGGCCACCGAGGAATGCCTGGCCGACGACGTCGGCGATACGTTCGTCGACTACAGCGCCGAGCCGCCGCCCGGATCGGGATTCTGGTTCCTCGCAAGGTGTGTCGGCCTGGACGGCCCGATGACCTGGCAGACCTTGGCCGGCAACCAGGACGGAGCGCGCGACGAGGAGATCGCCGCGGCTGTCGGGGTCTGTCCGTAGGGTTCGGTGCGTCCGCTTTCGAGGCGGGCAACCGACCTTCGCGCTAGGCGGAGAGAGCCGCGTCCGCTGTGGCCTGATCGTGGTACCAACGGACGAACTCGTCCGGAGGCATGGGATAGCCGAACAGGTATCCCTGGCCGCAGTCACAACCCAGCTCCCTCAGGGTGTCCCAAACCGCGGGGCGCTCGACGCCTTCGGCGACCACCCTCAAACCCAGGTTGTGGGCGAGGTCGATGGTCGATCGGACGATCGTCTCGTCGTCGGGGTTGTGGTCCATCTCCAGCACGAACGACTTGTCGATCTTGATCTCGGTGGCCGGTAGCTTCTTGAGGTAGCCCAGGGACGAGTACCCGGTGCCGAAGTCGTCGACCGAGATCTCGACGCCAAGGCCTGCGATCTCGGTGAGCACCTCGAGGGCCTTGCGCGGGTCATCCATGATCACGCTCTCGGTGATCTCGAGGCACAGGCGTTCCGGCGGCAGCCCGGTCGCGTGGAGGAGCCCCGTCAGGGTTTCCGGAAGTCGTTTCTCCAGCAGGTTTCGCGCGGACAGGTTCACGGACAGGCCGATGTCCACTCCTCTGCGGCGCCACTCGGCGCATTGCGAAACCGCGGTCTCGAGCACCCACAGGGTCAGCGGCCGGATCAGCCCGCTCTGCTCGGCGATGGGAATGAACTCGTCGGGCGTGACGTTGCCGTGCTCCGGGTGACTCCAGCGGACCAGGACCTCGACACCTGTCGGTCGCCCGCTCGCCGCCGACACTTTCGGCTGGTAGCGGACCGAGAGCTCGCCGTTCTCGATGGCCGTGCGCAGCTCCGCGGTCAGCGCGAGATGGCGCTTGCTGTTGTAGTCGTGCCTGGGGTCGTAGAAGGCCAGCTTGGCTCGCTCGTGCTTGGCGGCGTGCATCGCCACGTCTCCCCGCTGGATCAGCATCTTGGCGCTCGTACCGTGGTCGGGGAAGATCACGATCCCGATGCTGGCATCCACCAGCAGGGAGAGACCCTCGATCTGGAACGGTTGATTGAGGGAGTCGATCAGATTCCACGCCATCTCGCGGGCGCCTTCAAACCCGGTATCGGGCAACAGCACCGCAAACTCGTCCCCGTCCAGCCGACCGATGGTATCCCCGGGTCTTAGCGGCGACTGGAGCCGCAGGGCGATCTTCTCGAGAATCTGGTCGCCGGTGTCGTGGCCGAGGGTGTCGTTGATCTCTCTGAAGCGAACCAGGTCGAGGAGCAGGAACGCAACGGGGCTGCGGTCCTGTGCGGCGGTCACCAGCGTCTGATGCAGGTGCCGGGTGAGGCACGGGCGGTTGGGAAGCCCGGTCAGCGCGTCGTGGGTGGCCTGGTGCTCCAGCGCGCGTCGCTGTGCCTTGCGCTCGGTGATATCGCGCAGGAAGGCGACGCGGAGCTTCTCGTCGTCGGACTCGACGGTGCTGACGGTCATCTCGAGGGGAATCGGACCGCCACGACGACGGCCGATGACCTCCCAGGGCCCCGACGCCCGTTGCGATTCCGACGTGGAGGACGCGACGCCGGGCTCGTCGTCAGGAAGCGCGATGAGATGCTCGACGGGTAGGCCGATCAACTCGGCCGCCGGGCGGTCGAAGAGAAGCTCGGCGGCCCGGTTCACACGCTCGACGGTGCCGTCCACCCCGACCATGACGATGCCGTCGAAGCTGTTCTCGACCACCAGCTTCATCAGGTCCCGGGTGCGCCTCAGCAGCATTCGCTGCGCGAGAAGCCGCAGGGTCTGCTGATCGACGCGGCGGACCAGCGCGAAACCGTACGTCCCGACCAGCGTCACCAGCCAGGGCGAGATCTCGAGAATCCGAGGCGACACCATCTGGACCGTCAGCGATGCGGCAAAGGATGCGGCCACGAGACCCACGACCACCACCAGGCCCGTACGCCACGAGCGAGACTCGAGCCACGGTCCGACGAGCAGGGCGAGCGCCAGCGTCGCCGCCAGCGGAAGCAGTGGGTAGAAGGGCTGAAGCGCGCGGCCCTGCGCCATCGATTCCGCAGCCATCGCCTGCAGTACGGGCCCGGGCATCGCTTTCACCAGAGGCACCGCGATCCAATCTCCGAGCTCCACGGCCGTCGATCCGACGATCACCGTTCGACCCTCGACCACCGACGGGTCGAAGGACTCGGTCAGGACGTCGACGTACGACAGTCTCGGGATCGTATCCGCCTCGATGCCGTAGTCGATGCGGAACTCCCGGGGCACGCCATGGCGACCCTCCAGGATCGCAGCCGCGAAGGACGGCACCGTGCCGTCGCCGGTCGGCTCTTCGGTGCCGTAGTGTCGAACCAGTCCGTCCGAACCGGGCTGGATGTTGATGGCGCCGAGTGAGGCGTGATCGGCAAAGATCTCGAGCGGCGCGCTCGCCGTCAGGAGGTCACGGCCCCGGGCCCGCTCCCACTGGTGGAAGACGGGAAGGACCACACGGCCCCCGGCGGCGCGCAGCGCCGATGCCAGCTCCGCGTCTTCCTCCCTTAGAGAGCGCGAGCTGAAGTCAACGTCGAAACCGACGTTTCGCGCGCCTGCGGCGACCAGGTTCTCGATGACCGTGGCATGGTATCCCCTCGGCCATGGCCAGACGTCCAGCTTTCTCAGGCTTGCCGGGTCGATGGCGACCAGCACGACCTCCGAGCCGGCCGGTCGATGCGCCAGGCGGAACTTCGCATCCAGCATCCGGTTCTCGAGTGGCTCGAGGAAGCCGGCGGCGTACAGGCCGGCGACCAGCCCGAACAGCACGAGGGACGGAACGAACCGCTTCATCCGGATATCGTCAAAGCCTGTTCCTAAGGCTGCGCAGGCGTCTCGGTCACGTCCGCTGTCTTCGCCTTCCTGTTGTTGATGAACTCCTGGCTGGGCTCCTCGTTGGCCAGGTCGTTTTGACGGGTGTCGATCTCTTCCTCGATGGCGTTTCTTTGCCGGTTGTCGAGCTCTCCCAAGCCCGAGTCGACCTCGCCGCCCTCGCCGGATCCGACCGGATCGAGGTCATCCATGATGATCTCGTGCCGCTGGGCCACCGCGTGGGCCAGCCGTCGAAGGTCGGCGCGGGCCAGCTTCCTGGCGTCGTTGTTCGGCTCGGCGGCCGTGCGCTCGGCCTTGACACGGAGGGAGACGTGTTCCATCTCGCTATCGGCCATGGCGTCGAGCTGCACGCTCTCGCCCGCGCCGACGTCGAGACTCTCGCCGGAGGCCAGAGAGGTGACCTCGACGAGGCCCTCCTCGACGGTCACCGAGGCGTACGAGTCGGTCACCGTGACCATGAAGATCGTGCCCTTGACGCCTGCCACCAGGTACGGCGTGACCACCTTGAAGTCGCGGCCCTCGCGGCGGCCGACCTCGTAGATGACGCTGCCCGAGGTTTGCACGACGGAGCTTTCGTCACCGGTAAGCGGCGGCAGCGCGACCTGGCTTTCGGGATCGACCATGAGGACGTCGCCGCTACGGGTCAACGTCGCGCGGCCCCGGTGCCCGGTCCGCACCAGGTTGAGCGGTTCGAGCCGGTCCCCGCGCCGCACCGGTGCCCAGCTTTCCTCGATCGCTCCGGGTCGTGTCTCGACGGGGCCCGATGCCGCCACCGCCTTCCACCAGGCGGGCACCGGCGCGGGATCGACAGTGTCAATCTCCGGTGGAGCTGCGTGAAGGGCAGTCAGCACAGTACCGGCCAGCGCCACAGTCAACATCACCATCCCGAACGAGATTCGTGGATGTCTCATCGCTTCGACTCCTATTTCCGAATCGATACCCCGACCAGGGCCGTGTCCTGGTCGTAGGTGAAGATCGGGTCCTCGCTGTTCGTCCGGAGCACGACACCTTCAACGAACAGTCCGAGGTGCCGGTTGAGGACGCGATCGAATCGCGCGGCGAACCGCCGCATGTCACTGCCGCGAGTCACCGCGTTGGGATCGCCGAGCACGGTGGCGTGCTCGTAATCGAGCCGACGACCCGAGGCGAAGAGCTGCAATCGGTTTCGATCGCCGAAGGTGCGAAGGGCGGAAACGAAGCCGGTCAGCGCACCGAAGTCATAGTAGCCGGCCCAGGTGTCCTGGCGGTCGGCCGCGAGCACCCCGACGTTGACGTGCCACTGTCGTCCGGGCGTCATCAGGAACCGGAGACGGTACCGCGTGTAGCGGTACTCGCGTGCCGTGCCCGCAACCTGGTCGCCGCCGGCGTCGAGGGCGAATTGCCGGTCGAAGTCGAGGTCGCTCCACGCCACCGAAGCAACGACGGAGAGCAAATCGTTGACGCGGACTTGAACGCCCGGCTCCAGGTGCAGGGCCCGGAAGTCGAGAGGATCGAGTGTCGTGATGCCGTCGTAATCCTCGACGTAGTCGGTTTGCTCGAGGCGGGTGTCGAGGAAAACCCGCAGCCTCCGATTGAGCCGCCAGCTCAGGTCGAAAAAGGCCCCTGCGGTGTCGGTGTCGAAGCGGTGAGGAATGAGCACCGTTGTCGCCGGCGGATTCGGATCGGTGACGACCTCGTAAACCCCGCCGGTCAGGCGATCGGTGTAGGTCGAACGCCGGATCTCGTAGAGCACGCCTGCCGTCAGGGAGATTCGCGTGCGCCCCGCTCGGATCCGCGGCATCAGCACGCCCGTTCTCATATCGGCGCGGCGATAGTCGCCGTCCGTCGTCTCCGATTCGTAACGACGATCGAGTCCGGCCGCATCGAAGAAGAACGATCCTCTGCGTCCCGCCCCGACGTTGAGCCCTGCGCTGAACGACGCCTGGCCGAACGCCCCGCCCGGGCCTTCTCCCGCGATCATCAAGGGGTTCGAGTCGTAGCCTGCGACGAGATCCAGCCCGGCGCCCGTTTCGACCTTGGCGGCCGCGGCCTCTTCCGCGCCAAGAAGAATGGCGAGCATCGCCGCGAGGAAAGCGGTAGGTATCCTACGCTGCACGCGATCGACCCTTCGCGATTACAAATGTGAAATCGCGTTCTTCCTATGCCCTTGGGTCAAAGGTGGGGCCGAGCGGTGGGAGAGTCAAGAATCCCGAGCGAGGGGCTACGAGTTCGCCGAGGAAGACGGAGTCTCGGCCGTTCTCCCGACGGTCCGCTCGCGCCACGAGTACAGGCCGAGACGGTACCGGATGCCCCAGATCAAGATGCCCAGGACGATGTGCAGCCAGTAATCAATGATCCGGTTCAGGAAGGTGATGGAGGCCGCCATGGCCCTGGAGATGCCGATCGGCCCGGGCAGCGAGAGAAGGCAGGCGTAGAGCGTGAACTCGACGAACCCGGCCCCCGCCGGCGTGATCGGGACGACCGATGCCAGCAGCGGGATCATGGTGAGAAAGACGATGGCCGTCAATCCCAGCTCGAGGCCGAAGGCGTACGTCAGCCAGTAGATCCACAGGCATTCGAGGGTCCAGATGATGGTCGTGAAGATGACGACTCCTACGACTCTGTTTCGGCTCGGGACCATCCGGCCCCGGAAGTCACGGATCATGCGCTCGGCCTTCTCGGGGACCCACGCGGGCATTTTCCGGTTCAGCACGACGAAGACGACCATGATCGCCGAGGCGACAATCGCGAAGGCAAGGCCGAACACGAGGGCCCAGAACACGAGAACGGGCATGCGATCCACGAACAGAACCCAGCTCGAGACGGCCGCGAGGCCGAGAACGATCCAGCCGTCGACCATCCTCAGGAAGACGAGCGAGCCAAGGGCTTCCGACCGGCGGACCTCGAAATTGATCCGTGCCATGTGGGCGGCGTAGAGATCACCGAGCTTGGCCGGTACCAGATTGTCCACGAAGTTGTAGAAGAAGACCACCAACCCGTATTTCACCCGGCTGGCTCTTCGCGGCGTTTGGCCGAGGACGAACTTCCAGCGCGCCCCTCGGAAGTAGTAGGTCGCGTAGTGCGCGAAGAACCCGAGCAGTGCGAAGCGCTTGTCCGCCTTGAGGAACTCCCGCCACATCTCCTCGAAGTCGACGTAGAGCGCCATGACCGTAAGGGCCGTGAGCGCGATGCCCATGCTCACCCAGGTGCGCCAGCCCCACAGGTTCGGGACCCCGGGATCTTCCTGGGTCGGTCTCGCGGGTTCGCTCAAGAGCGCGTCACCTCCGCCGGCCATTCTATCCGTCCTCGGAGCCGCAAGGTGGACACGAGCGATGCCGTCCCGATGGAGCTCGACCGCCGTATCGGCGCCATGGGAGTTGGCGGGGGCGATTCCACCGACTTGATGATGAAGGACAGCCGGGAGACGGGAAGCCACCCTGTCCATTCCTTGAACAACTGGGCCGAGGGGAAATACCGGCAGCTCAAGCCGATTCAAGACATTGACCGCTCCCCGGGAGTGTACGAACCTACCCGACGGTCGAGGTCTCCGGTAGCCACAGGCTTACGGGTACGCCCGCTGCACGGCATCATTTTTCGGGGGATGCTGCGGAACCTGAGCCGAGCTGCTGCGCGAATTCATCACGAATCCGAGTCATCCTCCGGCGGTTCGCCCCCAGGTCCGAATAGCCCACACGCGACGCCGAACGAAACTGAATGATGTGCTTCTCGTCATCCACCAGGAACTCGACGTCGTCGACAAAACGAAACCATCGCGAAGTGAACTCGACTTGCAAGTACCCGGACTGGCACGTGATCACCTTGCTGCCCGGCATCCCGCTGATGATCCTGCGGAGACGAGCTAGCGCGTCGCCGCCTCCTCCGGCAAACGCGATCGGCTCCATACGGTGTTTTGCATCGCTGGCCTGCGTCGATACGCAGTTGGGCGACGCTGGACAGGGTGCGAGCTTGCCCCCGGTCACACCGAGCCTATCGGGACGTTTTGCGTTAAAGCTCAGCGAGAACATGGCAGCCAACCCCAACACGATGATAATCGGGGCGGCTACCGCCGCACGCCCCCACTTCGTCCGTTTTCGCGTTCCACCGGGCATGGAACCGATCACCTTCCACCGCCGAACAGATCATGGCCGACGAACCCTGCGTCGCCCCCACCATAACGGAGTAGTTCGGCGCAGGCTATGAGAAACATCCGCCCACGCTGTCTCCGCAGAGTGACGGACCCACCGACTGTTTGGGGTGGGAAAGAGTCCGCGACCTCAGAACGCTGCACGTCGAGCCTAGACCGGTGCGCCTGCGACAGCCCGAACAGGAATCGCCTCGCGACCAGCAGGACGACCGACTGGAGCAAGGCGATCATGAGCCGACCGCCGAGCTTGCCGGCGATCACGTGACCTCGCGCCACCGGGAAGCCGAACGCCGGATTGAATTGAGTCCGGCGTCCGGCTGCTACAATCCACGGCCATGCGAATCCTGTTCCCCTCGGTTCTCCTCGTGAAGGCCTCCGAAAGGGAGGACGCCCGCGCCGGCGTGGTCGCGGAAGCTGAACGAGGCGGGTATCGACTCGTCGATCTCGCAGAGCTGCGGAAACGCTACGAAAAAGACCCCGAGAGCATTCTCCTGGTGGACACCCGCGAGGAGGGGGAATTCCGGGCTGGTCACATCCGGAACGCTCGACTGTTCTCGATGAAGCCGACCTGGTGGGCTCGTCTTCGGAGCGCTGGTAAACTGAGAAAGTTCCTGGGAGGGGACAAGACACGGTTCATTGGATTCTACTGAGACGGCCCAACGTGAGTCCGCAGCGACTCCGCGGCCAGGGTGGCCGTCAAGCTCGGTTACCGGAACGTCTACCGCTACCCCGAGGGATATCTCGAGTGGGCGGCCGAGGGCCTGCCCACCGAGCGCGACGAGGCGGGCTCGTAAAGGATTACCGTCATGGCTGAGCGAAAGACCGTGGATTGTCGCGGGCTGGCCTGCCCGCAACCGGTGATCCACACAAAGAACGCGCTGCAGGACGCGGCGTCTTGTCTCCTGGTCATCGTGGACAACGAGGGCTCGTGCACCAACGTGAGCCGTTTCGCCGAGAGCCAGGGCGCCCGGGTCTCCGTGACGCAACAGGGTGACGACTTTCACCTCACGATCGAGCCCGGCCAGGGCCTTCCCGCCGCGACCCCTTCCCCGATCGACCCTGCCAACGCCGATGCGAAGAGCATGGTGGTCTACGTTTCGTCCGAGGGCATGGGTCGCGGAGACGAGGATCTGGGCGCGACGCTCATGGCAGCCTTCCTCGACACGCTCAGTCATTTCAAGGGCGAGCTGTCCCACGCCATCTTCGTCAACGCCGCTGCGAAGCTCGCCGTGGAGGGGTCTCCCGTTCTGGAGCAGCTACGACAGCTCGAACAGATGGGTGTCGAGGTACTGGTTTGTGGCACCTGTCTGGACCATTTCGGCATCAACGACAAGCTCGCCGTCGGAAACGTCTCGAACATGTACTCGATCATCGAGACGCTTTCGAAGGCCGGGAGGATCCTTCGACCGTGAGTGATGCGGACGACATCAAGCTAACCCGGGGCGTCACCGCGGCTGGTTGAGCTAGCAAGTTGCCTCCGGGGGACCTGGAGGCCGTGCTGGCCGAGCTGCCCGTGGTGGACCACCCCGATCTGCTGGTGGGCCGGGGCCACGCGGACGACGCAGGCGTCATCCGTGTACGGGAGGATCTCGCGCTGATCCAGACGGTGGACTTCTTCACGCCCATCGTCGACGACCCCAGGACCTTCGGCCGCATCGCCGCCGCCAACTCCCTCAGCGACGTCTACGCCATGGGAGGCAAGCCGCTCACGGCCATGAACATCGTGTGCTTCCCGCGACGTAGCCTTCCGCTGGACGTTCTCCGCGACGTGCTGCTCGGCGGCCTCGACGTGATGCGACAGGCCGAGACGCTGCTCGTCGGCGGTCACAGCATCGAGGATCCGGAGCTCAAATACGGCCTGAGCGTGACCGGCACGGTGCATCCCGACCGCGTCGTCACAAACGCCGGCGCCAGGACCGGGGACCGGCTGATCCTGACCAAGCCGCTGGGCACAGGCGTGCTGGCCACGGCCATCAAGGGCGGGATGGCTTCGCCCGACGCGGAGGCCGAGGCCATCCGCTGGATGACGACGCTCAACCGCGATGCGGCCGAGGCGATGCAGGAGGTCGGCGTCAACGCCTGCACGGACATCACCGGATTCGGTCTACTCGGCCACGCGCTGGAGATGGCGAGCGCGTCCGGAGTGACGCTCGAGCTGTGCGCTTCCCGGATTCCCCTCATTCCCGACGCCAGGGATCTGGCATCCATGGGCATGATCCCGGCAGGTAGCTTCGCCAACCGCAAGTTCTGCGAGCACGCGGTCACGGTGGAAGACGGAGTCGACTCCCTGCAGGTGGACCTGTTTTCCGACGCCCAGACTTCCGGCGGCCTGCTCATCGCGGTCGGCGACGATCAGGCGGAGACGCTTCACGAGGCCCTGGAGCGGCGAAGCGTCCCCCATCCCGAGATCGGCCAGGTGGCTGGAACCGGCACGGGTCAGATCCGCGTGCTGCCGTAGCCCGTTACCACCGCCGCCGCTTCAGAACGCGTAGCCGCTGATCTCGTGATCTCCGATGCGGTAGTAGACCCGGTGGGCGACGTCGTCGACCTGGTAGTTCGGAGTCTTGTCTTTGCCGATGGGGATCAGACCACGAATGGCGCCGTCGTTCTTGCCGACCTGGGCGATGCCGTAACCGCGGTCTAGCTGGACCATCATGAAGTGGAAGTCCCGGGACTGGGCCGAGGCCTGGAAGCGCTGTCGGGCCATCCTCGCGTATTCGGCGGAGATCCCGGCGGCGCCCTCGGCGAGCATGGTGTAGCCCTGGGCGAACTCCTCGGACACTTCGCGCTGGAGCGTGCCGTCGTCCTGGGTGGAGGCGTACTGCGCGAACGCCGCGCCTGCAATGCCGGCCTCGGCGGCCGCGAGGCCCGCCCGGACTGACTGGGCGATCAACAGGGCGCGCACCCAGGCCGGATGCCGGGGCGCGGGGTAATACTGCCGGAAGGCGATCTGTCCCTTCGGGTCGAAATCGACGACGTGCTGGGCTCCGAGTAGCGTGATGTGATCGCCGTTGACCTCCAGCTCACGAGGGACGTCCTTGCCTTCGAGCTTGACCTCCTCACCGGTCAGCCGTGTTGCTTTCGCCGCCGCCTTGTCGATGCGATAGAGCGCCCCGTCGTCGCCGGCGAACGCGAACAGCGTGTCGCCGTTGTCGGCGGTGACGAGAGAATCGGAGACGACCGCCTTGCCCAGCACCGACGTGCCGGTGGACGGATCGAAGATATTGACCTCGTGGGTCGTGACGTACAGCACGCCCTTGGGCACGACCTCGGTGCGAAGGATCCGGCCCTTGATCTTGACCGACTTCGGAAACCGGAACTCACCGGCGTCGACGTCGAGGAGGTTCAGGTAGTAGGCGGTCCCCTTGTTGGTCCACGCGCTGTCGTACCCGGTGGTAACCACGAGGCCGTCGGCGGTGTCGTGGTGGTCCACGATGCCGCCATCCGACGGTATCCCCTTCCCCTTCTTGCCCCACAGCGAGTTACCGTCGTCGTACTCGACGAGCTTGATCTTGCCCTTGACGTCTCCGCCCGGACTCAGAATCAGGCCGCTCTCCAGGAAGACCGGCGGGTTCACCGTTCCCTTGACCTTCACCGCCTTGTCCCACAGCGGCTTGCCGTCCTCCACGCGGTAGGCGGAGTACCTCGTCTGAACCGGTTCGGCGCCACTGGTGCTCGTGCCCTGTCCGGTGACCTCGGTTCCGACGATCACCATTCCGGGGCGGTGGGGCGTCCGGAACAGTCCTGCCGGGCCCTGGCCGTCGCGGTTCTGGACCCGCCAGAGGAACTTGCCAGACTCGGTAGAGAGCTTGCAGATCGAATCGCCCGAGGCCATCACCACCGCGTCGGGTCCGACTTCGAGTGGCCGGCCGACGAAGCCCCCTTCGTCCGGTACCTCCCCGGCCGCGTCTGCAAGCTGGGCCAGCAGGCCGGCGAGCTTCTTCATTCCGGAGGGCATCGCGCCGAGGATCTCGTCGTTGGCCCAGCGGATGGTGCCGGTCTTCATCTCGGCAAGGAACAGCTTGATCGTGGGGTCTCCCTTCTCCTGACCCAGGATCAGCAGCCCTCCGCTCTCGAACAGGACGACCCTCTCCAGGATGTTTCCGATCCCGGCGGCCTTCGAATCGAAGACGACGTGGCCGTCGGTGGAGTCCAGCACGAGGGTGTGGTCGCTGATCCCGTCGGTGGAGACCATGAAGAGCGGCGTGCCGGGGATCGTCTCGAACGAGTGATCGGACAGACCGGTGAGACCCGCACGCTTCCACAGCACCGAGCCCGTGGACGGATCGACGCCGTAGAGGCAGCAGTCGGTGGCGACGACGAGCTGTCCCATGGGGGTCACACGCTCCCACTGGACCGGTTGCTCGAACCTCGCCGTCCAGGCCGGGGTGACGGTGGCGATCCCGGAATAGTCCTGCTTGCTGGCCTCGGCCGCAGGGGTCAGGACAACCAGCAGTCCGGCGAGAACGAGCCACATCCCGCGAAACCGGCGATTGTGTTGCATTCCTGCGCCTCCATGAGTGGGCCGTGAGCCTCCTGGAAACGTAGGTCGTGGCCTAACGCAGTCAAGCCTCCGGCTCAGCGGCAGATCCCCTGTGGATCGAGAACGACCGTCGCGTCCAGCGCAGCCGCCAGCTCGGCCACCGTGAGCTCGCCGAACAACCCGCCCTGAAGCAAGAGGTCGGGGACCTTCTTTCCCGAGGTGAGGTAGCGCAGCTCGTTTTCCTCGACTCCGCCAAGATGCAGGTTCGTCACCTTGGCCGGCTCGAGGTGTGCCAGCACCGCTGCGTAGAACGATGACGACCAACCGCATCCGTAGATGCCCATCGGTTCGGCATTTCGCAGCCACGAGCGCAGCAGCTCGACGTTCATCTGCGGTAGCGAAGGATCATGGTGCATGAAGTAGCGAGCCACGGTGTGCAGCAGCAATCGGTCGCTCTCGAGCTCACCGATACCGAGATAGTCGATGCTCACCACGGTCTCGTACTGCTCGAGCAAGCTCAGGATCCTGGGGAGATCGCGTCGGGTCCCGTCTCGAGGCAGGTACAGCAGCTTCCCTCCGCCGTCGGAACGATCGCTCTCGAAGACGAACGCCGGAAAGACGTAGGGGCCCGCATCGACTCGCAGCACGCGGAGCCGCACGGCGTCGATCGTCGTCTCCCAGACGGGTTCCGTACGTGCCTTGCCCCCCGGCAAGCGGTGAAACAGACGGCGAACGATTTCCGCGGTGCGCTCCCCGGAATCCGATCCGGGGCGGCCTCCGGGAAATCGCTCGTCGAGCTCGGCGGCGATGAGGGCGGCGAGCTCTCCGCTCAGCGTCATGGTAGCGGAGATGTCGGGCGAGAGGTCGCCCTTGTAGACGAGCTCGACCTCGCGCTCCGTTCTGGGACCAAGTGGCTGATCGAGCAAGGTGTGGGCGAGCCACTCGTAGGTATGCTCCCGACGGCTCCGGCCGTAGTGGTGAGGCTCGGGGTCGGTTCGATACAGGATTCGCCCCTCGAGTCCTTGGGCCTCGTGGAGACGGCGCACGTAGGCAATCGCCTCGCCGACGACTTCAGGGTGCGCGCCCACGTCCCCGAACCCCGCGGTCGTGTGTAGCGATCGGGGATGAAGCAGGGCAAGGCGCCAGTTGGTCGGCAGAACGGGCAGCTCGACGGGGGCGCTCCACACGAAATCGGGTCGGTCCTTTGCCGCCCAGAGATCGGCATGCAGGGCGAATCCCTCGCAACTCTCTCCGATGCCGGTTGCAGGCACCGAGACAGAATCGACCCGGTCGTCGAAGGCCGCCAGGAGCATCGCCATCTGACCGCCATAGGAGTACCCCGCGACACCGATTCGCTCCGGGTCCACTTCGGGATAGTTGGACGCCGCCCAGGTCAGTGTGGAGACCAGCTCCTGGAGGTAGACCGTCACATCCCCGGGCAAACCCATGAGCTGGCGCGCGTAGCCGACGTTCGGGTTGCTGTCCGGCAGCTCCCGGCGCAGGCCGTTCGAGCAGAAACCGTCGGTCACGACCGTGACCATCCCGAGGCTCGCGAGATTCGCCGCCCGGCGCTGCACGTGCGGGCTCCACAGGCTGGACTCGCAACCGGTCGGAGTCATGACCAGTGGCGCCTGGCGTTCGGTGGCGCCCTCGGGGATGTAGACATTGACGGGTAGCAGGAGTCCGGGAAAGACCTCGATGCGGACGACGTCGATCGAGTATCTCTCGCGCCGAACGGTGCGCTCGATGAAGACGGAACGAACCACCCGATCCAGGTCCAGATCGAGGCCTGCGAGCTCTCCCTGTTTCGCGCGCTGGGACCGTGACTCCATGCCCTGGGGTCCCCCCGGCTCGGGACAGCCCGGTGTCATGGAGTCGATCAGCCGATCCGATGTCCGGGGCCCGTCGTCTCCGAGAACCGCCTCCCAGGCCGCTTCGAGCCCGTCGGCGTCGATCGCGGGCGGCGGTGCCCCTCTCACGCCGGGCGGCACAAGACCCGCGAACACGAAGACCAGCACCGCGACGCCAGCGTAGAACGCAAGACGATTGGAATCGGTCAAGCCACAGCCTCCGATCCCAATCTAGAGGAGGGCCGGGGGAACAGTCCAGTCGACCTGTTGAATGCGGGATCGTCCCTCCCGTTACAAGGATAGAATGGCGGGAAGCGCCCGGGTTTCGGGTGGAGGATCCGACCGATGAGAAATCTTTGGAAAGCAGCGGCAATGGCTCCGGTTCTCGCCGCGGTGGTCGGCTGCCGCACCTTCAGCCCGATCCCCATCGACGACGTCGGTTTCAAACAACGGGCGGAATCCCAGACCAAGGATGACGTCACCGCTTCGGTTGTCGTGCTGACGGCCGAGGAGGCAAAGGCGACCTTCGACTGCAAGCTCTACAAGAAGAAGATCCAGCCCGTATGGCTCGAGATCACCAATAATACCGACGACGAAATGCTGTTCATGCCCCGGAGCGTCGATCCCGAGTACTTCGCTCCGCTCGAGGTGGCGCAGAAAACCAGCTGGACCTGGTCCAAGAAGGCGAACCACGAGAAGAAGTGGTTCTACTACGAGCAGCAGATGCCGTTCTTGATCCCACCTGGAGAGACCGTCTCGGGGTTCGTCTACGCAAATCGGAGCCTGGGTGTTCGATGGGTGCTGGTGGAGGTCTTCAACCGGCACAAGGCCGTACACGTCGAGTTCGTCCACGACGTTCCGGGCTTCAAGGCCGACTTTCACAAACTGGGGGAAGATGACGACCTTTACGAGACATTATTCCCAGGCCAGGAGATCATCGACTTTACGAAAGCCGAGGATTTTCGGGACTGGATCGAGGCGCAGCCGGCCACGGTGACCAACGCCGACGGAACCAAGACGGGCGACCCCCTGAATCTCGTGGTCGTCGGTGACTCCGAGGCGGTCTGGCCCGCCTTTCTTCGTTCCGGCTGGGACCCGACCTCGGCGATGACCGCGGGCTCGATGCTCAAGACCGGGGCCTTCGGGATCTTTGGCGGTAAGTACAGGTACTCACCCATCAGCGACCTCTATGTCTACGGCAGGGCACAGGACATCGCTCTGCAGAAGGTGCGCGCCAACATCCACTATCGGAACCACCTGCGGCTGTGGCTGGCGCCGGTGACCGTCCAGAACTTGCCGGTGATGATCGGCCAGATCAGTCGCGACATCGGCAGCCGCTTCACGACCAAGAGCTCGACCCTCACGACCCACCGTATCGATCCCAACGTGGACGAAACCCGCTCTTCGCTGGTCCAGGACTTCATCTACGCACAGGCGCTCAAGATCTTTGCGCGTGCCGGAGGCGTCGGCTTCGTTTCCCCCGATGAGCCGCGTGGCAACCTCACCGGCGATCCATGGTTCACCGACGGCAACCGCGCCGTCATGGTGCTGACCAGCGAGCTCACCAGCATGACCGAGATTGAATGGTTCGAGTGGGGGGAAGAAGCCGAAACAGCGCAGAGAGATTAGGAGACGAGCATGGCAAACGCCAGCGGAAAAGCCCGACGCGATTCCCGCCGTATCGCCATCCAGCAGGCGGTTCGGGACCTGGTGGCGCGCCCCGGGCGCCTCCCGCTCCTCTGGGGCCGACGCGGCTTCTGGCAAATCCGGCTTCGCTGGCTCGTCGCCCCGGTCATGCTCGCCGGGGTCGTCATCGGCCGTGGGCTGGGCTTCCAGTTCGCCGTCGTCCCGATCCTCTCCGTCGCCGCCGCCAGCCTGCTCTACAACGCGGTCTTCGCCTGGATCTACTCCCGGTACGAGCCGCGGCTGCGCGCGGAAACCCAACTCGACCGCTTGTTCACGGTCCTGCAGGTCGTCGCCGACTATCTGGCGATGTTCCTGCTGATCCACTTCACCGGTGGTGTCTGGAGTCCGCTTGTCGTCTTCATGATCTTTCACGTGATCATCGCCGCGATCCAGTTTTCCCCCGGTGTGGCACACCTGTTCGCGGCCTGGGCGGCGGGTGGCCTGTGGCTGCTGCTGTTCGGGGAGACCGCGGGCTGGTTGCCCCGCTTCGCGATCGTCTTCCGCGGTCAGCCGATACCCGTTCTCGACCGTCCGCTGTACGCCGTGATCATGCTCCTGTTCTTCACGGCGACGCTGTTCATCACGGCCTCGATGGTCAGCACGATCATGGCCCGCCTACGCTTCGGGGTAGAGGAGCTCGCCGTCACATCGAACGAGCTGGCGTTGGCCAACGACAAGATGAACGGCCTCTACGAGATCGTGCGCTCGATCGGCGCCGAGCGACGCCTGGATCCGATTCTCGCCGCCGTCACCTCCGAGCTGGCGGAGGTCCTGGAGATTCCCGCGGTCGCGGTCCAGCTTCTCGCCGAAGACGACAACACGCTGCGCTACGTGGCGACACACGGCATTCCGGAGAGCGTCCTCGGCGACAAGGAGGTCGAGCTCGGCTCCAGCCCGCTGAACCGGCGCATTCTCGCGGGCGAGAGTGTGATGCTCGGAGGTGCCGCCTCCGGAGGGGGCAACGGGCTGCAGGACGAGCTGAGCGGCCTGGGCCTGTGTTCGGCGGCGATGACCCCGCTGAAGTTCGAAGGGCGGGTGATCGGCGCGCTCGGCGTCTATTCGGACGAGCCGGATCGCTTCGACCGGAACGATGCCCGGTTTCTCAGGCTGGCGGCCGAGCTCGTAGCCATCGCCATCGAGGACGCCCGGGCCAACGAGGCCATCGAGGAGCTGATGCGCGAGCGGACGCAGTTCATGCTCGCAGTGGCCCACAACCTGCGCGCGCCGCTCAGCGCCAGCCTTGGAATGCTCGACCTGCTGCGGGACGGCGACCTCGGCGAGGTGAACGAAAAGCAGGTCGATCATGCGAAACGCATCGATGTTCGGCTTCGTGCCCTGCACGAGATGATCGGTGAGCTGTTGACCATCGCCCGACTGCGAGACTGGAGCCGGGAAATCCCCGACGTCGTGGTCGATCTGGGCGAATTGGCCGAGTCTACGGAGTCGGTCTTTCGCGATCAGGCCTCCGGCAACGGAGTACGCCTGACGGTGATCGCGGCGCCCGACCTTCCCAAGGTCGACAGCGGCGCCAACCTGCTCCAACAGATGATGGAGAACCTCGTCTCGAACGCAATCAAGTACACACCCCGAGGTGGGGAGGTCGAGGTCCGTCTCTCACGCAGCGGGCCCGATGACATTCGGATCGTGGTGCGCGATACGGGTATCGGCATCCCGGTGGACGAGCAGGACAAGCTGTTCGGCGAGTTCTTCCGCGCCTCGAACGCCAAGAAGCACTCGAGCGCCGGCTCGGGACTGGGTCTGACCCTGGTCAAGCGAACGGTCGAACGACACCGCGGCAGGATGAACATCACCAGTGCCGAGGGCGAAGGAACGACCATCGAGATCGAGATCCCGATCCACCGCAGCAGCGTGGCGCTCGGCTCAGCAGGACAGCTTGGCCCGGATTAAGGCCAAGAGATGCTCCTTGGCCAACGGCTTCTGGAACACACCTGCCAGACCCAACGCCGCGTAATCGATGGTCGCGCTGAGATTGTCGCCCACGGAGCTGAGCATGAAGACCGGCGCCGTGTTGCCCAGCAATTGCAGCTCTTTGACGAAGCCGGTACCGGCATCGACCTCTTCCATCATCAAGTCGACGATGACCAGATCCGGCGGCTCCGCCTTGTAGACCTGCAGCCCCTCCTCGGCGCTGGCCGCCCCACGGAACATGTAGCCCTCGGACTCCAGCACGATCTGGAGGAATGACAGGATGTCGGGATCGTCGTCGATGCAGAGGATCACGGGAGGTGTGTCGGACATGGCTTACCCTCGTGCTCGGTTCCGTTGTCAGCGTGGCTGCTTCTATTGAGGACGTCGTCAAACCTCTCCGCCTCGAGCGCCGAACGAACGAACGTCACGGCTTGCGCGAGATTGGCGCGGGCTCCGCCTGAGAGTCCCTCGCCGAATTCGTCGAACTCGTAGCCACGAATACCCAGCAGCCAGGCCTCGGGCTCGGCACCGAACAGATCTCGACTGAGGGCCAGCACGGCGCCGGCGGAGACACTGTGCGTGCTGAAGCTCGAGCCCTCGAGCGCCGGCCGCAGCCGCCGAAGACTGAACGGCGCCAGTCCCGTTCGATCGGCGTCGACGAACAGCACGCGGCGGTACCGCGCGACCTCCGCGGCGTCTTCCATCGTCAACTGGTAGTCCGAATCGAGCGCGACGCGGGGAAGTCGCAGGGCCGTGAGGGACTGGACCAGCGCGGGACCCAGCCCGTCGTCCAGGCGCCCCGGGTTGCCCCAGCCGAGAACCAGGGTCTCGTCGAGAGCCGTCATTCCTTCGTCCGTCGATCCAACGTGCGACCCTCGGGGTCGATCAACTTCACCTCGAGCGGCATCTCCCCCAGGGCATGGGTCGCACACGACAGGCACGGATCGTAAGCTCGGATGCCGACCTCGATGTTGTTGAGCAATGCCTCGGTGATCTCCGGCGCCCCGGACAGGTGGTCGTCGGCAATGCTGCGCACGGTCTGGTTCATCGCCTCGTTGTTACAGGTGGTCGAGACGATCAGGTTGGCCATGGTGACCTGGTCGTTCTCGTCGACGCGGTAGTGGTGCGTCAGCGTGCCGCGAGGCGCCTCGATCATCGCGACGTATTCTTCACGCCGTTCGCCTGGCGGAGCAACCAGGTCGTCGCCCTGCAGATCCCGGTCGTGAAGCAGCTCGCGTATCTTCTCGATCGAGTGCAGCGCCTCGATCATGCGGGTCCAGTGATAGGCCATGGTGACGTTGCTGGGCTTACCGTCCGTCAGCGACTTGAATTCCTGCCGCGCCGCCTCGGCCTCGGGCGAGTCGATGAAATCGCAGGTGTTGATACGCGCCAGCGGGCCGACGCGATACCAACCCTCTTCGGGCCCGAGCGCTTTCAGGAAGGGAAACTTCATGTAGGTCCAAGAACGAACCTCCTCGGCGATGACGTCGATGTAGTCGCCGGGTGGGACCTGGTCGATGATCGTCCCGCCCTGCGCATCGACGGCCCGAAGCTGGCCGTGGTACAGGTCCATCGCGCCGTCGTCGCGAACGATCGAAAGGTGATTCGAATCGAAGGAACCGAAACCGCTCACCCGCTCCAGGTTGTCGAGGGTGTAGTCCCTGGCGATCTTCAGCGCGGACGCCGACCACTCCACCATCTGCTCGATCTCCTGCAACAAAGCATCGCGCTCGGCGACCGACAAATTCTTGTTGATGCCACCGGGAATCGCGCCGGTGCCGTGCACCTTTTTGCCCGCCGTAGCCTTGATGATCTCCTGGCCGTACTTTCGCATCATCACGCCCTGACGGGCCAGCTCGGGGTGAGCGCGGATCACGCCGACCACGTTGCGTTGCTCCACCGGCGCGTCGAAGCCGAACAGCAGGTCCGGAGACGCCAGGTGGAAGAAGTGCAGCGCGTGGGACTGGAACATCTGCCCGTAGTGCATCAGGCGGCGCATCTTTTCACCGGTCGGGGTGAGCCGCTCAGCCCCGACGATGCCGTCGATGGCCTTGGCCGCACACAGGTGATGGCTGACGGGGCAGATACCGCACAGTCGCTGCACGAGGACCGGAAGCTCCCAGAACGGGCGGCCCTGGATGAACCGCTCGAACCCGCGGAACTCGACGATGTGGAGACGCGCCTGCGCAACGCGGTTGTCGTCGTCCATCAGGATCGTGACCTTGCCGTGCCCCTCGACGCGGGTCACCGGCTCGATCACGATCTGCTTCTGTCCGTTGGCGTTCATGGACGTCTCCGTTTCGGTGCCGGTCAGTCGTACTTCACCAGCGCGTAGGGCAGCTCGAGCGTTCGGTTCTCGAGCAGAGCGGTCAGCGCTTCCCACAACGTGTCGGCCGACGGGGGGCAGCCGGGAAGGTAGAAGTCGACCTTGACCACCTCGTGACACGGATAGACCTTGTCCAGCAACAGTGGAATCTCGTCGTCGTCCGGGATCTTGCCGCGCGGGTTGACGACCGTGGGCCCGTGGAGAAAAGCCTCCGCGTAGCACTCTTCGAGCGGCACCATGTTGCGCATCGCCGGGATGCCGCCGTTGATCGCGCAGTCACCGACCGACACCAGCACCTTGCAGTGCTTGCGGAACTCCCGCAGGACCCGGACGTTGTCTTCGTTGGCGCAACCGCCCTCCACCAGGCCGACCTCGACCGAGCCCACGATCTTTTTGATGTCGTTGATCGGCGAGCGGTCGAATTCGACCCGATCGACGAGCTGGAGAATCCGCTCATCGATGTCGAGGAGCGACATGTGGCAGCCGAAACAGCCGCACAGGGAAGTCGTCGCTACTTTCGGTTTGGCCATGCCTCGCGCCTCATTTGTCGGCCGCGCCGCGCTCGACGTCGGACCCGATCGGCTCATGGTCGAACTTGCGCTGCCCCATCGGCACCGCGTAACCGACACGCTTGACCACCAGGGTTCCGGTCGGGCAGGCTTCGATCGCACGGTCGCCCGCCTTCGCCGAGGTCCCTCCGAGCCCGGTAATGGAGTCCACCGCGACACGCTTGTCGGCGCCCCGCCGGACGAATCCGAAGACTCGATTGACGTCTAGCTCGGCCGATGCCCGTACGCAGCGACCGCAGAGAATGCAGCGGTTACGATCGATGAAGATTTCCGGGTGCGAGGCGTCCAGATCGCGTCGCGGAAACATGAACGGATACTTCGGAGCCGCGATGCCGAAACGGTAGGCCAGCGCCTGCAACTCGCACGCGCCGCTCTTCTCGCAGAACATGCAGAAGTGGTTGCCCTCGACGAACAGCATGTCGATCAGGTTGCGTCGCAGGTCTCGCAGCTCGTCGGTGGAGCTCTGGACGAACATCCCCGGCGCGATCGACTGGGTGCATGCCGTCTGCGGGCGCCCGTTGACGCGCACGGTGCAGACGCGGCAACTGCCGGCGGGCGTGAGGTCTTTCATCCAGCACAGGCGCGGGATGTAGATCCCGCTGTTCTCGGCTGCCTGCAGGATGGTCTGGCCGGGACGTCCCTCGATGTTGCGGCCGTCGATGTTCAGTGTGATCGTCTCGCTCATGATTGGACCTTCGCTTCGTCGGCCGACGACGGCCGGCCGGTGAGCCGCCGTGCCTCGTCGGTGGAGCTCTGGAGGTCGAAGCCGGGTTGGCGGCCCTCGACCGATTCCGTGAGGCGCGCCTCCCAGGTCGGGCGGAAGCTCTTCAGACCGGACAGGACGGGATGCGGCGACGTCTGACCCAGACCGCAGCGACTGGCCGTCTTGACCGTCTGGCCCAGCTCTTCGAGATAGTCGAGGTCGGAGGCCTCGCCGAGACCGGCGCGGATCTTGTCCACCCGCTCCTTGAGCAGGACGTTGCCGACGCGGCACGGCGTGCAGTAGCCGCAACTCTCGTGGACGAAGAAACCCATGAAACGGGAAACGACCTCGAGCAGATCGCGCCCCGCTCCGAAGATCATCAGCGCGCCACCGGTGGGCAGGTCGTCGAAGCACAGCGTGCGCTCGAAGTCCTCGGGTCCGACCATCTGCCCGCTCGGCCCCCCGACCTGCGCCGCGATCGGTTTCTCGGCGCCGCACATTTCAAGGACCTCGCCCAGCTTGACCCCGAGCGGCACCTCGTAGACCCCCGGGCGCGTGCAGTCGCCCGATATGCTGAGGACCTTGGTTCCGGAGCTGCCGGCGGAGCCGAGGGAAGAGAACCAACCGGAGCCCATCTCGAGAATTCGCGCGGCGCAACACAGCGTCTCGACGTTGTTGACCGAGGTCGGCTTGCCCCGGTAACCGGCCTGCGCCGGGAAGGGAGGTCGGTTTCTCGGGTCGCCCCGTAAGCCCTCGCAGGAGTTGATCAGCGCTGTCTCCTCACCACAGATGTAGGCGCCGGCACCCATCTGGATGCGAATGTCGAAATCGA
>Ga0316187_10000274_pt1 | contig 38396 bp, 37 predicted proteins | sample CroRivburrow1_MG_FD_204927 | JGI IMG/M metagenome (GOLD analysis project Ga0316187, IMG submission 204927) | Coastal sediment microbial communities from Maine, United States - Cross River worm burrow 1 | ecosystem: Environmental > Aquatic > Marine > Coastal > Sediment | place: USA: Maine... | reverse complement strand
AAACGTGAGCGCTTACTCTCATCAGAGAGCACTTCGTAGGCCTCGGTCACTTCACGGAAATTTTGTGCCGCAGTGTCATCATCCGCATTACGATCCGGATGATATTTCATGGCCAGTTTACGATATGCTCGTTTAATGGTGTTGGTATCAGCATCCTTCTCGATACCCAATACCTCATAATAGTCCCGTTTTGACACGATCACTCCCTATCTTTTAAAACACTAAAAGGAGCAGGATTTAACTCCAGCTCCTTTCAAAACTTTTTTCTTTCTGACAACATCAAAAAGCAGCAAGGCCACGGATGGCCCTGCTGCGATTCAATCAACTACTTTTTGTCGCCTTCGTCTACAACCTCAGCATCAACCACATCGGCATCGACAACATCATCGCCAGCTTTGTCTGATGAAGGTGAATCAGCCCCAGCAGGGCCTTCTGCGCCACCTGCAGCCTCCTGCTCAGCCTGCATCTTCTGATAGATCACTTCGCCCAGTTTCTGCGATTTCTCACCCAGATTCTCTTCGGCCTTCTTGATCGCTTCGACATCATCGCCTTCAAGGGCCCTCTTCAGCTCTTCAAGCGCATCTTCGATGCTCTTGCGGGTATCATCATCAACCGCATCACCATGCTCCTTCAGGGACTTCTCAGTAGCATAGACAAGCTGATCAGCACGGTTACGCGCCTCAATCTTCTCTTTCTCTGCCTTATCAGATTCAGCATTGGCTTCAGCATCCTGCTGCATCTGCTTGATCTCATCCTCAGAGAGGCCGGAACCGGACTCAATACGAATCGAAGTCTCTTTGCCGGTACCCTTATCCTTGGCATGAACATGCATGATACCATTAGCATCAATATCGAAGGTCACTTCGATCTGAGGCATGCCGCGTGGAGCCGGTGCAACACCTTCAAGATTAAACAGACCAAGCTGCTTGTTGGTTGCAAAGATATCACGCTCACCCTGCGCCACTTTAATGGTCACAGCAGTCTGATTATCTGCAGCCGTGGTATAGGTCTGGCTCTTCTTGGTCGGGATGGTGGTGTTCTTCTCAATAATCTTATTGAACAGACCTCCCTCTACCTCAATACCGAGAGATAGTGGTGTAACATCCAGTAGCAACACATCAGTGACGTCACCGGCAAGAATACCACCCTGAATAGCTGCACCAAGTGCGACCACCTCATCAGGATTCACTCCCTTGTGTGGCTCTTTTCCGAAGAACTCCTCAACTTTCTGCTGTACCAGAGGCATACGGGTCTGACCACCGACCAGAACGATTTCATGGACATCAGAAGCTTTTACACCGGCATCCTTAAGTGCCTGAGCACAAGGCTTAAGCGATCTCTCAACCAGATCACCCACCAGGCTTTCAAACTTCGCACGGGTCAACTTAATAAGCAGATGCTTAGGCCCTGATGCGTCAGCAGTAATAAATGGCAGGTTTACCTCTGTCTGCTGTGCAGAAGAGAGTTCGATTTTGGTCTTCTCAGCAGCCTCTTTCAGACGCTGAAGAGCCAGCTTGTCTTTACGTAGATCAACACCGTGCTCCTTCTTAAACTCATCAGCCAGATAGTTGATCAGAACCTGATCAAAATCTTCACCACCGAGGAAGGTATCACCATTGGTCGCTTTCACTTCAAATACGCCATCACCGATTTCAAGGATGGAAATATCGAAAGTACCACCGCCCAGGTCGTAAACGGCGATCAGATGATTCTCGTCTGTCTTATCCAGACCATAGGCCAGTGCTGCTGCAGTTGGCTCATTCACGATACGCAGTACATTCAGACCAGCAATAGCACCTGCATCTTTGGTTGCCTGACGCTGGGAGTCATTGAAGTAAGCAGGAACGGTAACAACCGCATCCGTCACAGATTCGCCCAGATAATCCTCAGCTGTCTTTTTCATCTTCTGCAGGATTACCGCAGAGACTTCCTGAGGGCTCATCTTCTTACCATCCGCCTCAACCCATGCATCGCCATTATCCGCGGCTACAATCGGGTAAGATACGAGATCGTGGTGGTGCTTGGTCTCAGCTGAATCAAACTTACGGCCAATCAGACGCTTCACAGCATAGAAGGTGCTATCCGGATTGGTTACCATCTGGCGTTTAGCCGGGCTACCAACAAGCCTGTCATCTGCAGTATATGCTACAACGGATGCAGTGGTGTTTTCACCTTCACTATTGGGAATAACTTTACGTGTATCGCCCTCCAGAATGGCTACACATGAGTTTGTGGTGCCCAGGTCAATACCAATTACTTTACCCATCTCAAATCTCCTGAATTCAAATCAAATTGAACGATTAATATCTTGTTACATCTCTATATGGGGGTGGCGGTTTACCATTTCAACCCCTTTTCTGTTTTTTTTCGCAAAAAAACGTCAGGTCTCTGTTTACGACTACCCTCTACCCCACAGGATGTGGGGCGGACGAACAAAGAGAGGCCGTGAGCGAAGCAAGATCACACTCTTGCGTAGCGATCAAGGCGAAGGGCAGGAAGCCCGAAGCCGGATCAATCAGGCCGGACCGCTGGAAACCAGCACTTTTGCAGCCCGAATCAAACGACCATGCAGCGTATAGCCGGCCACATGTTGAGCAATCACAGTGCCATCAGGCTCATCACTTGGCATCTTGGACAGTGCTTCGTGTTTGTGAGGGTCAAACATCTCACCCACGGCATCAATCCGCTTCAACTCGAATTTAGTCATCATGGTATGCCATGAATCAAAGGTCAGTTTCACACCGTCACGTAGCCCGGCTTCATTACCCTCTTCAACTTCCAGCGCACGCTCAAGATTATCCACCACATCAAGTAGAGCTGTTGAGAATCTCTCGACAGCAAACTTGCGAGAGTCCTCAATTTCACGAGCAGTACGCTTGCGAAGATTATCCATCTCAGCGTGTGTTCGAAGCAGTTTATCTTTTAGCTCCGCAACTTCTGCCTGCGCAGCTTCAAGCGGATCTTCCTGCACAATCTCTTCAACCAACTCCTCTACGGCCTCAGCCTCTTTAGAGAGCTCTTTTTCTTTACGCACATCTTTTTCTGCATGTTTTTTCTTACTCAACGATTTCCTCCAAGCACCCGGCTAACCCAACGTGCTGTACAATCTACTATTGGCAATACCCGATCATAATGCATCCGTTTTGGCCCTATCACACCAAGTGTTCCAAGCACCCTTCCCTCACCTTCAAAACGTGAAAGAACGACCGACACCTCATCCATATCCACCAGCGCATGTTCATGACCAATAAAAACCTTCACACCATGCTCTGACTGCTCAACCTGTTCAACGAGCTTCAAAAGCTCCTCTTTCTCTTCAAATGCTTCAAAAAGCGACCGAACCGTCTCAATCACACCAAACTCCGGCATCTTCAACAACTGGCTCTGACCACTGAAAATCAGATCGCTCTTCCCCTCTGTAGGGTTCTCAGCCCACTGTTTCAACTCCTCAAGCAGTTGGCGAATGCGAAGACGGTCATGATCAATCTCTCTGGCCAATCGGATACGTGCCTCATCAAGGCCACAGTCGGAGAGAAGTTCTGACAGATCTCTCGAAATTTCAGCCAGGCGATCATCACTGAGCTGAGCATCGCGACGAACCAGCCGGTTTTGAACTTCGCCCTCGTTAGAGACAATCACGGCAAGGATTTGCTCACTGGAAATAGGAACAAGTTCGATCTTCTCAATGCGTCTGAAATCAGGCTCATGAACAGAGACCAAACCGGCAAATTGGGTCAGGCTTGCCAGTTCATCCGTTGCCTGCTGCAGAACCTGATTGATATCCCTCTCCGGATACAGGTGACCGTTTACCGAGGCAGTCAGCCGATCGCGCAGATTTGGATCAACCACCATCAGTGAATCGACAAAATAACGAAGCCCAATATCGGTTGGCTTGCGGCCTGCAGAGGTGTGCGGCGAGCAGAGCAGTCCCATTCGCTCCAAATCTGCCATGGCATTACGGATAGATGCAGGACTCAGGCCCAGATCACCACGTTCAGAAAGCACACGTGAACCGACTGTCTGGCCTGTATCCAGATAGGCTTTTACCACTTCACCAAGAATGAATTCGTGACGCTCTTTCAACGGCTCTGCTAACCTCTGACTCACTATTACTGGATGACTTCCGAAGAGCTGGCACTCTATCGGCCGGAGTGCTATTGGCAATATAGTGATGCCCAAAACATTTGCATCGGTCACCTTGGTTAAAGTGACAGAAGAAAAGCGTTTGACATCAACCCCTCCCGTTTTATACTGCGCCGCCCACCGAAATGGGCTTTTTATGATTTTGAGTTATGGAGTTTGACCATGCGCACATGGACCGTCCGTCCTGGAGACATTGAACGTAAATGGTATATTGTTGATGCTGAAGACCTGATTTTGGGTCGTCTATCAACTGAAGTTGCCAAGATCCTGCGCGGTAAGCACCGTCCGCAGTACACCCCGCATGCAGATTGCGGTGATCACGTAGTTGTGATTAATGCTGAGAAAGTAAAAGTTACTGGCCGTAAAGAAGAGCAGAAGACTTACTACCGTCACTCTCAGTACCCTGGTGGTCTGAAAAGCATCACTCTTGAGAAACAGCGCGAGCGTTTCCCTGAAAGAATTATTGAGCTGGCAGTGAAAGGCATGATGCCTAAAAACCCACTGGGCCGCTCTATGCTGAAGAAGTTGAAAGTATATGCAGGTTCCGATCACCCGCACTCTGCTCAGCAGCCTGAAACACTTAAGCTCAACTAAGCGAATTGGTTACAAGGATTTTATAGATATGTCAGATACATTTTACCGTGGAACAGGCCGTCGCAAATGCAGCGTTGCCCGAGTAATAATTCAGCCAGGCAGCGGCCAGGTAAAGATCAACGATCGAACCATCGAAGATTTCTTCCCCATCGAAATTGTTCGTCAGGAAGCGATCTCACCCCTGGCACTTACCCAGTTGGTTGATCGCATTGATGTGCGCGTTAACGTAGCCGGAGGCGGCGTTTCCGGGCAGGCAGGCGCAATTCGCCACGGCATCGCACGTGCGCTTATTGAGTATGATGCAGGCCTTCGCCCACAGCTTAAAGCTGAAGGCTTCCTGACCCGTGATGCTCGTATTGTTGAACGTAAGAAGCCTGGTTTGAAAAAGGCCCGTCGCGCTCCACAGTTCTCGAAGCGTTAATTCAACTTTCGACTTTATCAAAGGGAGGGCCTCCAGCAGGCCTTCCCTTTTTTTATTTAAGCTGTTCATAAAAGCGTCTACACTCCCTGCATGCAACAGGCCATAGAAAACAAACAGGGTGAGAGAAACCTGACCAGCCAGTCACTTTCCCGCTTTCTGCTTTTCTCTATGGTTGTGTTGGCATTCTTCTCCTACCTTAACTACACCCTTGACCTTAAACCCTTAGCCCTCGTTCAGTTTCTGGTGCTTCTTACGCTTCCCCCTGTTTACTCATGGCTAAAGAAGGGAGCTCCACTTGGCACCATTAAACATCTGATTGGATTAGATGCGATGGTGATATTTGTGCCATTGCTATTTGTGCCCACAGCTGAAAATACCGGCATTTACTGGGTCTTTGGTTACCCAATGATTGTCTTTTTCTTTCTTGGTACACGAACCGGTTTCGCCTGGACTATGGTCTACGTTCTTGTACTCATTACAGGGATTTCGCTTAGTCAATTCGAGATCCTCACGCTTTACTACAGCCCACTTCAAACATCTCTGGCTCTGGTTGAGCTCATTATCTTTACTGCTATCGGATACTTTTTTACTTCAGATCGTGAAAAAGCTGAGGGGTATCACCTGGCTCATCTGCATTACCTACAGAGTGTGGATAAGCTGGAGCGCATTCTTCATCAGCCGTTACATATGGACCATGCACTTGATCACTCTCTTGAAATGATGCTGGAAATTTTCTCGTGCAGCAGAGCCTATCTGATTCATCCACTTGAGCAGAATGTAAAATATTGGGATGTTGCTTACGAAAAAAACGTCCCGGAATTTCCGGGTTCATTTTCGCTACGTGGAAAAATTCCTACAAACCCTGAAATGCTTGAAGAATTGCACAATATTCACAACTCTTCCGAAATCCATCTTTACGGTGAAGACAACCCCATTCCCGGACAGCCTGATTGGGCTGAAAAATTCTCCATTAAATCTGTCATGACCATTATGATTCGCACAGAACATGGAAATCCTTGGATGCTTGGCCTGCATGAATGTACCCACTCCCGCATTTGGACAGAAGAGGAGAAGCGACTCTTTCAGGATATTGCACGCCGAATGGAAGATGCGCTTAATCAAATGCTACTTTATCGTGAATTGACAGAATCTGAAAAAAACCTGCGTCAAGCCATCGTACAGGCAGAGGCAGCCAGCCATGCAAAAAGTGAATTTTTATCAGTCATGAGCCATGAACTTCGCACACCACTGCACGGAATCATCGGACTTCAAAACCTTATCAGCAGTGATGCAGAACAACTAAGCAGCGAACAACAGGAAAACCTGATGCTTGCACAACAGTCAGCCAAATCACTACGTGCACTGGTAAATGACATTCTCGATCTTTCTAAAATTGAATCCGGCAACATGGAGCTTATTAGAGATCAATTCGAACTTCGTAACTGCATCTGTGATGCAATTGTACCGTTTGTACTCGCAGCCCGTGAAAAAGAGATTACACTGTTTCTACATATGGAAGAGACCCCCAAGTCAATCATCGGTGACGAATCACGGCTGCGACAGGTGCTGCTCAATCTTGTCGGTAACGCAGTGAAGTTTACTGAGCACGGTGAAGTATCTGTTCATGCTATCCAGAAAGATAACCGGCTTCTTTTATCAGTCAAAGACAGCGGCACCGGAATTTCCGAGCATGATCTAAATCATATTTTTGAGCCTTTTGTGCAGGCAATAGAGACAATTCAACCAGAGCAGTCTGGAACGGGACTTGGAACCAATATTGTGAAACGTTTTGTGGAACTGATGGGTGGTAGCATCAAAGCCACGAGTGAACTAGGCAGAGGAAGCTGCTTTAGCTTTAGTATCCCTTGCCAAACTGTTGGCAGTGAAACCATCAATGACCACACCAACTCCATCGACGGACTGTTTTCCTCTTCCCCTATTAAAAACGAGAAAAAAATTGAACCGATGCCCACGCTTCGGGTACTGCTGGCTGAAGATGACCCCATTGGACAACGCATTGTACTCAAACAACTCTCTAAAGCTGGCATGAAAGTTGATGTTGTCAGCGATGGCGAACAAGCCTGGGAAAAAGCTCAAAACCAATCATACGACCTGCTGCTTACCGACATTCGCATGCCAGGCATGAACGGCATTAAGCTGACCAAAAAAATCCGGGCTATGGAACAGAAAACGAACGGAGCCCCGCTGCCTATCATTGGCCTCAGTGCCCATGCTCTTGAAGAGGTTGCCAAAGAGTGTATTGAAGCAGGTATGGATCACTTCATGACCAAACCGGTAGACCCTGAAACCATTTTGAACACTGTTGCAAATCAAGCATCGCAACAGAAATAACCACTCTCGTTTCTTACAGGCTACTAAACTACATTCAACTCAATCACTCGGTTTCCTTTACCCATTGGGGATAATCAGTAATATGCCAACACTATGAATATTTCTGTCGCCATACTTGGAGCAACTGGATACACCGGAGCTGAGCTGATTCGGCTCATTGAGTCGCATCCTCACTTTGACATTACGCACCTGGGTGCGCATAGCCAGGCAGGAAAGTTGGCGAGTGAAGTTCTACCAGGTATCAGTGGCAAGCTTGCATCAATGGAGCTGGCTTCATCAGACGCAACTATTTCTGATGATGTTCAACTGGTCTTTACTGCGCTTCCCCATGGAGCAGCGGCAGAGAGTGTTAAAAACGCATTGGATAGCGGTAAAAAGGTTGTCGACCTGTCAGCAGACTTCCGGCATAAAAGCCACGACACCTACAGAGAGGCATATGGAGCTGAGCACCCATGCCCTGAGCTGCTTGAAGAGGCTGTCTATGGCCTTACTGAGTTTTCCAGAGATGATGTTGCAAGTGCCAGGCTGGTTGCCAACCCCGGCTGCTACCCGACATCCACACTGCTGCCACTGGTTCCACTGCTAAAAAGTGGTTTGTTGAGTGATGAGAAGATCATTGTTGATTCCAAATCTGGAACCTCGGGTGCAGGTAGGTCTGCCAAAACATCCCTACTCTATTGTGAAATCAATGAGGGTATCTCTGCGTATGGGCTTCCCAGACACAGGCATGCATGGGAGATGGAGGAGTGGTCCAAAGGATTTGGGTTGCATGATATCTCTGTCCGGTTTGTTCCCCATATCCTGCCAATGAGCAGAGGCATGCTATCAACACTGCATCTCTCCGGAGAGAAAACTGAGACATGGCATACCATTCTTTCGCAAGCCTTTGCTAATGAAAGGTTTGTTAATGTGCTGCCTGAAGGTCAACTACCATCCACTCAGGGTGTTAAGGGAAGCAACCGGTGCGACATCGGCATTGCTGCTCTTGGATCAAATGAAGCTGTTGTAGTCAGTTGTATTGATAATCTTCTTAAAGGAGCTTCAGGGCAAGCTGTTCAAAATGCCAACCTGATGTTCGGTCTTGATGAAACGCAGGGGCTTTCTGCCACTGCGCTCTGGCCATAAGCCTCTCCGCCACTAATTTTCAGCTAATCCATTAATGATGCGCCAGCGACTACACCAGATATTTATCAAGCCCCGTCAGGTGATGATACTTGATGCCCAGAGCGGAAAGCCTGCACGCAATCTCAGGCTGCGTCCCATCTCATTAATTCTTCTCTTTGTAGTCACTATCGTATTTTCTATCATTCTGGGCCTGCAGTTCAACCATTCAGAAAGCGGTCGTTCACTGCTTCCACAACACCTTCAACTTCAAAGACAACACGAGCAACTGCTGGACCGCCTTGCTGAAGCCAATGCGAACAATGAACTAAAAGATCAACAGCTTGAAACCCAGCACCAGCAGATCACGGACAGTCAGGAGAAAACATCTGATTTATCGCAGCGCGTGCATATGCTTGAGAGCATTCTAGAGGCACGAAAGGCGACAGGCGTCCAACTTCTTGAAGCCAGAGCATCATGGGCAGGCGAAAACTCCATTCGCTACAATTTCACGCTTGTGAAAGGCGGTAATTACCCGCGAAGGGTGTCCGGTTCTATCGCTCTGATTGCTCAGAGCCCGGAGGGTGAAAAAGTCACACTTACGTTAAACAAACAACTGACCAAGTTGCCATACCGCATAGAAACCCATACATTTATGCGTGGTATTGCACAATGGGATTATGATTGGGTTCCTGAAAAACTTCAGGCGATCGTATTCAACCATAAAGGCAAAGAGCTATTACAGATGGAACTATTAATTGATGGAGCACCAAAATGATGCGTAAACGAGAAGAAACCCAAAAAACCGCTTCGGAACATCAGCATATCGATACTCTGATTGGCGTTCACTCCTCATTTACCGGTGAGCTTGCATTTGAAGGTGCCGTCCGTGTTGATGGCCGTTTTGAAGGTAATATCAAATCCACAAAAGATGGCACACTCATTGTCAGTAAAGGCGCCGAAATCTCTGGCGAAGTAAATGTTCCAAACCTTATTCTTCATGGCCTGATCAAAGGCAATGTTCACTCCTGTAATAGCCTGAAAGTAGGTGAGACTGGATGCATCAACGGTGATGTTGAGTATCGTATCATCACTCTTGCAGAGGGTGGAGCAGTCAATGGTCGCTGTTCCCGAATCAGTGAAAAGTCCACTGCTCCACAAAAAGCCACCGCTCCAAATGAGGCTGTGCCAGCCACAGCATGATATCCGGCTATCGTCATTGGCAGCCAACCATCTCTGATAGTGCCTTTGTAGCAGACTCATCTGAAATCATAGGTCGTGTCACCGTTGGTGATGATTCAAGTATCTGGTACCAGAGCGTACTCCGAGGTGATGTCCACGATATTATCATCGGTGAACGCAGTAATATTCAGGATCACTGCACACTACATACCAGCCACGGCGTAACCCCATGTGTTATTGGTAATGATGTAACTGTAGGTCACAGGGTTATTCTTCACGGCTGTGAAGTACAGGATGGCTCTCTGATTGGCATGGGATCAATTCTTATGGATCAAAGCGTTATCGAATCGGGATGCTTGCTCGCCGCCGGATCACTGGTGCCGGAGAACAGAGTACTTCGCAGTGGCTACCTCTATGCAGGAAGCCCTGCTCGGGAACGTCGGGAGTTAACGGATGAGGAGAAGATATTCCTTATGCACTCAGCCAATCACTATGTTGACCTCTCCAAAACACATCTGAAATAGTGCCAAATATCCACGCATCCATTGATATTGGATCCAATACATTTCGACTGTTGATTGCGAGGCCTTCGACAGATGCTAAAGCCACTCAACCCTGGGAAACTGTGGATTATGCCCACCGAATCACTCGCCTTGGCCAGGGATTGCATGGCTCTGGCATGCTCTCTGAAGCTGGCATAGAGCGGGCAATTCATGCACTGAAAGAGTTCAAACGTCTAATTGATCATCATAAAATCCTGCCTCAGCACATCCATGCAGTTGCTACAGCTGCTGTCAGAGAGGCGGAGAATGGTTCCTGTTTTACAGAATTGGCACAAAAAGAAACGGGTATTGAGATCTCAATCATCAGTGGTGAAGAGGAAGCATCACGCTCTCTTCTTGGGGCAGCTTCAGTGCTTCACGATAAAACCCGTAGAGATATGCTGCTGTTTGATATCGGTGGAGGCAGCACAGAGTTCATCCGTGCAAGAGACAACAACATCACAGATGCAATCAGTTGCAAGCTTGGCGTAGTCAGACTGGTGGAGGCGCATCTTCATAGCGATCCACCTTCCGAGAATGACTACCAGGCCATGAAAGAGTCTGTGCACAATCATTTAGCTGAAGTAAGTAGCTTCTGGAAATGCACTTCGACTACTGTGCCTGAGATTATGGTAGGGACTGCGGGAACGGTAACCACCCTGGCAGCCGTTCAGATGAACCTAACCCCCTATGATCCCCAAAAGGTTAATAACCATCGAATGGAGAGCGATGACTTTTATCAATTAAGAGATCAACTTCTGGCCATGACCCATGAGCAGCGAGAAACTATCCCTGCCATTGAAGCAGGCAGAGCAGACCTGATCATTGCTGGCCTGGCCATTATTGAAACGATGATGGAAGAGTGGCATTACAATGGACTTATCACTGTTGATGCGGGGCTGTTGGAAGGCAACTGGATCAACAGTTACGCCATTGAATAAAAACCAACTAAGTCGTAACAGCCACAAGTCTGCTTATTGATCTAATCCAACACTTCCTGGGATTCAAACTGCATCTGATAAAGCTCGGAGTAGAGCCCTCCCTCTTCAAGAAGCTTCTCATGTTGGCCCGACTGAACAATCTTACCACCATCGAGCACAACAATTCGATCTGCATGCCTGATCGTCGATAGCCGGTGTGCAATCACAATCACCGTTCTACCTTTCATCAGGCGATCAATCGCCTGCTGCACGAGACGTTCAGACTCAGTATCAAGACTACTGGTTGCTTCATCCAGGATAAGAATCGGTGTGTCTTTCAGCAGAGCACGAGCCAGAGACAGACGCTGCCTCTGCCCACCGGATAGAATGATGCCGCGCTCGCCAATCAATGTGTCATAACCGTTTGGCAACTTGATGATAAAGTCATGAGCATTTGCAGCCTTAGCTATCTTTTCAACCTTTTCACGATCGATATCAGCATGACCATAAGCAATGTTATTTATAACTGTATCGTTGAACAGAATCACCTCTTGGGTAACCAGTGAAATCTGGTCCCGAAGCGATTCCTGAGTCAACTCTCGAACATCATGCCGATCAATAAGAACCTTACCCTCGGTGCAATCCATAAAGCGTGGCACAAGGTTAGCCATGGACGTCTTTCCTGCCCCGCTCCGTCCAACCAGAGCTACCACCTCACCGGAACTGACCTGAAAGGATATGTCATCCAGTACTTGAGTTTCAGTACCCTGATACTTCAGTGAAACATGTTCAAAGCAGATTGAATCAGAAAACGTCGGAAGTTGTTTAGCATCCGAAGCATCCTCCACGACCAGTGGCGCATCCAGCACCTCAAAAACCCGCTCTGATGCAGCCAGCCCCTGTTGAATCTCATTGTTAGCGCGTGAGAGTCGTTTAACCGGCTCATAAAGCATAATCAGTGCTGCAAGAAAGGACATCAGTGTCCCTGCTGTAGTCTCGCCCGATGCAACCCGCATTCCGCCATAGAGAAGCACTCCGGCAATACCAAAACCGGCCAGCAACTCCATAATTGGAAATGATAGCGCAGACACTTTGAACGCACGGAGTGCATGCTTTAGAAGATCACTCGTTAAAACAGTAAAGCGCTTACGTTCATACTCTTCCATTCCAAAAGCCTTTACGACGCGAATGCCGCCAACAGTCTCCTCAACCAGACTGGATATTTGGCCCATCGAGACCTGTCCATCAAAACTGGCACTTCGCATTTTTTTCCCGAATCGGATGATCGGATAGACCATGACAGGAAGAACTAGAATCGCTATCAGGGCCAGTAACCAATCCTGGTAAAACACCACTCCTAGCAAGAAAATGATGCTGACTGAGTCTCTCATTAAGGCCGACACTGAAGTACTGACTGCGCCCTGAACCAAAGATACATCATAGCTGATTCGTGCCAGCAGCTCTCCCGTTTTTCGATGTACAAAAAAGCTTAAAGACTGCTCGGTCAAGCGCTGATAAATGAGGTTTCTTAAATCATAAATCACACGCTGGCCAATATACCCCATCATGTAAGCCTGCCCATAGTAGGCAACACCCTTGATTACATAGAGAATAACCACAGCCAATGGAATAAGATAAATATATTGATGATCCCCGTTCAAAGCATGGTCCAGCGCAGGTTGCAAAATCCACGCAAGAAATGCTGAGCATGCGGCAAGTATCACCATGCAGAACATAGCGATATAGAGACGCCCGAGATAAGGCCTTAAAAACTGTAAAAGCCGTTTATATAGAGAAACCATAAATCTAAATTACAGGCAGAAGCTCTCTCCGCCTCTCTCCTAAAGAGTGTAAAACAATCAACTGATCCGGATGAGCACTTTGTTTAGGGACATTAACCTGTTGAGTGCTCAACTCCTGATAACGAATCATACTGTCTGTAGTCTTCTTCAGACGACCCTGCCGCCTAAGAAAGGTCAGGCTTGCATCCAGAATTGCCTTAGCCATCTTCTTTTGATGTTTGGTTGAACGTAGCAACCGCTCACGTTTTGGATTAGAGATGAAGTCGAGCTCCACCAGCACGCTCGGCATCTCCAAAGCACCAAGCACTGCGAAACGGGCACGCTTTGGTGATTTGAATTTCACAGGACCAACCTTTTCAAAATCTTTAATAATGGTTTCAGCCAGTAGATAGGCACTATTCAAGCTGTCTCGCTTGGCCATGTCTCCGAGAATCATGTTAACCATCGGATCATCTACTTCACTGGAGACAAAGCCGCCCACGGCATCAGCAGCATTTTCCCTGGCTGCCAGGGCCTTCGCAACTTTATCCGGTGTGGCTCCACGTTCAGAGAGCGTATAAACACTGGCACCCTTAACCCCTCTATTTTTCACAGCATCGGCATGAATGCTCACCATCAAGTCGGCTTTACTTTGTCTGGCCAACCGAACACGTTTGCTTAGAGGAACAAAATAGTCGCCCTTGCGAATCAATACAGCCCGCATCCCTTTCCTGGCATTTATTGATCTGGCCAACTCTTTTGCAACTGCGAGCGTTACAATTTTTTCCTGTAACCCTGACCGTCCAATAGCTCCCGGATCTTCACCACCGTGACCTGCATCTACAGCGATTACAATCTCTTTACTTGAGCGTAACCGATCAGCAGTTACAACGGTTTTATCGGCGACTTGCCTGTTTGAACGCATCAGATCTACAACTAATCGGTGAGGCTTTCCATGCATCGGCTTGAGTAAAAATGAACGCGGTTTCACTTTCTCCTTCACATCAAGAACAATGCGAAGTATTCCACCCTTAGGTTTACCATGCCGAATCGCTTTAATAACAGGGTCTGAGACAGTTAGCTTTTCCAAATGAGTGGTTTTGAGTTTTACGCCATGAAGATCAAGAACAATACGCTCAGGGTCATGCAGGCGAAAAAGCTTGTACTCAATCGTGCGATCCAGATCGAAAACAAGACGTGAATGATCCGGTGCCGTCCATAGCCTTACATCGTTGATTTGTGACGATTTTGCCCATGCCGATGTCTGTAGAACTGATAAGCCTAAGAGCAGCAGTAAGAAACGGAGAAAATTTGTGCCTAGCTTCATGATGAGGTCATCCTCATGTAGTCGTTTGACTTTGCAAGCCTTCATCATCTTCCAATTGATCCTGTTCATCACGAAATTTCTTCTGCTCCTCGACAAGCAGTGCAGCAAAAAGCAACCCGATAAGAATCATGAACGGCTCCATAATACGCACAATAATGAAGGTATTAGCCCCGATAGCATGAACAAGAAGACCACCAAAACCGCAAGTAGCCCCCAGAGCCACACCTTTGAGATCCTGATCTTCAATCTCAGCATAACAACGCCTTAACAGCACCCAGATCCTGCGTAACAACCACAAAAACAGAATCAACCCTATGATCCCGGTTTCAAGCAACACCCTGGGATACTGAGCATCAAGGAATCCGCCCCCCGTCACTCCAACGCCTAAAAACGGATTGCGAGGAAATGATTTGGTCAAAACATTTTCCCATGATTTCAGCCTCTCAGATGTAGAGGTATCAATCTTCACAACACCCACGCTCATCTGCCCCGCTTGTTCAGCCTGATTGAATGTATACATCACTCGGTTAATTACATTCTGTGGCAGTACTATGGGAGCTAAAGAGAGACCAACAAGTGCTCCGACAATCAAAATACGCTTCTTCTCTGAAAAAAGAATAAACAACCCCATTGCAATGACAAAGGAGAGGTAAGAGCTTCGTGACTCTGTAAAGGCGAACGGTATAAGAATAAAACCCATTAGCGCTATCAGCATCGTTCTTCGTTTTCCTTTCGGAGTATATAGAAACATCCCGAGGACCACAGAAAACATTAACATGAGATATCCACCAAAGGTGTTGGGCTCTCCATCCACCCCCTCAAAGGGTGCAGAGACCCTTCCTCCAGAAGGGATCTGGCTGATACCGGCAAGGCTTGCAACAAAACAGGTAAAGAGCATCACCATCAAAAATCGTTTAATGGTTTCATGATCGTGTAGATGGTTCATCACCATGTAGAAGAGCAAAAAGTATTCAAGATACTTCAATACAAAAAAGAACCCGTAACCACCAACATTGCCACTATAAAATCCAATCAAGGTGGCAAAAAATGTCGATAACCAATACCACGTTACGGGTTGGTTAATAGGTGTTTCACGGACTGATCCAAGCTCTTTATAAACCGCCATACGAAAAAGCCATGTCAGGCAAATAAGCGTGAGAAGAATATCATCCAGTCTAAACGTCACACCTCTGGATTCTGTTGTGCCAACTTGCCCTACCGCACCACCGCCGACGGAGAGTTCAGGTGAAAGCAGCGTTGAAAAAATAAGCAGATAGAGGGTTAACTCGACACTGGTAAAAGCCACAACAATTATCATTAGTGCAGCACATAGTAGAAGCGGCCCTCGAATCATATCCGGCGCTACCAGTGAAGCCGCATAAAGAAGCAGCATCGTTAACACGAAGGTTAAAAGCACAGTAGGGGGAAAAGGCACCCGAATGGTCTGAATACTCAGCGCCCTTACCTCTTTCCATTTTGAACTTTGGAATCCATAGGGCGGTAATCCTTATTGTATGGTTCCTTGAACTGATCACTACATGTACGCATGCCTACAACCAGCAGAGCGGAAAGAATCGTCAAACTCAAGATTGCAAGCACTCGGTGCATCCGGCGCTTACGTTTTCTGAGCTTGTTCAGATCTTTCTGCATGGTCTTATTTTCTCAACATATCACGTATCATTGATAAGCCCTTATAAAAAAGCTTTTCAGCTCGCTTCTGAATCTGATCGAGCCAGCTTCCGCGAAGCTGCTCATCTTCACCATAAGTGTAAGCATAATATCGATCCATCTTATAATTGGCATAGTCAGGTGAAAGATCTCCACGCACACCGTTGAGCACCACACCCAGAACCTTTCCGCCAACACTCTCGATATTGCCTTTAACCCGTTTCAAGGCACCGCGAACAACCGAACCAATATGATAAACCAGTAGCACACCATCTACTTTTGAAGCCAGAATAGTCGCATCGGTAGTATGAAGAAGAGGCGGCATATCAATAATTACCATATCGTACTCTTCCCGGACTTCTTTCAGAATCTTCTCCATCACTGGAGCGGCAAGAAGATCAGGCGGATTAGCACTAACCCGTCCGCATGAGAGCACATCCAACTGATCCAGACCCGGTGTGAAAAGGGCCTGATCAATACCCATATCTCCAAGCATAACATCAGAAAAACGTTTTGTTGCATCCTGCCAATTTGTCTGACCTAACAGACACTCACTCAATCCCGGAGCACGCTTCAAGCCAAAGGTATGGTGCTGCATAGGCTTACGCATATCGCCATCGATAATTAACACGCGCGCACCCTGCTGAGCCACCACAACAGCCAGGTTTGCAGCAATAGTACTTTTACCCTCTTTAACTGTTGAACTGGAGACCAGAATCACACGATGATCACCACTCTGTGAGAAAAGCAGATTGGTACGCAGGCTTCGATACGCCTCAGAGATAGTTGAAGGAGGGGAGAAATGGCTAATGAGACGTATCTGCCTCTCAAGTGCGTGCCCGCTAATCGCCAGCCCCTCCGCACCGGAAAAGAGCTCCACCGCCTCATCATGAGTAAGGTGTGGTACAAATCCAATCACTGGAACTTCAAGGAATCCTTCCACCTCTTCAATCGTGCCTACTGAGGTGTCCATCGCCTCCAGCACAAGTGCAATGATCAGCCCCAGAACCAGCCCCAAAATAAACCCGGCCATAGCAGTCTGAGAAGTGCGAACCGGATTAATCCGTGTACTTGAAAGCATAGCAGGACGAACCAGAGATACTTCCTGAACCTTCTCAGCCTCCTGAATCAATACTTCCTGATATTTCTTCTCCAGAAGATCAAACAACTCTTCGTTAATACGAACTGTTCGCTGTAGACGCTGTAACTCCAGAGCCTGCTCGGGTAGTCCCTGATATTTTCTTAGAGCATCGTCCATGCTGTCCTGAAGATCCTGCATTCGCTGTTTGGACAAAGTAACCTGTTTATCAAGTTCACTAACCATGCTTTCAATAATATCAGATGCCTGCTCTTTCAACTCCCTGACCTGAGGATGCTCATCAGTGAAATTAGTAGAGAGTTCAGTATGTTTTAGAGCCATCGTGACCAGTCGTTTGTTCAACTCATCGAAATAGGTGCTGACATTCCCGGAAACACTTACTGCCTGATAATCCCAATCACTCTTTCGAACACGCTCCTGCAGTTGCTTCAGTGCAAAACTGAGATCATTCAGATGAGCTACAGCCTGTCGGTACTCCTGTTCCATATCAGAAACAACACGTGACATCACATCAGAATCAGTCCCTGTCATTGAAAGGTTATTGGCCTGACGATAATCACGAACGGCCTCTTCAGCACTCCTCAGGCGTTCGCCCACCACAAGCAGTTGCTGCTGAATAAACTTCTTAGCCTCAAAAACCTGTTTGTTTTTCTCTTCAATATTGAAGATCTTGAACTCATCCGCTACCGCCTGTGCCAGATCACGAGCAAATCCGGCGTTACTTGAAACAACAGAGACCGAAATAATGCCGCTGTCGCCATCCTGCTCGGCACTTATCTCATCTTTCAGATCCAAAACTTCATCAATATATTCCGGATTTGCCCGAATCTCTTCATAGGTCAGCTCTTCAGGAATCATCCCCAACCGCTTAGCAACCCGCTCCATCAGAGCGTAAGACTGAATCAGGGCAAGTTGCGTACTCATATCATCGGTACGGCGATAGTTACCTCCACGTAATAGGTTGTCCGCCATATTATTTGCTGGTTCAATTTTTACCGAAGCGCTGGCACTAAAAAGTGGAGGAGGCTGATTGACCCAGGTAAATAACCAGCTAAAAACTCCCATCGATATTGCACAGAAGAGAATAATCCAGCGGCGACGGAGAATAACCTGCCAGTACTCTTCCAGATTGAGTTCGTAAGTAGTATTTACAGTTGCTTGTGCCATATTTACAACGACTTCGACAATGTCTGCAAGGTCAACACCTGTGACGCTGCATCAACCGGAGCAAGAATAAGTTGAACTGTCGGCATGATTTCATTGATATATCGGTTCCAGTTTGCAATCGGACGTCTAGGAATAATCAACACATCCTTATCCTGCAGAGCAAGATTCTGAGTCAAGTCACCGTGCTCCATAAAACGCTCAAAATCAACAGCAAGAATTTGTGGTGCATCACGATCAGAACGTATGACTCGAATATCCGGAAGATAGGCATCTTTACCTAAACCACCACTTTTCGACAAAGCATCGAGAAACTTTATATCCCCAATAAATTCGACGATGCCAGGTTTAACCACCTCGCCCAATACATAAATCCTACGTTTGGACTGCGCCAGCGATGGAATAAAGATAGTATCGCCACTATCAACGATAGCGTTCTCCACCCAATCACCTTGCTTAATTGCCCGTTCCAGATTCAAAACAACGGTTTTACCGCTACGGATAATTTGAACCTTTGATAGATCGGCATCCTTGCCCGGGCCACCTGCACGAGAGAGGAAATCAACCAGATTCTCCTTTCCTTTCAAATAATATCTACCTGGTCCGGTCGGCTGGCGCACCAAGCTCTGTACTTCACCAAAGATGTTGACGGTTTTACTTAATGCTTTCAAAACCTGCACATCTACACGGGGGCGCCTTTCATATCGCGAAAGAAGAGCTGTGACATTTTTGTCTATCTCTCTTGGCGTGAGATCAGAAACCTTTAGTGCCTCCTGATAAGGCAGCGAGACTGTGCCATCCACCTGAACCGTCACCTTATGCTCTTTGCTTTTGCCGCCCTGCCAAAACGTCATGGAGAGTTCGTCTCCCGCTCCAACCTTATAGCCAGAGACGCCATCAATCACTTTGAATACGTTGTTTTCATCTATATGGAAGAGATCACGCTTCACCTGACTGCTCGTTACTTCCGGTAGTCGTACAGAGTTAATGGTAAAAGCCTGTACAAACACTCTGCGATTTTGCTGCAACGCAGCCGGATCAAGCCCCTCTGGAAGAGGATCTGAATCACCAACGGCTTCAATGATAATAACCTCCTTCCTAGCTCCCTTGGAGGTCAGCCATGCTGCTATTGATTCAGCACGGGCTTGCGAGAGCGCTGCGTTATTAGGAAATAGTTCTGAGTGAATAGGCCTCACATCAGCCCGGCCTTCCATTTCAAAACGAATTTTAGTTGGGGAGATATCAAACTTTGAGAACCAATTCCCTATCGACTTCTGCGACTGCTCATTCAGTGTTGCTGAACCGGAGTCAAAAAAGATAGAGAGCTTTTCTCCAATGCGCTTGCCTGTGAATTCCTGTTTAGGTTTCGGCTTTGCCTTCAGGCCAGACCACACCTCTGAACCACCATCAGCCCTAACCGCTGCGATATCAAGCTGACCCTGATTATAGACATCACCTAAATCCAATGAGAAATAGATGCCATAGTCAGGCACCACTTTTTTCTTGGCTGAGAAACTGCCTCCATTCCAGGACCAGACAACGATGCCACGGCCATCACTTGAAGAAGCCACAAGCTCTCGTTTTCCATCGCCGTCCAGATCGCCAACCTTGAGATCAGACCACGTACCCTCCTCTCTAATCCTATGCCTTTCCCATCTTTTGCCACCCAGCCAGAGTCGAATTCCATGTTGGTAGAGGCCTGCGATAATATCGAGGCTTCCATCTCCATTCACATCAGCTACGGTTACGGATTCAGCATCTGCATCAGTCGAAAGAACCTCAGGCTCCCATCGACCGGTACCATCTCCGTACCAGAGCTGAACGCCCCCCACCTGCTTCCAATACTCATCAACCTGCGCACCCAGGCCACCTCGCCTGGATGAGACTATATCAAGGTTCCCGTCTCCATTCACGTCAGCAACAGACAAGTCTGTAAATGCACCGGCAACCATAGGCCCCATACCCGCAAACCAGCCGCCCTGCCCATCGTTGAGCAACACATAGATTCCACCATCACGATCACTGTCTGTACGCGCGGCAATAATATCAGGCCAACCATCATGGTTCAGATCAGCAAGCTTTACTGAATGGTAGACGCCTCCCTCAATGGGTGATGAGTGGAGTTTCCAGGTTCCGGACACTGGTTCAAGACTCCATACCTGAAGACCCTTCTGATCGCCTTCGCCACCAATCAGCACATCAAGCGTTGAATCCGCATCTACATCAGCCACAGCAAATGAGCGTGGCTGCATACTGGTTGCTGGACCTGACTGCATTCGCCAGTGACCAGCCCCATCTCCCCACTCAACGTGGAATCCATCAACAGAATCACGGCCACCAACAAGAATATCAAGATGACCGTCACGGTTTAGATCAGCAAAACTGATAGCCCGCGACTCAAACAGGTGCTGAGGACCTATATTGTGCATGCTGTATCCAGGCAGTGGGGAGCGGGTATTCTCCAGGGACATAGTAGGTTGAGGTACCGTACTGCGACAGGAGGTCAGCAGCAAAAGGAGAATACCAACTGCAAAAAGCATCTTGTTATTAAAATATCCATTCATACAGGAAGGCAATAGACTACACAACCCCTTCTTTGTCAATAGTTTACACGATCTTCGCTAAGCTTAACGTTAAGTAATAGTAGCTTTCCTATTAAAAACACAAGAAAATTACTATATGGCCTTTACTCTTCTCATATTATAGTGTCTGCAATGATATGTGATCCATGTCACGTAATTATTTGAGCTATATCACAATGCTTATGGCTCGCATTACATAGAGTCCTTGGTGTGAAACAATGCACCTCGATGGAGTGGAAGGCTATAAATGTATCTTGAGCACTGGGGGTTAAACGATTTCCCCTTCGAAAACGTCACGAATCCTCGCTACTACTTCGAGTCGGAAGTTCATCGCACTCTTTGCGAAGATCTCAATGATGCCATCATTCGACGCAAAGGTGCCATTGTCCTAACAGGTGAAATCGGATGTGGGAAATCGACCATTACCCAGAGAATTCTTCTAAACCTTCCTGAAAACAGCTTTGATGTTGCTCTGATCACCTACTCTATGCTTTCGCCCATTGAGATGCTTTATGAAGTAGGTCAACAACTCGGTCTGGATGTGCCCCAGCAGGACAAAAATAGTATCCTCAAAGCCATCCAAAATCACCTGACAAAAAATGCGGAGGCTGGGCGAGGCACACTTATCTGTATTGATGAAGCACAGAGCATCCCCTCTATGGACACATTTGAGGAGCTGCGACTTCTTCTGAATTTTCAGTTAGGCAGCAGTTTTCTCGTGTCACTTCTGTTTGTCGGACAGCCTGAGCTCCAGCATAAAATCGCTTCGCTTCCTCAGCTGCAGCAACGCATCGCTCTAAACCTGAGCCTGAATCACTTTAGTCTTGAAAACAGTATGCACTACATCCTTCGCCGGCTTCGTGAGGCTGGATGCACGCGCCCAATCCTTACCCGTCAGGCGATTAACGCCATCCACAGACATACCGGTGGCGTACCTCGAAGAATCAACCATCTTCTTGATCGCTGCTTGCTGGTAGGCAAGAGAGAATCAATTTCACTTCTCGATAGCAAGCTGGTAGCCGCAACCATGCAGAGGTATCCTTCCTAACATGGCTAAGTATATGGATCTGCTTCGTGAGCATCAAAAGAAGGACAATACCCTTAATGATCTCTCCACCACACCGCTTACTGAAGAGAAGCCAGAGCAGCAGCATGAAGAACTTGAATCGATGCTGCAGGATGAATCCACACTTCCAATCACAAAGCCTATTGATGACAAGATAGTTTCAAACAGTGACCTTTTGGCTGAGGATACTATTGAAGCGTATGTTGATAACAGTGATCCTACACCTGTAGCAACACCCCCCTCAAAAACAGCCTCTGTTAATGAGGCAGAAAGCTTTCAAACGTCTGACTGGCTTACGCAGTGTGCGCAACTGGTCTCTGATCTATTCGCATCCGCCCGCGCCGATGATATCGCAACAGTTGAAGCGCTGTCGGATCACCTGAATCGACTGCTTAAAAGAGTGGCTGACAAGGACACAACCGTAATCGATGCGCTGGAACTTGAAATCTCCAAACAGATTAAACAGATCGGAAAACTCGACTCGGATCTTGGCAGTCTGATCCGGAAAACCATCAGTATGATGCTCTACGCCATTAAAATGGGCCGCAGACTCCAGCTTGATATAGGTGAACTTAGATCCCATACCCTGGCAGCCATGATTCACCATATTGGCATGGCACAGATACCTTCAGAAATTCGCAACAAAAAAGAGCGCCTTACAAAAGATGAGTTAAATGAAATCAGAACTGCACCAACCAAATCACATAATTATCTGAACCGGTGCAACATTACAGACACAGCCATACTTCATGCCGCAAGCCAGGCTCAGGAACGTTACGATGGCAGTGGGCCACAGGCACTTTCCGGATCAGAAATTACCTACAGCGCCCGCATGATCAGCCTTCTATCAATGTTTGAAGCGCTGATTCACTACAGACCTTACAGAAACCGTCTGCTCCCCCGCGATGCCATTCGCGAGCTGGTCAACCATCATAAAAAAGCATTTGACCCGATCATGCTCAAAGCACTTATCGAATCGATCTCGCTCTACCCTGTTGGAACCTATGTACAGCTCAACTCAGGCGATGTCGGACTAGTCATTCAAGTCCATCCACGCCTGCCACTAAGGCCTCTGGTTCTGATCACACATGATAGCCAGGGCGGTGAAGTCCCCCCTCGTGAGGTCGATCTTCAAGGGCAGCCTAACCTGATGGTCCAGAGCTGTATGTATGAGGAAAACCTTTCGGAACTAAAAGAAACATCTGAAAGGAATGATCATTAAATGAACGCTGGCACCCCTGTTTCAGACGAAGAGCAGGAACAGGCCATGAAAGTATACGCTGATCTGGTCACCATATATCCGGAGAATGAAGATTATCTCCGCCATTATGCAGAGCTTCTTATCAAGACCGGAAAAGCCACTACGGCCACCAACGCCCTCCAACGTCTATATGGGCTCTTGAGCAAACACTCCCCCGACAAAGCCTCCGCTTTGGCACGCGAATTCCCTCAAATTGGACGGGTAACAAGAGCCGAATCGGAGCAGCAAGGCAATACTGAGCTTGGTGAAATGCTTCGAAAGGCCTTTGGTTCTATCTGGATCAGGCTCTATCAAAGAAAGATTAAAGAGGGTAACTACATCTATCGCTCTGGAGACAAAGGAGACAGTCTGGCACTGGTGATCAGTGGCGAAGTAGCTGTTTTTTCACCAGACGAAAGTGGAAAGCTCATCCTTCACAACCTGATCGGCGCAAATGACGTCATAGGTGAAAAGTGTTTTCTTAATCCTGGCGTCAGAAATGCCGACATCGTGGCCAACAAAGCCTCAGTCATTGTTGAGCTCCCCAGAAACAAGCTGCTTGCATACCTGATTGATAACCCGGGAGCTGAGAAATTACTTGAAGATAAAGCGGATTTTCGTCAGATGACCAGCCTGCTATCTTCCAACGAACTGCTTCAGAACATCCCGCTGAAAATGCGCAAATATATGGCAGGCTTAGCAACCACCACACGTTATAAATCTAATATGCTGATTCGTCAGGCAGGTCAGGAGATCGACGCTGTTGATATGCTGGTCTGGGGTGATGCAGCTTATATGCTGAAGAATAAAAAGAATAAATATCAACCCCTCGGAAAATTCAAACCCGGCGAACTGGTTGGGGATACTTCAGCTCTTCGTAAGGCAACATGCCCAGCAGACATTGTGGCTATCTCAGAGTCGTTGGTGGCGCACATTCCACTAGCCTGCTTCACCAACGTTGTAGAGGCTTACCCCCCTTTTAAAGAGAAGCTTCTCAAACATGCACAAAATCAACGCACAAAGATTATGCGGATAGTGGCCAAAATGGGCGACGATGGCACTCTGAGCTAAGCATCTGCCTGTAGACGTCGAACCAGATCCTTGGTTGATACAACCCTGTCTGTAAACAGAACACCATCAAGATGGTCTATCTCATGCTGAATCACCCGCGCCTCAAAACCACTGCTCTCAATCATACAGGGGCTACCCGTTAAATCCTGAAAACTAACCTGAATCTTTTTTGCCCTTGGGACCACACCAACCCAATCCGGCACTGAGAGACAACCCTCACGACCCAGAACATTGCCTGAACCATCTGTCACTTTTGGATTCACCAATTGAAGCAGCCCATGATTTTTACATGGCCGCATAGACCGCCTGCAATCAACAACTACGACCCGTTGCAACTCACCCACTTGAGGAGCTGCAATTCCCACACCTCCAGGCCCGGCAACCATCAGCGATTCAAGCTCCTTAAGGAGCGCTTCAAGCTCTGAATCAAATAGATTCACTTCTCTGGAGGTTTCACGCAGCCGATGATCCGGCTGAGTCAGGATTGATCGCATGGCTCTGTAGCTATAAATGGAGTCTAAATGACGGTCTCATCAAGAATGTGAACTTCCACATCAATACCAAGCCTGCTGGCTACAGCTTCCAGCGGTGCACGCAGCGATTCAGCCCTGCCGTCAGAAAAAGCCTCCAGCGCCATCATATAGAGATCACCACGATCGCCACTGTCGCGTGAGCGTGTAGAGACATCTACAATGGATACTTCATGCGCAGCCAGCACATCCGTGACCTCAAAAACAATTCCGGGCTTATCCGCACCCGTAACAGTTACTACACAGTCCGGTTCCTGAGGCATAACCATCGCCTCATCACTGCCAAGAGGTTGAGACTGAACCGTCAGGCCCGTTCGCTGCTCCAGCTCAGCCAGCGCTGCTTTCACAGCTCCAAGCCCATCTTCTTCAGCAAGTTTTACAATCAACATCATGGTAAAACGCCCGCGAAGAGCGGTCATTGATGAGTCCTCAATATTGGCATTAAGATGAAGCATTGCCTCTGACACATCACGAACAATTCCAGCACGATCATGGCCTGAGATAGAAAGCAGCAGATAGGACATGGAGTTCTCCCCCTCATTAATCTTTAGCATAGGAGACAGAAGTTTCCAGTGCGCTTCAAGCTTACAATGTGAAATATCAATAAACAACGGCTTCCGACAGAAGCGTCAGGAACGTCTACAGAGTAAAAGAGGCGCCGCAGCCGCACTCGCCACGTTTATTGGGGTTGTGGAACACAAAAGCAGAAGAGAGCAAATCCTGCTGGAAGTCGATCTTCAGCCCGACCAATGCTTTCTGATAGGCATTCGAGTCAACAAAGAGCTGAAAGCCATTCTGTTTAACAACAAGGTCACCTTCAGCAGGAAGGTCGGCATAGTCGAGCACATACTCCAGACCGGAACAGCCCGCCTCATTCAGGCTTATGCGTAGCGCCTGCTTCCCCTCTTTCTCCAACACGTCTCGAATGCGTTGAGATGCGGCGTCAGTCAGCTCAATATCTGGCTCAACTATCTGATTCATCTATTAAGCTGCCCCTGCCATTATTTTTAATCTTGAGCGAATACTTACCAGTGCCAGAACAAGCGCATCCACATCTTCAAGACTGTGCTCCGGCCCGAAACTGACCCGAATACTACTTCGTGACTCCTGATCAGAAACACCCATGGCCAAAAGCACATGCGAAGCATCCCGTTTGCCTGATGAACAGGCCGAACCTGATGCCACAGCAAAACCAGCAAGGTCCAGCTGCATCAACAGCGTTTCGCCATCAAGGCCGGGCATTGAAAACATGGATGTATTACCAACTCTTTTCGCCTCACGGGAAAAAAACACCACCTCTGGCAGAGCCGCTTCAAGCCGCTCTTCAAATCCGTCACGAACTACTGAACAACGATCAAAATCGAGAACGCCTAGCGCTGCTGAAAAACCAGTTGCTCCCGTAACATTCTCGGTTCCAGAACGTCGTTTTCGCTCCTGCCCTCCACCCTGAAGTAGCGCCTCCAGCTTGAGGCCCCGTCTGACGATTAGGGATCCAACACCTTTTGGGCCACCAATTTTATGGGCTGAAAAAGAGACAAAATCTGCCTCCAGTTTAGATAGATCAATGGGCAGTTTTCCCAGCGCCTGCACGGCATCAATCAGTGTAGCCACTCCTGAGTTACGGCAGTGAGTAACAACCTCTTCAACCGGCTGAATAGTACCAGTCTCATTATTAACCAACATGAGAGAAACCAACCGGGTATCTGCATCTATATAAGAGCAGAACTTCTCAACATCAATCACACCATCCCGGTTCGGGCGCACATGAACCACTTCCCAACCCGGTTTTTTAGCCCAGGATTCAAGCGGCTGCAATACTGAAGGGTGCTCAATAGCTGAAACAACAATTTTTCCCGGCTCCTGCTTCGATAGCCAGCCATGAATTGCCATATTATTGGCTTCCGTACCACCGGAAGTAAAAACAACTGAGCCTGATTCTACATTCAGATATCGTGCCAGGTTTTCTCTGGCATCATCCAGGTGTTTACGAGCTGCCCTACCCGCCCAGTGAAGACTGGAGGGATTGCCAGAGGCAGTGCTAGCCGCTTCTATAAAGGCTGTTAATGATTGCTCAATAACCGGAGATGTTGCGTTATAATCAAGATACCGCTGCACGGGCTCCTTCCATAGCTACAGGTTCAGCATCCGGCAGATAGTTCTCAACCGGGGCAAGCATAATCTTATCCAGGTAGATATTTTTCTCACACACATCTTGAAGTGTTATTGTGTCCAGAAAACGGTAGATATGTCTGCCCAGAGCATTCCAGAGCTGATGGGTATCGCAACGACTTCCCTGATGACAGCCACGATCAGCATCTTCACACAGAGTTGTCCGAATCGACTCATTTACGGCGGTGATGATATCCGACACGACAATCTCGCTGGCCGGCTTGGCCAATCGATAACCACCACCCGGTCCACGCACGGAGGTGACCAGACCTTCCTCGCGAAGTCTTCTGAAAAGCTGCTCCAGATAAGATAGTGAAATAAACTGCCGTTCAGAAATTGATGCCAGTTTTACCGGCCCATGTTCACAGTTTTTGTTCAGGTCAACCATTGCAGAAACAGCATAGCGACCCTTGCTGGTCAAACGCATATCAAGCCTCCTAATTCAAATCTAATAACCATAACCATGGGCCGGATATTATATACCTTACCAATACAGTCAAGTATTATGAATCCGAATTTAGATGCCGCCGCCGCCAAGAAAACGCTCGATTTTCTCGTGCTCTTTTTTCATATCTTTAGATATCTGACTGTCAGCTTCCGACTCTTTTTTAGTAGCATCAGGGTGGAATGTATCTACTCTGGCATTCACATCATCCACCATCTGCATGACATGCTTGATTGCTTCAGCCACAGGATTGGGCATCAAGTGATGATCAAGGTTGATCTTTCCATCTTCAATCAGTGACTCTGTCGTTCCTACAATAGTACCGGGAATGCCAATCACTGTTGAATGCGCAGGCACATCTTTCAGCACAACCGAATTGGCACCAATTCGACTCTGTTTACCGATGGTAATCGGGCCGAGCACCTTGGCACCGGCACCAACAATAACGCCACTCTCCAGAGTCGGATGACGTTTCTCATGCTGCCATGTCGTACCACCAAGTGTTACACCGTGGTAGAGCGTCACATCATCACCGATCTCAGTAGTTTCACCAATCACGATACCCATACCATGGTCGATAAAGAAACGCCGCCCAATGGTGGCCCCGGGATGAATTTCAATGCCGGTCAGCCAGCGTGCAATGTGAGATACAAGCCTGCCGATCAGGCGCAGACGGTTACGCCAAAAGAAATTGGCGAGCCTGTACATCCAGATACCATGTAGGCCGGGATAGCAGGTAATGACCTCCCAGGACGACCTGGCTGCCGGATCGCGATCAAATGCGGTGCGAATATCTTCTCGTATTGCGTTAAACATATGCGAAACCTACATCAACTTTTCTACAGACTGTAGTACAGACTCTGGCGCACTGATGCTCCACATCGGTTTAGATAATAATTTATCATCAATCCATGTACGGATTTCATCCGACTCGACCACTCTAATTCTCTCTACCCACTCCGAATGAGACAGAAGAACTTCCTCATCCAGACGAGCACCTAGATAGAGCATATGTCCCTCAACCGACTCCATCCCCATACGAAACTGCACCTCTAGCTGGCGCTTGGCCCTGACCAGAGAAGCTTCACAGATGTTGGATGCAAAACCGTTGATCGTATCCCGGATCACACTGAGACATTCAGGCAGCAGTGCAGGATCGGTCCCACAACTAACACTCCACACACCCGTATCGCTCAGTGTCGAAAGATGAGAACCAATGCTGTAGGCCAGCCCTCGCTTCTCCCGTACCTCGCGAAACAGCTGTGAACTCATACTCCCGCCCAACATCTGATTCGCCAGCCAGGCCACCGGGCGCTCTTTAGACACGGCTGTGATGCCCGGGTAAGAAGCAACGAGTTGGGCCTGTTCAAAACTCCGGTCAAGCAGCTGAACTTGCGGTCTCATCTGTGGCTTTAATCGATCTTTTTGATCGTCCGCCTGTGGCCAGCTGATTCGGGACAACATCTCAACCAGTGGCTGATGATCCAGCTTTCCGGAAGCTGCAATCAGCAGGCGTGGAGGCCTGTAGTTACTCTCCAGATATGTTTTTAGATCGACATGACTCATCGCTTTCAGAGCTTCTTTTGTCCCCAGCGTAGGTCGCCCAAGACTCTGCTCCGGAAACAGTGCCTCCATATGCTGATCATAGAGCCACTCATCCGGCGTATCCTCAACCATCGCCATTTCAGAGAAGATCACTTCACGCTCACGTAGCCACTCCTCTTCGGGAATAGCAGGCTTGAGAATCATATCTGTCAGAAGTGATAGCGCCTCCTGCCAGTCTTCATGCAACACATGCATATGAAAGCAGGTTCGCTCCCTGGAGGTAAACGCATTGGCGTGACCGCCAAGCTGATCCAATTGTTCGCTTAAGGCGTGAACATCTAAACTCTCAGTCCCCTTAAAGAGCATATGTTCCAATGCATGCGCAATGCCTGCGTTGGACACATCTTCATCACGGCTTCCGACATCCAGAAAGACACCAAGCGCGACACTCTGTGCATCAGGCATAGAGTGACTCACCACCAACGGACCATTCAGAATCTGGGTCTCTTCAATAAATGGAGATGCCATCACCACCGCCTATAATTCATATCATCCGACTTCAGGCATCCTGCCTTCCGTCTCTACCGCTCCACAAGGTGAATTGCGTTTACGCAAGAGAGAGTACCCTGGGGTGCTTCCTGTGGGGAAACCTTTCGGTTAAATATTTGAGTTTCACACCCTAAAACAAAAAGAGGCGGGTTACCCCACCTCTTTAAGTTTATTCTATCAATATATCCTCGGAGCTCATTCCCCGCACATGGAAGTGCGGCGGCTGAACATCGTGAGGCCGTAAGCGTAGGCGGACATGCGCCGCCGAAGCGTTACAAGTAAAAGGCATGGAGGCCTTTTACGTATGAATCATCCCTCTTCAAGAAGAGCTTTCATGGAGAGACGAATCTTACCACTACGATCAACTTCAAGAACCTTCACACGTACAACCTGACCCTCTTCAAGCTCATCACTTACCTTCTCAACACGCTTGGTTGAAATCTGTGAGATGTGAACCAGGCCATCGGTATTACCAACTACGCGAACAAATGCACCGAAGTCCATCAGTTTCACAACCTTGCCTTCATAGACCTTGCCGACTTCAACTTCAGCCACAATGTCGTTGATCATCTTCTTCGCAGCTTCGCCAGCATCGCCGGTAACAGCAAAGATTGTGATCGTGCCATCATCAGCAATATCAACCTTAGCGCCTGTTTCGTCACAGATACCGCGGATCACTTTACCGCCAGCACCAATCACTTCGCGAATCTTGTCAGCCTTCACCTTCATGGTGAACATACGAGGGGCATGGTCGGCTACACTGGCACGAGCCTCAGTCATGCACTTGGCCATCTCGCCAAGAATGTGCATACGGCCGCCATTTGCCTGAGCCAGAGCCTCTTTCATAATTTCACTGGTCAGGCCACCGATCTTAATATCAAGCTGTAGTGTTGTTACACCCTCAGCAGTACCGGCAACCTTAAAGTCCATATCGCCCAGATGATCTTCATCACCCAGAATGTCGGAAAGAACGGCATAACCATCTGACTCAAGAATCAGACCCATAGCGATACCTGCAACCGGTGCCTTTACAGGAACACCAGCATCCATCAGCGCCAGAGATGAACCACAAACCGAAGCCATGGAAGATGAACCGTTGGACTCAGTGATCTCAGAAACTGCACGGATTGCATAACCGAAATCTTCCATGCTTGGCAAAACACCTTCAACACCACGTTTAGCAAGACGGCCATGGCCGATCTCACGACGACCTGGAGGGCCGAAGCGACGCGCTTCACCTACAGAGTATGGTGGGAAGTTGTAGTGCAGCATGAAACGCTGTTTCTGAACACCTTCAAGAGACTCGGTCATCTGCATATCAGACTCAGTACCCAAAGTAATGGTTACCAGTGCCTGTGTCTCACCACGGGTGAACAGAGCAGAACCATGCGTGCGTGGCAATACGCCAACCTGACAATCAATCGCACGAACATCAGTAGTAGAACGGCCATCAATACGTGGGTTGCCATCGATAATAGAGCGACGAACCACACTCTTTTCAAGATTTTTCACAGCAGAAGTAACGTCGTTAGAGGAGAACTCACCCGGTGCATCTTCGCTACCTGCAAACTTCTCCTGAGCTGCACTACGCAGCGCATCAATCTTGGCTGCACGAGCTGACTTATCAACAGTTGCGTAGGCTTCACGAACATCTGCTTCAAAAGCACCATTTACAGCACCCTGAACTGCATCACTGCCAGCAAGCTCAATCACCATCTTCTCTTTACCGGCAACTTTCACCAGCTCTTCAATCGCATCAATCACTGACTGATAGCCTTTCTGACCGAAGCTGATCGCGTCGATCATCTGCTCTTCAGAGAGCTCTTTGGCTTCTGATTCAATCATCAGCACCGCATCGCGAGTACCAGCAACAATCAGATCAAGATCAGACTCTTCCATCTGTGCATAGGTTGGGTTGAGAACAAACTCACCATCAATCAAACCAACACGAGAAGCTGCAATCGCCTCTGCAAATGGCGCATCAGAGATAGCCAGCGCAGCAGACACACCATTGATCGCAATGATATCAGGATTGTTATCTTCATCAGCTGAAACAACAGTCGCAATCACCTGAGTCTCATGGAAGTAACCTTTAGGAAATAGCGGACGGATTGGACGGTCGATCAGACGTGAAGTCAGTGTCTCTTTCTCAGAAGGACGACCCTCACGCTTGAAGAAGCCACCGAGGAAACGGCCAGCTGCGTAGGTCTTCTCCTGATAGTGAACAGTCAGTGGAAGAAAATCCACGCCCTGCATCGGAGTCTTGGCTGAAGTTGCGGCAACGTGAACAACCACATCACCCACCTGAGCCAGTATAGAACCGCCGGCCTGACGGGCAACGCGTCCTGTTTCAAAGCTTATTTCGCGGTCACCAATGGCCGCTTTAGTTGTTTTTACATCAAACATAATTTATATCCTTTTTATCAGGATCCATGTCTCTATCTGTGGTGGCTGTCTGTGAAAAAATATAGGGAAAAAAGAGAATAGAAAAAAGAAAGGCGACCCGTATTGGATCGCCTTTCGGAAATTTAGCGGCGTAGGCCCAGTGTGTCGATCAGACTACGATAACGATCGAAGTCTTTGCCCTTCAGATATTTCAGAAGGTTGCGACGCTGACCAACCATCTTCAGCAGACCACGACGAGAGTGGTGATCCTTATGGTTATCTTTAAAATGACCTGAGAGCCCATTAATGCGCTCGGTCAATAGGGCTACCTGCACTTCCGGTGAACCAGTGTCACCTTCATGTGTAGCAAATTTTGTAATTACTTCGTTCTTTTCTTCCACAGACAGAGACATAAATCCTGCAAACCTCTTTAATTAACTTACCTTTTTATAGGGCGGCGAACCATAGCGCCAGTGATTAGGCCATGCAAACCTTTTCTACCTTTGAAATATGTCATGTGAACACACCCCTATGGTGAAAGCTCTGCAGCCTACTTTTTGAAGGCTGGATTGATGAGCCACTCCGTCATCAACTTCTTGATCTGGGTCTGATATTTCACCCCTTCACCCTCACACCTCTGCCGGAACGAATCGAGAAGCGATTCCGGCACCTTCATACTGATCAGTTTCGAAGCGGTTGCACGTTTCGGCTGCTGAAGCTGGCGAAACTCATCCAGAAAGGTGAGCGCCTGCTCAGGCGTAATGCCTCTGCACTGCTCCAGATACTCATCTGTAAAGTATTGTACCGGTCTCATAACAATCTCTCCAGTGCCTTAACATCCTCGATATCCTGTGGCCTGCCCGCTTCCCTTTTCATCGCGATAAGCGCTTCGATGGATGCAACATTCAACACCATGCCGAATGCCCTCTTTTCTACACTATCAATCGATCCGGTATGTTTGGTGATAAGAATATCAACCACTTCCAGCAGGTTGTCAGGATTATAAAATGACCACGCCTTCAAATTGCGGTTGGCAATATACTCCTCGCGGAAGTTGAACAGCTCTTCGGCCGTAATGGGCAGGCGGGGAGTCAGGCCGATGGAGATCAAAGCAGCTTCACTCTTTTTGAATGCTTCGGCATCAAGTGATATGACAATATCAATATCGACCGTTCCGCGAACAACGCCGTGCAGAACCAGTGCATAGCCACCCACCACTGTGTAGGTGACACCGGCTCCATTCAGAGCATCAACAACTTTTCGGATAAACATATCAAAAGTATATACCAATATATACTTTATACAACATCAGCGATCCGACCAATTTCAGCAATTAAAGAGTACACTGTCCCCTGAATTCCGGCATCAGCCTGACTTGGAGTTGAAACCACCCCAAGAAAGAGAAGCAAGGTAATTGTTATTGAATATATTGTTTTCATCCTTTCCCTCCTTAATTTTGCATCGCAGCAGGATCGAAATCACACCCACTGGAGAGATCAGCAGGAACTGAGAAAGACATCCCACTTAAATGAGCATCGTGCTGTAACCATGCTTTTGATCTGACATAAGTATTCAGATATACAGCCTCCATCTCACGTTTTAGGTTATAGGTATCGCCCCCACTAATGCCAAGTTGTCTTTGGATATATGAAATACAATCTGAAGCTCGGTCTGCTTCAAGCGAATACGTTCGCGCATTCACAACATCAGTAGCATTCAACAATATTGTCTGCATTGCCTTGGCCATCTGTATCAACGCTGCTCTTGTCTTCTCAGAGTTCGGGTAGGTCAGCACAATCCAGCGCTGAACATCATCACGCACACCATCGTTATCGGAATCTATGCCTTCCAGAGTAGTCTTGCCTGCCGCACCGGGATCGGGCGGAAGATTCGATATTAAATCTTCTGCATAGGCAGGAATGGATAACAGCAAAACAGAACAGACAATCAACCGATAAAACATAGAAATACCTTCCCCAAGGCTTATTTATTGATACCAGTAAAGTGCAAAAGCCAGTCGGCGTCAAACTATGCGCAGCAGCTACAGGGAGAGTTTTACCTCAACGCCCTTGGCTTCAATTTTCCCGGTCAGAGCCTCCATCCACGCCTGTGAGAGTGGCTTCAGATGATCAGCTTCAACCTGCATGGAGGCACGAGCCAGCCCATAAAGCAGAACGCCTTGCACTGGCACAGATTGATCCGACAGCTGCTGAATAAATCCGAGATAACTATTTACTTCGTCATCTGAAGGTTCTGCCCCATCCCATGCAACCATGCAGGTCTGAATCCAGGTCGGGCAGAGTTCTACTGCTGACTTCACTTGCGAAATCAGTAGTTCAGGCGATGCAGAGACACCATTGATCCGCTCAATTCCCGCGCCTGTTGCTGAATCCACCTTGATCCAGACTTCTCCGTTGTAGCTGTTCATCAGTTTGAGCCCGGCCTGAACGTTCGCTCTACTTATATAAGAACCATTACTGATCAGTCGAAGCTTCACATCGTCATCCAGATCAAACTTCTGCATCACTAATATAATAAGAGTGACGATCTCATCAAAATTTCTGCAGCTGGTCGGCTCACCATTTCCGGAGATCGCCACATCACAGAGTGTTCTGCAATCCTCAGGCACCCGATCTGCCATAAATGACCCGTGAACAATCGACTCAAGCATTGAACTCAACTCACCCTTTAACCGGTTCAAATCAATGGCCGGTGCAGAGCCACGTACAAGGTCAGGCACCTGACAATAGGCACAGTGCCAGTTGCATGCATTGTTGGGATTAAGATTAATGCCAACCGAAACGCCACCTGCGCGCCTTGAGATGACTGGATAGACATAGGTCATGCCCACGACATCACGATCATGGTTATTAGCAGTTAATATCTTCTCAGCCATCCGGCCACTATAAAACGCTTCCCGACATAGGCAAACAGGGATAACTCTCCCTTACCTATCCAACCGGCATCAGCTAAGCTTGCTGGCAAGGGGCATTGATGCCTCCGCCACCTGTTTAATTCTTATAGGAAACGGAGATTCATGAGTTCAGGCAACAGAAACATCCGCTATGGCGCCTTTGTCAGGGAGACCTCCGTTAAACAGAACGAGGTGAGCTACAATGATATTGTGCCTGATGCCAAACCGGATGCTCAGGGCAACCTGATTGCTCCAAGGCCCGCCAACATCAGACTGCGGCCACTCGACATCTACCGTCTGCTTCAACCCTATATCAGTGTACGTTTCATTGAGCAGATGCGTGCGGTACTGCCTCTGGCGCTCTACCTGCTTCTCTTTCAGATTCTCATCCTGCATCAGCAGGTGAGCATTCCTGAGAGTATTATCATTGGCCTGTTTGCCGTGATGGTCGGGCTGATGCTTTTCATGGAAGGGCTGAAACGTGGTCTGATGCCGTTTGGTGAGGTGCTCGGTAAAACACTTCCGGCGAAGGCCCCGCTGCAACTGGTGCTGTTGATCGCACTACTGCTCGGAATCGGTGTAACTTTCGCTGAACCGGCTATCGGCGCACTAAAAGCTGCAGGCTCTATTGTGGCGGTTGAGAAGGCTCCCTATCTCTACACGATGCTAAATGACTGGAGCACCGCACTTGTTCTAGCCGTGGGTGCAGGTGTGGGTCTGGCGGCCGTAATCGGCACACTTCGTCTGCTCTATGGCTGGAGTCTGAAACCACTGATTTATGCCACGCTGTTTCCACTCATCGGACTAACACTCTACCTGAACTCCAACCCGGAACTGGCCATTGTTCTCGGTCTGGCATGGGATTGTGGTGCGGTAACAACAGGTCCGGTGACTGTTCCTCTCGTGCTTGCACTCGGAATCGGTATCGCTACCACGGCAGGCAAGGGTGCATCCCCACTGGCCGGATTTGGCATTGTAACACTCGCCTCCCTCTTCCCGATTATTGCTGTGATTCTGCTCTCCCTGTTTGTCAGTAGTGTCACCACACCTGAAGAGATTATTGCGGCAGCTCAACTTGTAGCATCAACAGGTGAGACAGGTGAGACAGCATGGCTCGATACAAGCCCGTGGCAGGAGATCTCCTCCGGCATCCGGGCCATCGTTCCGCTGGTCGCCTTTCTGGTGATCGTGCTTCACTATGTTTTGAAAGAGCGTCTTAAAGAGAAGGGTACGATTGTTTACGGCATCACACTCTGCGTACTCGGCATGATCATTTTCAATCTGGGGCTTGAGTTCGGACTTTCACGTCTCGGTGAACAGTCAGGCTCCCTGCTTCCAGCCGCCTTTACCACGATGATCGACATTGATAGCTCCCCCTACTACGGCTGGGGTCTTGGTATTGTTATTGTACTTCTCTTTGCATGGTTCCTTGGGTTTGGAGCCACACTGGCTGAGCCGGCACTCAATGCGCTGGGTATTACGGTTCAGAATCTTACCAACGGTGCCTTTGAAAAGAGCATGCTGCTCTACGCAGTATCTATCGGAGTTGGTTGCGGCATTGCTTTGGGTGTTGCCAAAATCATCTTCACACTCTCTCTCACCTGGCTGGTTATTCCGGGGTATGGGCTTGCTCTGATCCTTACCTGGGTCTCATCAGAAGAGTTTGTTAACGTGGCATGGGACAGTGCCGGTGTGACCACGGGACCGATCACTGTGCCGCTGGTACTGGCCATGGGGCTTGGGCTGGGCAACGCAGTTGAGGCAGTGGAAGGATTCGGTATTCTGGCGCTGGCATCCATCGGCCCGATCATCTCCGTGCTCAGTACCGGGCTCTGGGTACAGTGGAAGATCAAGCGTCACCACCAGCAACAGCAGATTAAGAAGAGCGCTAAATTAGCGAAGGAGGCGATATGAGTAAGAGTAACATCACCGTACTGACCCATGTTTCCCTTATCACCTGCATTGTCCAGCGAGGTCTGGGCAATGAGATAGTAAAAGCCGCTCAGGAGGCCGGTGCCCAGGGCGCAACCTTCCACTACGGCAAGGGTAGCGGCATGCATGAGCTACTTGGTGTTCTGAGTGTGGCCATCGATGTAGAGAAGGAGATTATCAATATTGTTGTCGCCAATGATCTGGCCGACCGGATTTTTGAACGCATCTATGTTGCTGGCAATCTGGATACGCCGGGTATGGGCATGATCTATATGACTAAACTGGAGAAAGCTGCGACTCACATTGCACCGGAAATTCTGGAACGGCTGCTAGGCCATGATAGCTAAGAAAAAACTGATCACCTGCATTGTTCCTGAAAAGAATGCGATCAATGGGGCAAAGGGACTTCGTGAGAAGTTTGACCTGCAGACCATCAACCACCACTTCGCCCGTGGTGTGGGTAAAAGCTCGCCACTGGTTGCCCGTGGTGTCGGTGAAAAGACCGAGAAAGTGGTACTAAGCGTAACGGTTGATGCGAAGATGGCCGATGAGGTGTTCGAGTTTCTCTTTGTCGAAGCCGATATTGATCGACCACAGGGTGGTATGATCTATATGAATGCAGTTCGCATGGCCGGTGGTGAGTTGGTTATCCCTGAACAGGACAAGACTGAATAAGCTGCTTCCTGCCAGGCTACCCCTGTCTGGTTGTATCGGTTAGCTGCTCCCAGACTGAATATAACTGTATAGACCTGTCGATACCTTTCAGAGCAACCGGAGGCAACTTGCTGTGTTTCGGCTTCTGCTTCATCTTTTTGAAGGTATCTTCTGATATAATCGTCTGCTTCGGTTCAGCCATGCTGGTCAAACGGGCAGCAATATTTACTGCATCACCAATACAGGTGTACTGCATTGCCTGACTTGATCCAATCGCTCCAACCACTGCATCACCGGTATTGATACCTATACCGATTTCAATGGACTTTTCCCCCCTGGCTGTTCGTTCCCTGTTAAACAGATCAAGCGCGCCGTGCATATGAAATGCACACTTAACCGCCCGGTCAGTCGGATTCTCCACATCGGTCAGGGCATCGAAAAGAACCATCACTTCATCACCAATAAACTTGTCCACTGTGCCGCCAAACTGAAACACTACACCGACAATCAATTCAAAATAATCGTTCAGCATCTCAACCACACTGGTTGCCGATGCACAGTGAGCAATATTGGTAAAGCCGCGAATATCAGCAAAGAGAATAGTGATCTCTTTAAGCTTACCGCCCTTCTTTTCCAGCTTGAGTTCGCCGCTTGTGATCTTCTGCATAACACTGGGCGGCAGCAGGCGTTCAAGTAGCACTTTATCCTTGGCCTCCTGCTCAACAGACTGCAGTAGTTTCGTGTTGGCAATAATCGTTGCCACAGGGGCTACAAGACTTGTAATCAATTGCAGATCTTTGCGCGAAAAAACCATAGCAGATTTCTGACTATCCAGGTGAATGACCCCGAAAAACTGATTGTTAAAAATAATCGGCGCACAGAGAACCGAGTGTAACCCCTGCACAAGAACAGATTCGGAATGCGAAAATCGTTCGTCAGCACTCGCATCCGCCAGAAATAGTGCTGAATGAGTCTTGCGCACTTCATTCAGAATGGATTCAGAGATCGACATATGTTTCG
>Ga0316187_10000273_pt1 | contig 38404 bp, 33 predicted proteins | sample CroRivburrow1_MG_FD_204927 | JGI IMG/M metagenome (GOLD analysis project Ga0316187, IMG submission 204927) | Coastal sediment microbial communities from Maine, United States - Cross River worm burrow 1 | ecosystem: Environmental > Aquatic > Marine > Coastal > Sediment | place: USA: Maine... | reverse complement strand
ATTTAAGTTTAGCAAGGCATATTTCAAGGATTTTATTTCCCGGATTTTTACTTCCCGGATTTATTCCGGGATCTTTTCCTTAATACTTTTCATTTAAATAAGATATTTACATACTATTCTAAAAATCGTGTATATAATTATCCCAATGTTTCTTTGTAAAAACTAAAAATATAGTAATGGATTATTACTGATGTGAGAAGATTCCGGCATATAGCCGGGAAGGGATAGGGATGATTTATCGATTTAATCCACAAAGATCAAGTAAAGAAAGTTAGGTTTATATGAATAAGTTCAGATATTTGCCGGTAATATTTTAATCAGGGATATACATGAAACTATTTAATATCTTTTTGTATGTATTGGGTCTGATAGCTGTATTAATTGTTGTCAGTCTTATTATGTTTAACATCGGTGGTAAACGCGCAAATTCTTATATTGGCGATTTCAGGCCTGATGTTTCAAGTCTGAAAGATGGCACTTATGAAGGATCGTATTCTTACCTCATTGAAAGAGTTGGCGCGAAAATAACCTTTGATGTCAACCAAGGGAAATTAGGAAAATATCAATTCGAAAAATTATATGGCACCCTGGGATATGGAGCACCAAATTCGGTGAAAGCTCAAATAGATCTTAGAAGGAATCTTGATTTTGATGCAGTTTCAGGTGCAACCGTAACCAGCAATTTTGCAAAGGCTGCAATTAAAAATGCAATTGATAATGGTCCTATAAAATAATTTTTCAATTACACGAAAGTGACATAAATTTCTGATGGTGACACACTGGCTCAGAAATTCCAAAAGCTTAATTATCCGGAATTTCAGGCGCGTTACTGGCACACCTGAATCCAACTGCAAAATCTACCCAACTGCCCGGAAGACCTTTGCGATAATATACTTTTTTACACATCGATCCCGAATGCCAGCTACCACTTCTAATTACCCTATTATTTCCTGTAACCGGACCTTTTGGATTATTTGCTTCTGATATATTATAATACTCTTCACTATATCGATCTGATACCCATTCCCAAACATTTCCTCCCATATCAAATAAGCCATATCCGTTTGCCTCAAATTGAGCTACAGGATCTATGAGATTTTCCCACTCACCCGGAACATTTGTCTTCCTTTCTTTTGTCCATTTGTCACCATTTGGAAATTCTTGCTCCACCAGGCTGCCCCTTGCTGCATACTCCCATTCAGCCTCGGTTGGGAGTCGTTTGTCTACCCAGGCAGCATAGTCCCTGGCATCATTCCAGGTAATACCAATTACCGGATAGTCAGGATACTTATCTCCACTACGAAACTTATCCTGGTTCCAGAATTCCGGAAGTTTATGACCCGTCTTTTCACAAAACATTTTATATTCAGCATTGGTCACTTCATGTTTATCAATTAAAAATGAACTGATTTGAACCAAGTGGGCAGGACTAAAATCGAGTCCCTTATCAGAGTTTTTACCCATCATAAATTCCCCTCCAGGTATCAATTCCATGGATTCATCTATCTGACTATATGCACTGATTATTGATATCAGAAATAACAATAGAAGGTTCCTGATTCGACCCAGGGCTTTTCTAGTCATTTTCTTCTAGAACATCGTCTACCCATGAAAGCGCAGCCATCATATTGGGGAATCCAATCGTGTTGGTTAGGGATACTACTGCATGACGTATCTCCTCATTTGTTGCTCCTGCTTCTTTAGCTCTTCTTGTATGACTATGTACCGCACCTTCAGATTTAATTGCTGCAGATGCAGCTAATTTTATAAGATGCAATGATTTATGAGACAAAGGACCATCATGTGTAGCTTTCCCAAGGTTTTCATAGGCCTCAAGTAATTTGGGAAACTGATTTTTAATCATTTGATATCTTTCAGGAGGAGATGTAGCCATGATAAAAAAGATTTAGTTTAAAAAAAGTATGATAAAGACTAAATTTACAAAATTATTATGATCATAGAAAGCAATTAATATTTACAAACCTGATATATGACAAAAGAATTCTGGGATGAACGATTTGCAGGCAAAGAATATGTTTACGGCACAAAGCCTAATTCTTTTTTTAAGAAATCAATTGAGCAATTAACTCCCGGCAAATTACTATTGCCCGGAGAAGGTGAAGGAAGGAATGCGGTTTTTGCTGCCTCGAAAGGATGGCAGGTGACGGCCATCGATCAAAGCTCAGAAGCGAAAAGAAAGGCAATCAAGCTTGCTATGGACAACAATTGCAATTTCCAATATCATCTTTTAGATATTATGGACCTGGAAACTGAAACAGTTCAATACGATGTTATTGGACTATTTTTCTTTCATCTACCACCTGAGATACGTAAAAAAGCGCATCAACTCTTAGTTAAAAAGTTAATACCTGGAGGACAAATCATTCTGGAAGCATTCAGCAAAAGTCAACTAGGTAAGACTTCAGGAGGACCTCCTGTATTGGAAATGCTTTTTGATAAGCAAATACTTGAGGGAGATTTTAAAGATTTAAAGATCATAGATCTTGTTGAAAAAACGGTAATGCTGAATGAAGGATCCTTTCATCAGGGAGAGGCTTCGGTAATTCAGTTAATAGGTCAGAAATCATATTAGCCCTGTTTTGCGACTTCCTATAAATTCAATTGTAACAGAATTATATCTTTTTTATTCCTGAAAATCCTGTTTAAATCTTTGATCATATAATAGATGATTCTGCATATTTCCTGAGATACGGTATAATATGCTATACAATCTATTTTTATTAATTTATCAGAATATCGAGTTAGAAAATCTATTTTTTAAAATGATTCCATCCCTGGGCTTGAATGGCGACTACATTTTCAGATTTCGTAACCAGATTTATTCCCTTATTCTTTTCCTGTACATAGCCAATAAAATGAATATCCGGATGATTCTTTATCAATTCAAAATCTTTTTGTCGTATGGTAAATAACAATTCATAATCCTCTCCCCCATTCAACACACAAGTTACCGGATCTATTTTGAAATCCACTGATGTTTGATAAGTCATCTGATCAATAGGTAATTTGTCTTCATAAATCACAGCTCCTACTTCCGATTGAGAACAGATATGCATGAGGTCTGAAGCCAATCCATCCGATACATCAATCATAGATGTCGGAATTACCTTTAAATCTGCCAGCTCATAGATGATATCCATTCGGGCTACAGGTTTCAGCTGCCTGCCAACTATTGTGCTATACGCTTCCAATTGTGGTTGCATTTCAGGATTTTCCTGAAATTCCTGTTTTTCGCGTTCTAAAACCTGCAAACCCATATAAGCGCCTCCCAGGTCACCAGTCACGCATATAATATCTTTTACTTTGGCAGTATTTCTTTTAACCACTTCTTTTTTCGTCACTTCCCCAAGAACTGAAACAGAGAGAACAAGTCCAGATCGGGACGAAGTAGTATCTCCACCAACCAGATCTACTTTAAAAGATTCACAAGCTTTTCGAATACCATCATAGATGGCATCCACTGCTTCAACTGAAAATCTATTGGACAAACCTATGCATACAGTGACCTGCTTTGGTATACCATTCATGGCGGCTATATCTGAAACATTTACAGAAATGGCTTTATAACCCAGATGCTGTAAAGGCATGTAGGATAAATCGAAATGGACACCCTCCAGGAGCATATCAGTAGATAGCAGATGATAATTATTACCAGTATCAATGATAGCGGCATCATCATCAATACCCAATATAGTAGAAGGTTGTTTATTGCTGAAACCTGATTTAATACGGTCTATCAATCCAAATTCCCCAAGCTTGTTAATTTCAGTACGTGATTCCATATTGATTTCTTACTCTTGCTATCTTCAATCTTATGATTTCAGAGAGAAGATGGTGGCTAAAATATTTGCTTAAATATCCTGAAGAGGATACAATTTGCTATACAAAAATGATGTTTTCTTTTATGAATAGGAAATATATGACAAGATGTAATCAATGAATTCCTTTGGCTGCACTAAATTTTTACCATTTCTGTATTATATCAATTTTAGGGATACAGAAAACTGTCATGGTCTTAAATTTTCGAATATACCTCTTCAGCCCAGGAGTAGAATTTCCCAGGTAGAGCGCAGACCAATATTGAATTTCGTTACATTCATATTCATTTGCAACAATTTTTTTGTTCCCGGTCACTTATGTTTTTAAAAGATTCATACATAATTCGATTCTTTTATTGTTTATACTCAATTGAATATGAATTCTTCACTAACCTGTTTTCAATCATATCTTTTTAATATTCTGATCTTTGATCTTTAATTGCAACTAATTATTCGAATCAATTGCATCGGATATATTTTCTGGATTGTTCGAAAAAATTCGTTTTATATTAATGAAGGGACTTTTCATAAGAAATAAGAATTTTTGCATTCCTTCTTCCTCAAACTCTTCAAGCCCAAATTTCATTTTTTCTGTTGGCAATGACTTAAAGGTGCCGAATAACCGATCCCATAATATAAAGATGTCCGCATAGTTTGAATCAGTATAAAATTGTTCTTGTTGATGATGTACTCTATGATGATGCGGTGTTACCAATACCATACCAATTGTAGAATTGATCCATTTTGGATAGTTAATGTTCGAATGCTCAAAAAAGAAAAATATGTTGAGCACAATATAATAAATTGCCATCGAAATCACATCAGTACCAAAAATTGCTGCTGTTATAATATTTCCTATACCAAATACAAACAATAATTCAATGGGATGAAATCTGAAAACAGTCGAAGAGTCCATTGTAGTATCGCTATGATGAACTCGATGAAATCTCCATAAAACAGGAATTGTATGTGTTCCTCGATGAATCCAATATGCTGTTATATCATATAAAGCAACCCCTATTATGAGTTTTATCCAAAATGGTAATTGAATCAGATACAATAACCCAATATGGTGGTCATTCAACCAGTCAATACAAAAGACCTGGAAAGTAATGAAAAATAAATTCAGAACAACCAATACAACCTGAAAGAAGATGTTCTGAAAAAGATGCTGTACTCTCTTGTTATAGCTGAAGGGAGTCTTCAGTATTTGTTCAAATGAGAAAAAAAGCACAAGTAATCCTATCAACATATAGTTTGGATCAATATTTAATATCTGATTTAAGATTTCCATTATTTTGATATTTAGTATCTTCTATTAAAAATTAGTTATATGTTTTTCAATAATTATATTAATTACTTTTTTAAAATATAATAACAGTTTTGGATATCATGCTCCAGTCTCTTAATCTCAATATCTTTAAATCCAGCTTCTTTCAGCATTTCAATTGCCTTATCAGTTCCCCACATTGCTCCCAATCCCATACCTCCCTGTGCAAGAGAAACTGTCATACAATGCATAGTTGAAATCGTATATAATAAGGTTCCAAGTGGATGGTCAATGTTCTTACTAATATTTGTATTGCTATCAATATCCTGCATTAAAAAAGAACCGCCATCTTTCAGAGACTTGAATATATTATCAAGCACAATATCCGGTCTTGCCTGATCATGTATGGAATCAAAAGCTGTTATTAAATCGAACTCACCAACAGGTTCATAGGTGGTAAGATCTTTTTGCTCGAAAAACACATTGGTTAATCCAAAACTTTGTGCTTCCTTTCTGGCAGTTTGAATGGGTTCTAGACAAAGATCAAATCCGTAAAATGCACTGTTTGGATAGTTCCTGGCCATCAAATTGAGGGCACGGCCACTGCCACAGCCCATATCAAGAACTTTTATGCCTGACACTAATTTATCTACGATTCCCGGTACTAGCGGTAATGTTTGATCTACCAAAGTATTTAATACAGATTGGCCACTGTCCTCGGCCATTACCTCGTGAAACCTCCCAAACTCCTCATAGGCAACTCCTCCTCCGTTTTCGAAACAGTTGATAATTCGATCCTCAACACCACCCAATAAAGAAATATACTGGGCAAATACTCCCAGATTATCGGCTCCTGCATCTCTTGTTAAAAAAGCAGCATGTTCCGGGCTAAGAAAAAACTTTGAGCCATCGCCTGTTACTTCCACAACTTCTCCTGCTGCCATTGCTCCCAACCATTCCCTTACGTATCTTTCATTAAGTCCTGCTTGATCAGCAATTTCCCGGCTGGTACTATATGGCATATTTTTCATAATATCAAATAGTCCTGTTCTATGTCCTATTGAAATCATCAGGCTCAATGCACCCTGGTTAAATGAATGAACAAGTTTTTCCGAGAAAGCTTCAGATTTTACGTGGTCTAATTCAATACATAATTTACACATGGTTCTAATGGTTTAGTTATACATACTATAATGTACCTTAATCAATTCGGCACGATACAAAGATGAAATGACTTTTAGTGTATAACTACAGGGTTATTACCGTATTAAAAAAAAAGATTACCGTAGTCGGTAGATATTTAATGCAGAAAGACCAATGGCTAAACAATCTGATAAATGAAAAAACCAGCAATGCACAACCACCAAAAGACTGGGTAGAATGTACTACTAGGGTGAATATTGCTAAATCAATAATGTTCAATTAATTTCAAATGATGATTATCATAAATTTTCACAATAATCCTGTTAGTAAGCGGTGTTTTTGAATTTCTGAATTTAATATTTGAAATTGATTAGAATTTGACCATTTCTATTTTTCATTTATAGTATCCCCAAATCCACCGCTACTTTTACTGCATCTGTGCGATTACGACAATTTAATGTGTCAAATATGTTTCGTACATGCATATCTATAGTACGAGTACTCAGGAATAGTTTGCCCGCAATTTCCTTATTAGACAATCCCCCAGCAATAGCCTGCAAAATTTCATATTGTCTGCTGGTAAGCCCGGCTTTCTGATTCCGCGAAGGATGATCCGAAGTTCTGCGATCAGACACTACTTCTCCAATATTTATTAGTGTTTCTTCAATTTTTGAGCTCAAGGGCCGCATACCCAATTTTTTAGACAATTTAATGGCCTGCTTTAGTTGAATGACGCCCAATTCTCTCTCGTCCATATGAAGATAAATCTTACCTAAAAAATGTTGAGTAAGAGCAATTTGCACTGGAATTTCAAGGTCCTGGAAATATTTTAAAGATTCATTCAACTGATCCGCAGCTTCCTTGTACCTCCTGCCCACCAGGGATGATATTCCAAGAGTGTAGGTAAAAACGCCAATAGCTTCCGGATTTCCTGTGGATTCAGCAATTGTTGCACAAATTGACACACATTGAATAATTTCATCCTTATAATTGTGATCAGCATAAAATGAAACTGCAGAAAATATCCCTCCCAGCGCATCATGCTTATCTTCACTTGATTGCCAGAAGTCTACCAACTGGGTATAGTATCGATAACCTTCTGTTTCACTAAGATCAAGGTCATGTATAGTCCCTTTTGCCCACATACATAAGAGATCCAACAGTTTATAATTAATTGTACTGGCAATTTGTTGACATTCATTAATATATTTAGAAGCAGATTTATTTTCACCCCTATGCGCTTTAATCATACCTATAACTAACAGGGCAGTTGCTCTGGAAGCTTCATTTACTTCTTTATCTTCAATTATTTCCCTGCATATGGTAAGAGCCCTGCTCCAATCACCTAACCTGAACATAACCCAAGACATACAACTAAGGCAAAAAACAGCCTGGAGACTTAAATCTTCACGCTTACAAAAAGCAAGAGTAGATTCATAGGTTTGAATGGAATCCCCAAATTTTGAGGAATACTCAAGTACACCTGCTAGTTTACGATATGTGTATGCGGCAGTCTCGATTAGTTTTTCAGATTGTGCTAATTCAAGGGCTTCGTTAGCTAATATGAGCGCTTCCTGCGACTTGCCAATTATCGATAAAGTATAACTTTTGTTACTTAAACTACGGATAATCAGATCTTGATTACCCGAATTTTGAGCACACAATATTGCTTTTTCGGCATAAAACAATGCCTGTGAGTAGTTTATTTCATCTGAATATTGATTTGCAAGTTCCCTCCAATCAATAGAAGCTTCATCCCATTGTTCCGCTTTTTCATTATATTCAGCAGCTGATTTACGACTTTTTCGATATTGATGCCATTGTGATTGTTGAGCATTTGCGGATGCAAGTGACCGATATACAGATGCCAGGAGTTTAAAATTATCCTTAAGCTGTGGACTTTCAATAATCTCTCGTAAAGCTAATATGGATTCATTGGTTTGACCAATTAACTTCGTACAATTGGCATATTGTAAAAGGAGATCAATTCTATCGTCTTCATAATCTCCCTTTGGCCATATATCCAATGCCTTATCTGCCAGCTTTGCTGAATCCCAATATGCATGTATGCCACAGTAATTGGTTGCTGCCAGTACATAGGCTTTTCGTGCCCTTTCTTTTTCCCCTGCTTTCATCCAAAATTCACTGACAAATTCAGGAGAAGCTTTTCGTTTTTCCATTGCCTCTGCTACCTGGAAATTAATACTCTTTCTTCGTGACCACAAGATTTGGTTTCTTATAGCATCGAGTACTAATGAATGCCTGAATGCTCCCTTTCCAGCCTCAATTTCAGAAACAAATTGCTGTTGTAACAACTCATCGATAGCATCTCCATTTGGCTCAATTTCAAATAGCAGGTCGAACTCAAACTCCTGCCCAATTGTTGCCGCGATTTCCAAAACCTCTCTGGTAGAACTTGACAGGCCATCTAATTGAAGCGATATGGCGTCACTTATGGAATCGGGCATCGGAATCTGAACATCTTTCCGAAGAACCCATTCTGCATTTCTTTCCTCAAGCAAATTGCCGGATTTTAGTGTCTTTGCAATCTCCTCGATAAATAGAGGTAATCCGAAGGTCCTGTCATATACCTTTCTTACTAGTTCTTGTGAAGCGGGTTTTTCCAATAACAAATTAAGAAAACTTGAAGTCTCCTCCTCACCAAAAGAATCCAGATTGATTTCCAGGTATGACTTGCATCGCCTCAACTCAGATTTCAACCATCGAAGCTTTTGGTTTGCTGTAAAATGGTCGCTTCGATAGGATGTAATAATGATTAATGGTCGCTCATCTGGCATATCCATTATTTTCGGTAAAATCTCTAGTGTAGCTGCATCAGCCCAATGTATGTCCTCTATAAGAAAAATAGTAGGAAATTGATCCGACACCTTCATGAACACTTCCTGGACAGCGGCTACCAAGGTAGCATTATCTGTCTCAATTCCTGACTTCTTATGCTCGGGTAATATTAACCCAAGGTGATCAAAAAGAGTTAAGGAACGCTTATCAACGATTTTAAGTTGATTGAAAATGTACCTTAATGCATTAATTATCGGTCCAAAAGCAGTATTGATTTCTTCAAATACTTTAGTTTCAATGATAACAGATTCGATACCAACCAATCCTTTTTGAATCAAAGTACTTTTACCTACACCTCCTGATCCACTAATCATCATCACACCAGGTTTGCTTTTTTCCAATAAATGCAGTTGATGTTTGAATTTTTCTAATTCACCTGTTCTCGACACAAAAGCATGGTGCTCTTGATAACCTGATCTCCGCTCAGGATTAAAAAAGGAATTTTTACCAGCGGACTTATTCAAAACAGAACTCAATTCATCAGGAATAACCAACCCTGTGTTAATGACAGCATATATACTTACTGGTTCTTTAACATTTTTAAACATGGTACTACCCAAATATTTGGTTTTTATATCAACCTGATTTTTAATATCATCATATATTTTTTCAGATATAAAAACACTTCCCGGATCAGCTATCGATTCTATTCTCGAAGCAAGATTGACACTATCTCCAATAATTTCTTCATTGTCGTATAAAATGTCTCCCATATGAATCCCAATTCGCAAGGAAATATCAGATGAAGTATTAAATGCAGATTGTATTTGAATGGCTGCCTTTACGGCATTGATGGAGCTTGTGAAAACACTCAGGGTACCGTCTCCAAAATATTGCAGAATTATACCTTGGTGTTTTTCAGTATGTTCATTAAATATTTCTCTATGTCTTTCTCTCGCTGCTAATGCAGCTTCTTCATCTTTTTGCATCAGGGCAGTATAACCAACTATGTCAGTAAACATAATTGCCATCAGTTGCCTTTCTTTTTTTAGCTTTTTGCCAGAAGGATTCTTTTGCAATGGAACAGGATTAATTTTTATAAAATAAACTTTACAAGATAATATATTTTTAATTACTATTACCTATTTGCCTGAGAATCTTGAGAGTAGGATAATAAGACAAAGTAACTAATGTTAAAAATGGCTGGATGACTTCCTTGTAAAAGGAAGAATAATACATAGGATAAATGAAAATTAAAATCTTATATTTGACTACATTTTTTCAAAATAATATTTTTTCACATGAAAAATATCCCTGTACTGCACGTTTCTGAATCTTCCCTCGCAAAAGCTTATGAAGCAGCCCTGGTTAAACTTTATAATGAAGGAACAAGGTTTAAAACACAATATGATAAACCTGGTGATCCATTAAGCCTGGACTGTACTATGAACATCACAGTTCTAGATCCTGAGAGTGATCCAATGATACATCATGGTTTCCCTGGAGGTATCGACGACCTAAAAGAATATGTACTTGAACTAAAAGGTTTCAAGGATCACTGGGTTAAGAATATGAATGATGACAAGGACACTCGCTGGGAATATACCTATCATGGAAGACTTGCCGCCTATGGTTCCTGGAAAGAGCTTTCTGAAAATCCGAAAAAGAGTAATGAAGTAGGTTTTAAAATTGACCAAATTGAAAATGTAATTCAAAAGCTGGTGGATCAGCCATTTACACGTCAGGCACAGATGATTACATGGATGCCAAATATGGATTTGAAAGTATATGACCCCCCCTGCCTACAATCATTATGGTATCGAATTCTGGAAGACAAAGAGGGCGTTCAATGGCTCAATTGCAACATTCGTTTCCGTAGTAATGACGCCTGGGGTGCAAGTTTTATGAATATGTTTGGATTCATTCAATTCAATAAAGAAATCATTGCAGCTGAGGTAGAAAAAAGAAGTGGCAAACCGGTCAAATTAGGTAGATTGAATTGGCAGGCTGATTCATATCATATTTATGGTAAAGACATTGAACAGGCTAAAGGCAGGTTATTCGATCGGATAGAAGATATGGAATTTGAAAATAGGGTATTTAATTTCAATGATCCTTTTATCCGGGAAATGTATGATAGTGCTGAAATGGCAGTAATCAAAAAGATTGAAGAATACGACAATTCGCATTAATTTATTTAGTGATTTGGTGATTTTTTACCTGGAAATGTAGAGAACAGGAATCAATCTTCCATTGTTTTTCAAACCAAGACCTCTGTTAAAATTTGGGAGAATCACCAACAGATTCTGAAGGAAATAGGATTCAGGCAGTGTTTATAATACAAATCTTTGAATTAGAGTGACTGGTTTCTTCTATCTGCGCATTCCATTCCACCATTACCCTTCTACCCATTTACATTTCCTGGTCTACTTGCCCATAGATTTACATCATTCTTTTCGCAATATTTGCAACTCTTTCCCCAAGAGCCTTTCCTTTCTTTAAAAATATTGGATCAATTTTTACTGTACCATCTTCAGAGGCAAAGGGCTCTTCACCTGTAACTGCCGAAGCACCAAAAGGCTGATCCCAGGTGGGGCCGCCTACAATAATCATATTGTAAATCATCATCGCATGCAAAATATTCAATTGGGCTAACTCTTCACCTGCGGAAATACCTCCTGCTGTCACAAAGGCGGCTCCAATCTTGTCTTTTAGTTCTTTACCTTCAAAAGGCCAGGACCTGATAAATTCAAGAACCGGGGATGCGATATTCCCACTGTGTACAGGGCCTCCAACGATAATAGCATCAGCCCATAATAGATCCTCTACAGTGGTTTTCTCAATTGTCAATAACCGTAGCTCAGCCGGATCACTTTTTTTCACTCCTTCAGCTACATTTTTAGCCATCAATGCTGTATACTCAGTTTCGCTATAATAAGTAATTAAAATATTTTGGGTTCTCGCCGGCTGGATTACCAATAGTATTAAAAACAGGAATAATGTAATGCTGATCCTCATGATATTTTTCTATTTAATAAGCTTTTTATATAATACATCTAATAGTTCTCCATCAGAATCACTATAATACTGCCAAAACATAGCTCCAGCGAGGTCATTTTCTAAAATATAATCTGCTTTCGCTTTTAAATCCTTAATATCTTCATAGGATATCCATATTTTCTTATCAGCATTCCATAAAAAAGAGGCTTTTGCTGATTTATCAAAGTAATACTTAAATCCCTGTTGATTTTTGAGATTATTTGAAATATTGGTATATGAAAGAGATTGCTCATTATATTGACCTTCATATTTTTGAAACATCCCCCTTTTCTGATCTATAACTCCAGTCCAACCATGACCATAAAAAGCAATCCCGACAACAATCTTATTTCGAGGAATTCCGGCTTTTGCATGTCTATCTATTGCAGCAATTGTTGATTGTCCATTAGGATTCTCCTTGGAACTGTTTAAGCTGGCATGATGCCCCGTTGTTGTGGTCCATGTTCCATAATAGTCATATGTCATTATATTGATATAATCAAGATATTGTTGCGTTTCTCCCAACTCTGTTTTATTTATATATGCCTCACTAGCACCTGTAGCTATTGTGATCAGGTATTTCCGATCTTCAACACTCTTAGCTTCAATACTATCAAGTTTTTCACGTATCATTTTAATAACTAAGGTATAATTCCTTCCGTCTTCCTCCCGAAAAGTATTATTATTCCCGGAAAGTCCCGGATACTCCCAATCGATATCAATACCATCCAGATTATACAGGAGAATAAATTCGATGGCAGAATTTGCAAAAATTTCCCTTGTCGCAGAGTCAAGTGCTGCATCGGAAAATCCACCTGACCAGCCCCATCCTCCTACTGAAACAAGAACTTTTAAATCCTTGTTATGCTTTTTAAGGCTATTCAAATAAGCAAAATTCAATGAATCATTTGACATAGAAGGATCATTAACAACTTTCCCTTCTATAACATTAGCAAAAGCATAGTTCAAATGAGTTAACTTTTTTATGTGTTCTTCATTTATGGATATCGGTTGGCCATGATAAGCTCCCACATAACCAATCAGAACTTTTTGTCCAAAACCCTCTGAGAATGGGGTAATAAAAACTAATATCAGAACTGAAATTGCAGTATGTATATATATTTTCATTTAATCATTATTTTCGTTTTCCTAAAGCAATAATGAGCAAAATTGACATCATAATAGCAGAAAGCAGATAGATCACAGGAAATACAATTATTGTCCGGGATTCAGCTATTAACCCAGTGAAATAATTTATGGTCATGTTCCCAAAAAGTGCTATGGAGAATACAACACCAAATGCGGTACCAGACCATGAAGGAAACTGATCTCCAACCATTCCAAGTACTATCGGAAAACCTCCAGCTAAACCGAGCCCGATAAGAACCAGTGAAAGCTGATACATCATCAAATCTTTAGAAATATAAGTGAGAATGCCCCCGACGGTTGCCAATAATATAGATACAATTATTACAGAATGAGAAGAAAATCTTTTCAATAAGAAACCAAGCAGCAAACGGCCAAGCGTAAATATTCCCACATATAAGGTTAACGAAAACAGGGCCTCGTTTTCAGCAACATCCAACTTCTCAATTAAATATGTTGTAGTCCAATTATTGGTCAAAGACTCCATCCCAGCCTGGAAAAACAATACAAATCCGAACAACAGCAACATTTTATTCCTTACTAGTGCAAAAAAGGACTTTAAAGCTATCGCCTGTGATTGTTTAGGTTCAGGGAAACTTATAAAAAGATTAAAGAGTAGTGGAATCACCATAAAGATTCCAATACCAGCGATATTAGCCTCAGTGCCAAAACTATCTGATAATGACCCAATAACTATAGGCATACCCAATGCTCCTAATCCAAAAAATACCCCTAGTATGCTTAAATTAGCTCCTTTATTTTCTCCATGATCTTCACTGATGTCAGAAACAAGTGCACTGGTGGCCCCGTTGATCATTCCTCCACCCCAGCCTATTAGGAAAAAAGCCAAACCCAATAATACAAAAGAATTGGACCAGGCAATGAGCTCGAGTCCAAGGATATTCAACACTACCGAAAAACTCAAAAGGTTTTTATAAGAATATTTATCTACAATAGGTCCAAAAACCAGTGAACCGGTCAATATCCCCAGGGGCAATAAAGATGCCAGGGTTCCTTTTGATATTTCATCCAGACCGAATTTATCGCTCAGGAAAGGAAGTATTGCTCCTAAGCTTATAACTCCGATCCCAAATACCAGAATATTTAGGCAGGCAACAGCAAACACCATTCTTTTATGATACATGGAACTTTTATAATTCTTATGATTTATTATTCTAAACTAAAATTAGAAAATCCCTTTCAGGTTTCAGCATTTACCAGGGTTTAAATAATACTTGCTACTATTATTTAAATAAATATTTCTAAATTGAGATTCATGAAGCAACTGTTTTATCTTATTTTTATCCAAATTCTTATTCTTCTTTTTATAGGGAGTTGTATCCCCCCAACAATTCAAAAACAGGTTATTCTTGACAACCATGGTGCTATAATCAGAATGGATACATCAGAAAGGATGATTTATCTTGTTTTTACAGGTCATGAATATGCTGAAGGTTTTTCTGTTATCAATAATGCACTTGAAAAACATAATATTAAAGCATCTTTCTTTTTCACAGGTGATTTTTATAGAAATACTGATTTTGAAGAAATAATTAAAACAATTAAAATAGGTGGGCATTATTTGGGTGCTCATTCTGACAAACACTTGCTATACAATAGTTGGGAAAAAAGAGATTCGCTCCTGGTATCCAAAGAAGAGTTCATGAAAGATCTCTCAGACAATTATGATGAGATGAAGCGATTAGGTATTATCAAAGAAAATGCTGAATACTTTTTGCCTCCCTATGAATGGTACAATTCGCAAATTGCCACCTGGACCACTGAAGCAAATTTCAAATTAATAAACTTCACTCCAGGTACTTCCTCTAACCAGGACTGGACTTTCCCCAATCCGGGATCATATTATATAAGTTCTGATACAATCCTATTGAATATTCTGAACTACGAAGAAAATAAAGGGATGAACGGATTTATCCTGTTATCACATATAGGAACCGACCCCCGAAGAATTGATAAATTCTATTTTAAAATGGACACCATGATCCACATGCTAAAACAAAGAGGATATGATTTTTCCTCCCTGGTTGATTGAAAGTTGCTATTATTTTCCAAACTCATGATTTTTGGTTGTCAATTCAGATTTTAATAATTTTATATACTATTGATATCAGCGATTTCTAATTCAAATTTTTTAACAGATGCCTTTATTTTTATATTTCATATCGCGGTTTTTTTATTTCGTTTTCTTTATTATGATATTTTGTAATTCTATTGCACAGGAATCCCCCTATAAGATAAACCTTGATTGGGATCATGAAAGACATTCCTGGACTGCTTTTTGGATTTCTCCTCCTGAGGTTTCAGTTAATGACTATGGAGTCTTTTTATATCGAAAATCTTTTGAAATTGAACATCTCCCGGATTCTTTTATTGTATATGTCTCAGCGGATAACCGATACCAGTTTTTTGTGAATGGCCACTATATTACATCAGGTCCCGCCCGCGGTAGTCTGATGTATTGGAGGTATGAAACCCTAAATATCGCTTCCTATTTAAAACAAGGATTGAATACAATAGCAGTTAATGTAGTAAACTTTGGTGAATACAGGCCGGCAGCACAATTTTCACATCAAACTGCATTTATCTTACAATCTGAAACCCTGGGTGATTTGATCAATACTGGAATTTCAGACTGGAAGGTACAAAAAGACCGTTCCTATCATGCCCGTCCGGTAACATCTGAAATGGTATTAAATAAATATTATGTAGCCGGCCCATGCGATAGTATCGCAGCCAGAAATCACCCATGGGGATGGATGGACAATACTTATGATGATGAAAATTGGAGAAATGCAGTTATCGTACAGAAAGGTGTTGGTAGGGGTTATATGCACGGGACACCATGGATGCTCGTACCGAGAACCATACCTCTTATGAATGAGAAAACAATAAGGTTCCCTGGTATTGCCCGTACAGAAGGAAATATTGAAAGTAGTTCTTTTTTCACGGGAAAAGATCCACTTACAATTCCCCCTAATAAAAAAGTAAGTATTCTCCTTGACCAATCCCACCTCACGGTTGGATATCCGGTGCTGGTAACTTCAGGAGGAGACAAAAGCCTTCTTAAGATAACCTATTCAGAAGCCTTGTATGACGCCATGGGTAAAAAAGGAGACAGAAATATTATTGAGGATAAAACAATTGAGGGGTACTCGGACATAATAGTGCCTGATGGTGGTAAAAAAAGATTATTTAAAACCACCTGGTTGCGGACTTATCGATATGTTCAAATTGATATAGAAACGAAAGAACAAGCACTTGTCATAGAAGACTTTTACAGTATTTATAACGCTTATCCTTTCGAACAAAAGGCCACATTCATAACCACCAACAAGTTACTTTCTGATATCTGGGATGTTAGCTGGCGAACCGCACAGCTATGTGCAGGAGAAACCTATATGGATTGTCCGTATTGGGAGCAGCTTCAATATCTGGGAGATACGAGGATACAGGCATTGATCTCACTTAATGTAACCGGAGATGATCGTTTAATGAGAAATGCCATCAAGCAGGCTGACCATTCAAGGATTCCTGAAGGCCTCACCCTTTCTCGTGGCCCCTCTTATATCCCCCAGATTATTCCTTCTTTTTCACTCTATTGGGTTGCCATGGTTCACGATTATTTCATGTATAGAGAAGACGATGAATTTATCGAATCCTGTTTGCCAGGAATACAAGCCGTTTTGGGCTGGTTCGAGAGAAGAATGGATAAAAATGATATGCTGGGAGGCTTAGACTGGTTTAATTTTTCTGACTGGACAGAGGGTTTTGCCTGTGGAGCCCCATCAGGTGTCGATCAGGGTAATTCAGCCCTTGTTTCTCTGAATTTTGTTTACGCCCTGGACAGGGCTTCAGAATTATTTGAATATTTCGGAAACCAAACAGAGGCCGATAGATATAAAAAATTAGCGGACCGAATACGTCTCGGAGTTTATCGGAATTGTTGGGATAATTCGCGAAACCTACTGGCTGATACACCTGAAAAAAAATATTTTTCACAACACACCAACATTTTTAGCATTCTCACTGAATGCGTTAAAGATGATACGGCTGATTACTTAATGGATGAAATATTAAATAATGATTCTTTAATTCAAACTACTATATACTATAAGTTTTATTTATTCCAGGCCCTGAAAAAAACCGGGAATGCAGACAAATATTTGCCCTTATTGGGGCCATGGAAAGAAATGCTGAAAGAAGGTTTAACAACATTTGCTGAAGGTGATTATAAAGACCGATCGGACTGCCATGCCTGGAGTGCAAGTCCATTGTATGACCTGATTGCAACCGTTGGTGGAGTAAAACCAGGAGCACCGGGGTTTAAATATGTAATAATTGAGCCATCCTTTGGATCACTAAAGGAACTGAATATTAGTATGCCGCATCCGGATGGAATAATTCAGATGAAACTCAAACGTAATGGGAAGAAATTAAAGGCCGCTATTGAATTACCAGAAAACCTTTCAGGTGAATTCAGGTGGCTGGATAATAAAATCATTCTTATGGAAGGAAAACAGAATTTTAGTCTGTAGATAAATTACTGGCTTACTTGTTATAATTATAATTGAATCTATTCTTTTTACAAAAAATACCTATCATAGGTTGAAAGATCAAGTATTATAGATTTTATATTTAATCATAAAATCGAAATGGTTAACTAAAACCTACTATAATATATAGTATAAAAATTATCGGACTATTACCGAAATTATCGGAAGGATTATAAAGGCGACAATTAAGGTAAAGGGAATGATATTTCTAAAATCGCATAACTACCGGACTGGATAAATTTAAATCAGGTTTATTTTACACAACTGTCTTCCTATACATTCTATAAAAGAGAATTGGTAAAAATCCGAAGTTTATGACAACGACTGAAAGAACCAACAGTACCGCAGGCCCTGGTAAATGAAGTATCTTCAAAACAGACGCTGTTAAAAATAATGCCACTCCAATAATACCAAATACATAATTCCGTTTATTTGAAAAAAATCCAGTTTGTTCCTTTTCTTCTGATTTTTTATGTATTCTGTAAAAGAGGAAAGGTAAAAATCCAAAATTTATAATTGCTACAGATAATAAAAGTGCAATGCCGGATCCAGGCCAATGCAATAGTTTTAAAACACCACCGGTAAGAAATAAGGCTGCTCCAAGATAGCCGAAAACATATTTCAATTTATAGGAAATATGTTTAGAAAACTCGTTTTTATAAAAATATAGAAATATAAGAGGCAGCAAAACAAAAATTAATACGAATGCCGCTATTAAGAGAATTAAGCCGGCATTAGGCCAATGTAGTGCTTTAAACATAAAACTAGTCGTCAAAAATATTGTAGCAATAAATCCTACTAAGAACAAAAGTTTTCTCATGATAGTGATTTTTTTTGAAGTTAGTAACATAATAGTTTCTTGATAAATCTCATCAAATCCATTGGGACAAACAATTTGATAAGCCTCCTTGTAAGATTCTTCAAAACTTTTTCCTTGATTGATATTTTCTTCAATAACACAACTCAGGTGATCGACAAGATCTTCCTTTAATTCGTTTGAATCAATTTTACTCCTATTTACCTCGCTAAAGATAAAATCGACCTGTTCATCTGATAACTTATTCATGAGTATTGATTTTTAAGCCTGAAAAAGAGAATATTTCCAATTGTAGTAATAAAATCTTCTATTTCAGAGACCCTTTCTGACTTAGCTACAATGCCTTCAGATGTCAGGTTATAGTATCGACGAATCCTCTTTCCAATATTTACAGTTTCAATATTCACAAGGCCATCTTTTTTTAATTTATGAAGTGCCGGATATAAAGATCCCTCCTTGATCAGTATTTTGTTATCTGACAACTCTTTTACCTTTTTTGCTATCTGATAACCGTACATCTTCCCATTTTCATATAATAATTTCAATATAATGGCTGACAATGTTCCTTTTAAAAGTTCTCCTGAATACATAGATTTAAGATACATAGATATATGATATATTACAAGAAAAATTTTATTTTTTACAAATGTTAAAACTTGCATCATAAACTACTCTTCATAACATAAATCACAATTTATAATATGTGTATTAATATATGTTTTACTATATTTTTTACTCAATAATTCAAAATGAGTATCAATTTATTAGGAGGCAAAAGGAGACAATCGCTTATGTAAAAGTCTTTTCGGGCTTGGTATTGGATTAAATCATTAGTTATTTTGCGACTGAATTCAATTCATTTCTTGATTTATCTCTAATCTGCCGGACTTTCCACATATAAAATTTGATCTTTCGGTACTTATAGGATCGGTCATTACATTAATTAATTTATAATAAACTAATTCAAATATGAAAGCAAGTCAAAAAGATGATATTGTAAAGGTGCATTATACTGGAAAACTTGATAACGGACAGGTTTTTGATACATCTTCAAATCGTGAACCCCTTGAATTTAAAATAGGTGAAGGTAAACTAATACCGGGATTCGAAAATGGTGTTATTGGTATGAATTTAAATGATTCAAAAACTGTGAAAATACCTTTTGCTGAAGCCTATGGAGAAAAAAAGCCAGAGCTAATGATTGAGGTAGACAGAAAGCAACTACCGGAAGAACTTAAACCAGAAGTAGGAATGGAACTTGTTTCAAAAAGCCAGGAAGGTCAAGAGCAAATTGTTAAAATTGCAGAAGTCAAGGATGAAACAGTTGTCGTTGATGCCAATCATCCCTTAGCTGGCGAAAACCTTACTTTTGAAATTGAACTTGTTGAGATTAAATAAACGATGTAATAGTTTTTATTTAATTTCAATACAGGCGATAAAGTCGCACTTTTAATTCTATTAGTTTGATATTTTCAGGTGGATATTAGTTATTATTTCAACTAAGTTTCCACCTGTTTTTTTAATAGTATTATATAAAGAGAAACTAAAAAAATAATTTGTTTACTTTTGGAATATATTTTTAGGATACTATTATTTTAAAAAGATAAATTGCGGCAGTATAGTAATTGTATCTTTACTTTTTGGTAGATTTTCACAAAGTTTTTTAAACTATATTTTTTAACTAAATCGAAATAAAAATGACATTCCCTAGCAACAACATCAAATTTCAAAGCGGTGAACAGATTCCGGTAGAACTACATAAAGTACGTATTGTACAAAAACTTTTTTTGAAGCCGATTGAAGAGCGCATGGAAGCGATGGAGAAAGGAGGCTACAATACCTTCCTACTAAACACAAAAGACATTTTTCTTGATATGCTTACCGACTCAGGAACCAATGCCATGAGTGACAACCAGGTTTCATCCATGTTACAGGCTGATGATGCTTATGCAGGATCTCAAAGCTTTTATCGAATGGAGGAAGCATTAAGAAATGTTTTTGGTAAACATTATGTATTACCTGTTCATCAGGGACGTGCTGCTGAAAATATAATTTCACAGGTTTTCATAAAAAAAGGCGATGTTATTCCGATGAACTATCACTTTACTACCACCAAGGAGCACATGGAATTAAATGGTGGTAAAGTGCTTGAAATTTATACTGATGAAGCTTTAAAAATAAAAAGTGAGGTTCCATTTAAAGGAAATATTGATATAGAAAAACTAAGGGCAGTATATGAGGAGTATGGAAAAGAACGGGTAGCCTTTGTTCGAATGGAAGCCTCTACCAACCTGATAGGAGGCCAGCCCTTTTCTATGCAGAATATGCGTGATGTTAAAAAAATTGCTGAAGCAAATGGTACGATGTTGGTCCTTGACGCAAGTTTAATAGGTGAGAATGCCTATTTTATTAAAAAACGGGAAAAAGAGTTCGAAAATGCTTCGATTAAAGATATCCTGCTTGAAATGTGCAGCTATGCGGATATGGTATATTTTTCAAGTCGCAAGGTCAGTTCAACACGAGGGGGTGGTATTGTCACCAATAGCAATGATCTATTCCTCAAAATGCGAGATTTGCTTGTATTATTTGAAGGATTTCTTACTTACGGAGGAATGTCAGTTCGAGAAATTGAAGCGATGGCGGTAGGCATCAATGAAACCTGTGATGATACAGTCATTAGTCAGTCTCCTTCCTTTATTGAGTATGCTGTTAACTCACTTGATGCGGCTGGAGTGCCGGTAATAACACCTGCAGGCGCCCTGGGATGCCACATTGATGCCAAAGGCTTTTTACCCCATATCCCACAGACAGAATATCCTGCGGGAGCGCTTGCTGCTGCTTTATTTATTGTATCAGGTATACGTGGAATGGAAAGAGGTACTATATCAAGTGTAAGGGACGAAAATGGTGATGATATACTTGCTGATGTTGAATTACTACGTCTCGCGTTCCCCAGAAGAGTATTTACTTTGTCGCAAACCATGTTCGTCATTGATCGTGTAAAATGGTTGTATGAAAACAGGGAATTGATTGGTGGATTGAAATGGCTTGAAGAACCACCATTATTACGTTTTTTTATGGGTAGATTAACCTCTACTACAGACTGGCCTCAAAAATTGATAGCCAAATTCAAGGAAGATTTTGGAGATTCTTTATAAGCACATAGCTATATCACCCCAAATAATATTGGGGTGATATAGCTTTCCTCACTCCTTTTTTTAGAAAATCCATTTAATTTATTCTTCTCTGATAATAAGATTGACTGGATTTCCTTCTATTTTTTTTACATATTACATATCAAAATTATATTTTCATACAGATTTCAAATAGTTCTATGGAGTTAATTGAATGGTTACAAGAAAACTGGGGTGTTTCTCCTAACATTCAGCGGAAAATTATTTATTCGGTAATTGTAGTCCTTATTACAGCAATACTGCAATCCATAATACTCAAAACAATACATGTAAAAGTCAAGGATATAAAGGATAAATATTATTGGGGAAATGCAATTAAATATTCCATGTTTATCATGGCTTTTATAATAATCTTCGGAATATGGATTAATGAATTCCGATCAGTAGCCACCTTTCTTGGTTTATTAACAGCAGGTTTAGCAGTTGCATTAAAAGACCCGATAGTAAACCTATTTGCCTGGGTATTCATATTAATTCGAAAACCATTTACAGTTGGTGACAGGATACAGATTGGTGATCATGCAGGAGACATTATTGATATTCGTATATTCCAGCTTACATTAAACGAGATAGGGAATTGGGTAGAAGCCGATCAAAGTACGGGGAGGATTATACACATTCCTAATGGGAAGGTATTTACAGAAACACAGGCTAATTATACACAGGGATTTAGCCACCTGTGGAATGAAATACCCGTTCTGATAACTTTTGAAAGCAACTGGGAAAGAGCTAAAAAAATATTGAATCAAATCATCAACCAACACGCTTCTCAATACACCAAATCAGCTGAGAAACAACTAATGGAGGCGTCAAAAAAATATATGATATTTTACAAAACCTTGTCACCCACTATTTATACTACCGTAAAAGACAGTGGCGTTTTACTAACTATCCGTTATATCTGTGAGAGCCGTAAGCGAAGATTTACATTGCATATCATTTGGGAGGATATCCTACGAGAATTCGAAAAGCATGATGATATTAGTTTTGCTTATCCTACACAACGCATTTATTTTGAAAAAGATGTTTCTCCAATAATTAAAAATGAGGGGATTAAGAAGTAAAGTGATTATAAGTATAATTGATATTACCTGTCGATTTCAATTCGTCTAAAATATCCATCAGATAATTCATTAAAAGGCAGGGTAATCTTAAGCTCATTATCGATATAGCTGGCAATTATTCCTTTGATATTGACATCAAAAGGAATATTAATATAACCAATATTGAAGGGAATTACATTTTTTCCTGAATACAGAGCTGCATTTTCAACATCTATATCATGAAACAGGAATAGCCTATTATTTTTAACTTCAATTCGGAGTTTTTCCGGACTTACGCCTGGTACGCGGGCAGTTATTATATAATTTTTCTTTTCACGCTCCATTATAACCGTTGGTTTACTGATCCCACCATTAATGGTATTCATTAAATCAACGTTTTTTAGTAATTCTTTCGATATGTGAAAATCATTGAATCTCATGTTTTCTCACTTATAACTATATAGTAACAATTTGCATACCAGTTTTTTTTAATACCTCCTTATATAAGTATAAACGATATTTTATCTCACTGGATTTAGATTTACTGCTATTTTGACATATATTGAATAGAATTTCATAAATATCTTTTGCTTCATTAATTGATAGTTTTTATTTATGTATTTAATTTGTACATCTAAATAAGCATATAACCATGTATCAAATCCTTTTATTTACACACTCCTGGCTGCGTTGGATATTACTCATCATGGGATTAATCGTAATCATAAAATCTTATATAGGCTGGTTCGGAAATAAAAATTATCTAAAATCAGATAATACTATGTCTGTCGCTCTGGTATCATTGTTCCACATACAACTGGTACTCGGATTACTTTTATATTTGATTTTCAGTCCCATAATTAAGTCTGCATTCCAGGATTTTGGATTGGCTATGAAAGACAGTCAACTTCGTTATTGGGCTGTCGAACACATTTTTATTATGATTTTATCAGTTGTAGTAGCACAAATCGGAAGGATTCAGATAAAAAAGACTCACTCGAACACCGGTAAATATCGAAGTTCTGCCATTTATTTTACGATGGCATTTATACTTGTTTTATCAAGGATACCTTGGGATCAGGCAGTCAGAATGTTCAGAGGATTCTGAAAATCTCGCTAAACTAGTACGCACAGAAATCTGAAACAGGTGAAATCTGTTAATCTTGAATTGCATGTTAGAAATGAAATACAAGCATAGTTTTCATCGTACTTTAAAAGAGCAATATCCCGCCAATTGGAAACTTTTGTTACAAGATATTGATGAGGCTTAAACAATTATTTCAGAAGATTAAACTTTTACTCCACTTCAAGAAATCCACTGGCTAAACGGCTCGATTTTTCAGCATATTTCCTGGGATGGAGGTTCTACACCTGACAAAGCAGGGTCAGAAAAGGGAATGAAAAAAGGAGGATTCAAAACCTATATAATCGAAAAATTTGAGTCTATAATTATATAACTAATTTATTATTAGATTTGGGAAACGTAATTTTTTTTAAAATGTCTGTATCTGAAATTTCAAAAAGCATTTTCATACTATTTTTTTTCACCCTTTTATGGTCCTGTCAATCAACAACGAATACAATTACTGAAGAAGAAAGAACACTGGACTGGCAGTTCCCTTTGAAACGAACTCATACAGGAATGCTGCTTGGAAATGGTGTTCAGGGATTGATGATCTGGGGATATGAAAACAAACTAAATATCACAATAGGTAGAGCCGGATTCTGGGACCATCGGGGTGGAAATGATTTTTCTTCCAGAACAACCTTTCAGGATGTAAAAGAAATGTTGTATAGCGGGGATGGTGCTGCTTTAAAAGATGCTTTTGCTTATCCGGAAAGAGAAGAAAATTATCCCAACCGTCCTCAACAAGTAGGTGGTGGTCGATTGGAATTGTTATTTCCTGAGAGTTATAATTTGGAATCAGGTATTTTACATCTAAATAATGGGATAGCGCTGATTAAGATCAAAGATTCTAAAGGTATTCTTCATGAAATAAAAATCAGACAATCGGTTTTCAGTGAATTATCATGGATTGAGTTACCCGATGCCTTATCCGATACTTATGAATTAAATCTTGTTGCTTCATGGGACTATGTAAAAAACACTCTTGAAGCAGTAGGTGTAGCGCCTCCTGAGAGATGGAATAACGATGATTCTGGAGGTTTTTTACAAACTTTACCGGAGGATGATCCCCTTGCTATCGCCTATAAATCGAAAAAAGGTAATATTATCATAAGCAGTGCTATTGAGAAGGAAGCTAAAATCACCGTAATCAACAATATTGAATCATTTAATAAGGATGAAATTATTGATGAATCGGAGACCTGGTGGAATAACTATTGGAAGGATGTCCCAAAAATCCAACTACCTGATCCTGTGCTCCAGGAAATAGTAGATTATGGTCAATATAAATTAGCGAGTGTTACACCTCCTCATGGAATAGCCTGCAGCCTTCAGGGTCCTTTCAATGAGGAATACAGATTGCCCCCCTGGAGCAATGATTATCATTTTAACATCAATATTGAAATGATCTATTGGCCCGTTCTGGCTTCAAACAGGTTAGATCACCTGAATCCAGTATGGGATATGCTCTATTCCTGGTGGCCCCAACTCAGTAAAAACGGGGAGCAGTTTTTTCAACAAAAAGGTGCTATTATGCTCCCTCATGCGGTAGATGATCGTTGTAAGGTAGTGGGCACATTCTGGACCGGCACTATAGACCATGCCTGTACAGCTTGGATGGCCCAATTGGCCTGGATGCATTATCGTTTCAGTATGGATAAAGAAATACTACGAGAAAAGGCATGGCCAATTATGATTGGCTCCTTTGAAGGGTATTGGGCTATGCTTGAAGAAATAAAAGATACCGATGGTAATACTGTATTGAGTCTTCCCGTTTCTGTCTCTCCTGAATTTAAGGGATCAAGAATGGATGCCTGGGGTAGAGATGCTTCTTTTCAGTTGGCTGCACTAAGAATGACTGCTGAAAACCTTCAAAAGGGAGCTGAAATACTGAAAATTGAGCTAGATCCCAGATGGCAAGAGGTTTTAGATAAAGTTCCGGAGTATACATTGATAAAAGGTTCCAGAACACTTGAAAATCCGGAGCAAATGGTAGATCGCATTGCCTTATGGGAAGGGATGGATCTTATTGAAAGTCACAGGCACCACTCCTACCTTGGCGGTATATGGCCCTTTATGACTTTTGATCCATTGGATCAAGATCATTTTACCATTACTAGGAATACATTATTTAATTGGGTACTTAAGGGCCCGGGCAGATGGAGCGGTTGGTGTGTCCCCTGGGCATCAATAATCAATTCCCGTGTTAACAATGTACGTGCGGCTGTAGATTGGTTGCATTGGTGGAATAATAATTTCACTAATGAAGGACGTGGAACCTTGCATAATGCCGCTTTTAAAGGCAGCTCTACTATTGACTCTCCGGATTATAGCCTATTTCCTCCTGGCAGGCCTCATGGGGAGATTATGCAACTGGACGCAGGATTTGGTGCCTTATCGGCCATATATGAAATCTTAATACAAAACAGAAGAGGTACTTTGTATGTATTACCTGAGATACCTTTCACCTGGAAGGAACTTAGCTTTGAGAACATACTTACTGAGGGAGCATTTCTGATATCTGCGAAAGTTCGCCATGGAGAAAAAATTGAAATAAGAGTAGTTTGTCAGGAAGATGGCCAAATCAAATTGGCCCATGGATTTGGAGACACATATGAACTTAATGGAGATGTCATTTCAGGAAAAATATTTGAAAGAATATGTAAAAAAGGAGAGGAATTGGTGCTAACACCAGCGAATTAGAATAGAGATCATCATTCTCCAGGATAACAAAAGCCTAGATATATTACAATTTCATTCCTGCTTAAAGTAATCCTTAATATATAAATCTTCATAATTTTCATGTAAAACATAAAATAATTTCCCCTCAATGTTCACGTGTGCATAAATATTAATTATATTTGTTTTTACATAAGGATCTATAATTATTGTATAATAAATCATGCCTTTCACATTCAATGAATTAAACCAAAAAACCTGCGTAATTACTGGAGGTGGTGGTGTAATAGGTAAATCACTTGCAATCGGCCTGGCTGAAGTGAATTGCAATATCGCCATTGTGGATCTATACAAAGAGGCTGCTGATAAGGTAGCGGAGGAAATATCTGTAAAGTATAATATTAAATGTATTGGAATCAAAGCAAATGTTCTGGATAAAGACTCCTTGATAAAAGCAAAAGATGAAATAAATTCACGCCTGGGAAAGATTGACTTTCTTATAAATGCAGCAGGTGGTAATCATCCATCTGCTACTACTAAAAAGGAATTCTTAGATCCTGAAAATATCTCAGAATTAGATGATACTTTTTTCGGATTAGACCTGGAGGGATTCCGGCATGTTTTTGATCTAAATTTTATGGGAACCTTGTTGCCAACGTTGGTTTTTACCAGAGATATGGTTGAAAATAAACATGGTGTGATTCTGAATATCTCTTCAATGAATTCGTACAGACCATTGACTAAAATACCAGCCTATTCTGCAGCAAAAGCTTCCATTAACAATTTTACTGAATGGCTTGCTGTACATTTTGGAAAAACAGGTATAAGAGTAAATGCCGTTGCGCCCGGATTCTTTCTGACAAAGCAAAATAAATTTTTACTGGTAGATGAAAAAACGGGCGATTACACGGAACGTGGAGCCCGTGTGATAAAAAATACTCCCATGGGTAAATTTGGAAGTCCTGAGGATCTTCAAGGCACTGTTATATACCTCTTGTCCGATCTATCTAAGTTTATCACAGGCATCATCGTACCTGTCGACGGTGGATTCAATGCGTATTCCGGAGTGTGAAAGAAATCCAATAGATTAAAGAAATATATCAATGAATAAAAATGTAATAGTCGCACAATCAGGTGGACCTTCACCAGTCATTAATAATTCTTTACGGGGTATTATCGAAACGTGTAAAAAATTCCCTGAGAAGTTTGGGAAGATATATGGTGGCTGGCATGGAATCGAAGGTGTCTTAAAAGAAGAGCTCCTGGATCTTTCTGCACAGGATGAAGAAGAAATTTCCCTCCTCAGAACTACACCAGCAGCTGGCAGTATAGGTACTTGTCGATATAAGCTCAAAGAACACCAGGACCAAGATTTTGTCAGGCTCATGGAGATATTTAAAGCTCATAGTATTGGTTATTTTTTCTATATCGGCGGTAATGATTCTCAGCATACAGCTTATAAGGTTAGTGAACTGGCCAAAGAGCACGGTTTAGAAGTTATAGGAACCGGTGTTCCCAAAACCATTGATAATGATGTTGGAGACAGCGAATTCAAGCTGATAGACCATACGCCAGGTTATGGAAGTGTTGCAAGATACTGGTCACATATCGTTCAGAATGCCAACGAAGAAAATATGGGCTCCTCCCCTGCTGACCCTGTACTTGTTATCCAAGCTATGGGCAGAAAAATTGGTTATATCCCGGCTGCGTCACGTTTGGCGGATCCCAAAAGAGAGATGCCGTTACAGATTTATATGACGGAATCAAATATTGATCTGGATCAATTGACAGATAATGTAAACGATCAATTAAATAAGGATGGCCGTTGCATTGTTGTGATCAGCGAAGGTTTTGATGTAGGAAGTGTTGGTGAGGTAAAAGATTCCTTCGGTCATACCGTTTTTGGTGCCAGTCAGATGTCAGTATATCAAACAGTGGTGAATCATTTAAATGCAAAAGGATTTAATGTTACCGGTAAAGCCCGTGGCCAGGTAATGGGTACAGACCAGAGAGATACAATGATCTATGCCAGTACAATTGATCTTGATGAAGCTTATAAAGTAGGTCAGAAAGCCGTAGAAATAGCAATGAATGAGGGTAATGGATGGATGGCTACCATATTACGTGAACCTGGAATGATTTATAATGTTAATTATGATAAAGTTCCACTCGAAAAAGTAGCACTTTCTGAAAGAACCTTCCCTTCCAAATGGATTTCAGATAATAAAATTGATGTTTCTGATGAATTTATAGATTACGTAAGACCGTTGATCGGGGAGGATTGGGTTTCGGTGCCGGTTATTAACGGAATACAACGGTTTGCAAGGATACGACCCATTTTTGCTGAGAAAAAATTATCAGATTATCTACCACAAGCATATACTAACTAATAATAATTTAAATTATGAATAAAGATCCTCATCAGATATTACAGGACTTAGAACCTAACAAAGATTTTTTCGTCGGTATTGATTCGGATGGCTGCGCATTCGATACTATGGAAATAAAACATAAAGAGTGTTTTTGTCCGAATACTATTTTGCACTGGGACTTGCAGGTAGTATCTAAATATGTCAGGGATGCCTGGGATTTTGCAAATTTATATTCAGTAACCCGGGGAGCTAACCGTTTTCTTACTTTGATACAGGTAATGGATCTTCTAAGAGATCGTAAGGAGGTACAAGCTCGTAATGCAAATATTCCAGATATTACTCCTGTGATCAAATGGACTAAGATAGAATCTAAATTAGGAAATCCAGCGCTGGAAAAATATGCGGCTGAAGCAGACGATCCTATAATCGACCAGGCTTTGCGATGGAGTACGGCCATTAATGAATCTGTTGCTGAAATGGTTCATAACATCCCCCCCTATCCTTTTATGAAAGAATCCCTTGTCAAACTTAGTGAAAAGGCCGATGTTATGGTGGTATCATCCACACCGGTAGAGGCATTGCAAAGAGAATGGGGCGAAAATGAAATGGATCAATATGTCAGGGTAATTGGAGGCCAGGAACACGGCTCCAAAAAAGAACATTTAAAGTATGCGGCTAAAGGCAAATATCCTGATAATAAAATTTTAATGATCGGAGATGCTTTGGGAGACATGAATGCTGCCAAATCAAATGGCGTATTATTTTACCCTATCAATCCGGGACATGAGGAGGATTCATGGGAAAGATTTTTCAATGAATCAATGGATAGGTTTTTCAATATGGATTATGAAGGTGACTATGAAGCATCTTTGATAGCTGAATTTAAGTCTTTTCTACCTGAAACACCTCCATGGAAATTATAATATTCTAAAGTATTAGATCAAATATGATTTATTTTGAAAAGGGATCGTCGGAAGGTTTTATAACATTAGAAGAATTACAGCATAGCTTAACTTCCACCTTCGAAAAATTAGGCTTTAAAAAAAAGGTCTTAGCCATACCGCCGGATTATACCCGTTTTCATTCTTTTGCTGGTAAAATCACAGAACTTGCATGGGAACATTTTGGCAAGACATTGACAGATATATTACCTGCCTTGGGCACACATTCTCCAATGACATCTGAACAGATTCAATCTATGTTTGGCCATGTTCCTCAAAATTTATTTCGGATACATAACTGGCGAAACGACCTGGCTACACTTGGTGAAGTGCCTTCAAGTTATATAAAAGAGGTCTCCGAAGGCAAGTTGGACTATTCCTGGCCTGCACAGGTTAATAAACTGCTGATAGAGGGTGATTTTGACCTGATTTTATCTATTGGACAGGTTGTCCCTCATGAAGTTATTGGTATGGCGAATTATAATAAAAACATATTTGTTGGAACCGGAGGTGCAGAGGGCATTAATAAAAGTCATTTTCTTGGTGCGGTATATGGAATGGAAAGAATTATGGGACGGCCTCTAAATCCTGTTCGAAATGTATTGAATTATGCTTCTGATCATTTTGGGAATAAGCTCCCAATAATATATATCCAAACTGTTGTAGGGAAGACGGAAGAAAATGAGTTATGCATTAAAGGATTATACATGGGTGATGATGAAGAATGCTTTTTAAAAGCAGCTGACCTTTCCCTCCGTGTCAATTTCACCATGGTAGATAAACCGCTTAAAAAGGTTGTTGTCTATCTCGATCCTTCCGAATTCAAAAGTACCTGGTTGGGTAATAAAAGTATATACAGAACCAGAATGGCTATAGAAGATGATGGTGAATTGATCGTATTAGCACCTGGATTGAAAGAGTTTGGTGAGGATCCTGAAATTGATCGATTAATTCGGAAATATGGCTATCAAACAACTGAAGAAATCCTTGATGCCACAAACAATAATGCAGAACTGCAAAATAACCTTAGTGCTGCTGCTCATTTGATTCATGGTTCTTCAGAAGACCGGTTTAAAATAACTTACTGTCCTGGAAACATTACAAAAGAGGAGATAGAAAGTGTTAACTATCAATATGCCGATCTGAAAACTACGATTAATTTATATAATCCTGAAACTTTAAGAGATGGATACAATACTATAAATGGGGAGGAAGTATTTTTTATATCCAACCCTGCCCTTGGATTATGGGCCCATAAATCACGATTCGAAAACAAATAACAGATATTTAAAAACTAAAATATATTATGGAAAATTTAGCTGATATTGGATTGGTTGGACTAGCTGTGATGGGAGAAAACCTTGTTTTAAATATGGAAAGCAAGGGATTTACCGTTGCTGTTTATAACAGGACAACTAAAAAAGTAGATGATTTTATAAATGGCCGTGGTAAGGATAAAAATATTATCGGCACCCATTCTATTGAAGAACTGGTTAAAAACCTAAAACGACCCAGGAAAGTGATGTTAATGGTGAAGGCCGGACAACCTGTTGATGATTTTATTGATTTGGTGATACCATATCTTGAGCCCGGTGACATCATTATCGATGGCGGAAATTCACATTTCCCTGATACCAATCGGAGAACCAAATATGTTGAAGACAAAGGCCTTCTATATATCGGAACGGGGGTATCCGGCGGAGAAGAAGGTGCATTACTGGGCCCATCCATTATGCCTGGTGGTTCGAAAGCAGCATGGGAGCACGTAAAACCTATCTTCCAGGCAGTAGCCGCTAAAGTAGAAGATGGTACTCCTTGTTGTGATTGGGTAGGTGAAAACGGTGCAGGACATTTTGTAAAAATGATTCACAATGGAATAGAATACGGTGATATGCAATTAATCTCAGAGGCATATTTCATTATGAAAAACCTATTGGGAATGAGTGCTGATGAAATGCATGATGTATTGAAAGAATGGAACGAGGGCGACCTGGACAGTTACCTTATAGAAATCACAAGAGATATTCTTGGATTTAAAGATACAGATGGCGTACCTATGGTAGAAAAAATATTGGATAAGGCAGGTCAGAAAGGAACCGGAAAATGGACAGGGATAGCGGCTCTAGATCTGGGAATTCCTTTGACGCTTATTGTTGAGGCTGTGTTTGCAAGATGTCTTTCTGCATTAAAAGATGAAAGAGTGGTAGCCTCAAAAGTTATTTCAGGTCCTGAAGTTCATTTCACTGGTGATAAAAAAGCATTTATTGAAGATTTGCGAAAAGCATTATATGCATCCAAAATAGTTTCGTACGCACAAGGATATGCACTGATGCGTGCCGCTGCTGAAGAATATGGATGGGATCTTAACTATGGTGGAATTGCCTTGATGTGGAGAGGTGGTTGTATAATTCGGTCAGTTTTTCTTGCAAAAATAAAAGATGCTTTTGATACTGATAAAGACTTGAAGAACCTGATGCTGGATCCTTTCTTTACAGAGAAATTGGAATCGTCTCAGCAAGCCTGGCGCAACGTGATTGCTACTTCCGTTTCCAATGGCATTCCGGTTCCAGCTTTTTCTGCTGCTTTAGCTTATTTTGATGGCTATAGAAGTGAGACACTTTCAGCAAATATGTTGCAGGCACAACGTGATTATTTTGGTGCCCATATGTATGAAAGAGTTGATAAACCACGTGGTGAATTTTTCCATACCAATTGGACAGGAAGAGGTGGTGAAACAGCTTCATCCACCTATCAGGTATAGCCTGGCCAATTGAATACTAAAAATTATTTTCCCTCATTCGGACTTATGTAAGTTCTGAATGAGGGATCTCAATACTTCATGAGTATCACAATAAAAGATATAGCACGTATCCTCAATGTGTCACATACTACGGTATCGAGGGCATTGAATAATAGTCCATTGATTAGTGAGGATACAAAAACTAAAGTAAGGCAGGTTGCTCAGAAGCATAATTATTCCCCTAATGTAAATGCCAGAAGCCTGGTATTGTCAAAATCTCATAATATAGGATTGTTTTTTTCAACACTCCAGGCAGGTACGTCAGCGGGATTTTTTCTTGAATCTGTTAGAGGTGTTAATGAAATAATAAAGGATCAGTATAGTCTGTCGGTTGAAGGAGTAGATGATTTCAAAGAATATTCGAAGATTTCTCCAAGATATTTTGATGGTATTATTTTAATGAGTCAAAGTCAGGAAGATGATGCCTTTATTAAACATGTGATTTCTCAAGATATTCCATTCATTTTATTAAATCGTGAACTGGAAAACACTTTGATAACTACCATTCTTGCAGATGATAGAACCGGAGCTTATAATGCCACTGAATGTCTGATTAAAAAAGGGCATAAAAAGATCGGAATCATTGAAGGAAAATCTGAATTTAAAAATACACATCGAAGAAAAGAAGGATTCCTGTCTGCCCTGGAATCAAATGGAATTAATTATATTAAAAAGTATTCTGTGAATGGGTATTATGATCTTGATGGAGGACATACTGCAATGAAACAGATACTCTCAAACCAGGATTATCCTACTGCTATGTTTTGTCTAAATGATGATATGGCGGTTGGGGCAATGAAAGCCATCTATGAAAGTGGACTAAAAATTCCTGATGATATCTCAATTGTTGGATTCGATGATAATGAATATTCAGCCTATTTAACTCCAGCATTAACGACTGTTAGCCGTCCAATTGAACAAATGTGTTCTAAAGGGGCCAGGATACTCCTGGAAAAAATAGAATCCGGAGATCAAAATAACACTACAATATTTTTGAGGACTGAGTTAAAAGAAAGAGATTCGGTTAGAAATTTAAATTAAAACTATTTCTATGGAACTTAAGGTAGATCCTGCTGCAAAAGCACTCATCTTTGATCTTGATGGCACTTTGTTGGATTCAATGCCTCTGCATTATATCGCATGGAAAGAGATTTGCAAAGAAAAGCTTGATTTTGATTTTACAGAAGAGTTTTTCTATGCCCATGCAGGTGTTTCTTCAGATAATATATTTAAGGAGATCAAAGAAATCACAGGTAAAGATTTTATCCCCCATAACCTTGCAACACAAAAGGAATTACTTTACGAAACAAAAATTCATGAGCTTACCCTTGTACAACCTGTTGTGGATTTAGCCATAGCACATCACAATAAACTTCCCATGGCTATTGGGACTGGAAGTCCAACTGCTGGATCATGGATGGCTATCAAGGCAATGGGCCTTGATCAGTATTTCGATATTCTTGTATCCAAAGAAGATGTGCCTAATCCCAAACCTGCTCCGGACACATTTCTCCGATGTGCAGAGTTGATGGGTGCTGATCCAAAGGATTGCCAGGTATTCGAAGACGGCGACCCGGGTCTTCAGGCAGCCCGATCCGCTGGAATGATAGCTACGGATATCCGGCCATTTGCGAATGGAAGATAATTCAACCTCCTTGTAATTTCTTAATTCTTAGAATAAATACATATTGCTTAAAAAGTAGGATTTGAAAATTTGTCACCTTCAAAATGCACTGAAAAAATATATTCACTAGGAAAATCAATATATGGGGAAAAAAGATTACAAAATAAAGAAAGGGATCAATATAGCAATCAATTTCCTACTATTTGCAATATTATATTTTTCTGTATCCTTTAATAAGGAATTTATTCGGCCAATTTATGGGGATACACCAATAATAGGAATACTAACAGGTAGCTTTTCGAACTTTATGGCTGCTTATATAATTAGTCTTTTTCCTTTTTCACCAGTTCTAGCAAATAAACTGGATATTAAAAAAAGTAGATTAATAGTATATTCTGTTGCAGTTGTTATATTTATACTATTGACGATAGAAGAAATTAAACCGTATACTGATGCAAGTAAAGTATATGATATGTATGATATAATTGCTAGTGGATTAGGTTCATTATCTGCAATCTTGACTTTTGAAATATTTTTTATAAGGATTGTAAATAAAAGTAATATGGAAAATGGAGATAATGAACTAAATTGAATTGCTTTTTAACCTGCTTGCCAAATTCATTTTCGAACCAAAAAAGCATAAATTTATGTTTTTAAATATGATTACAGGATTTTGAAGAGGATTTCTCTATATCTCATTCTATTTTTAATTTTATTACTCTCAGCACAAAAAAGGGGATTAGCCCAAAAAACTGATACCATTGTTCATATTAATGGCAATGTCCTTACAGGAGATTTAAAGAAACTTGTTTATGGTGTTTTTACCTGGAAGATGGACGGAATGGGAACTATAAGTTTCGAAGAAGTCAAGGTGAATACTATTATTTCAAAAAAGCAATTCGAAATTAAAATGAAAGATGGCACCATCTATTTTGGTTCTTTGGATTCTTCCAGGATTCATCGGAAAGTAAATATTTTAGTAGAAAAGCAAAGAAAGTTGGTTGCTATTGATGATATTGTTGAAGTTTATCCTATTAAGAGAAGCTTCTGGATGCGTACCAGTGGAAATTTTAGTCTGGGTGTCAATTATTCAAAAGGTAGTGATGTAGCCACTGTTGCATTTTCTAGTTATCTGATTTATAGAAAAAAGAAATCCTATTTTGAATTCAACTGGGATAATAATAATACATACCAGGCAGATACACTTACCTCAAGTAAATTGGATGCTATGTTTGCCTGGCAAAGATTATTAAAAGATAAATGGTCATACCAGGTAGCAGTAGGTGCCACTCAAAACTCCGAATTAGGAACAAAACTAAGAGTAGATTTAAATGTAATTGGCCTTAGAGATATTTCATATAATATTTGGAACAGACTTTATGCAGGAGCGGGATTATCTGTTTCCCGTGAAACTCCTTACGACGACTCCGCGGAGCAAAGTGACCTTGCAGGATTATTCCAGATTGTTTGGAAAGTATATAAATATACAATTCCGAAAGTATGGGTAGATGCTAATATCAGTTTTCTTCCGTATTTTACTAATTGGGGAAGGTATAGAGCAGTTATAAACCTGAATCCAAAGGTCAGTATTTTTAGTGATGATTTTAAGATAGGATTTACTTCTTATTACTCCTTTGATAGTGAACCTTCGTCTGATTCATCATCTACCAGTGACTATGGAATCAACTTACAGCTGACCTATTCTTTCCATTAAATTATAGAGGATCTACAGATTAAATAATGTTCATTTTTAGGATTTATTGACTCTGCTCAGAAAATAAACTACATTAACCTACTTAATTTATTGCATGAAGGAATGCGATTTACTTATTAAATTATGATTAGATCACTTCTAACTATTTCTATAACGAAAATAAAAATGACAGATAAGCTACGAATTCTAAAAATTGTTACATTAAGTATAGTAATTCTCACCGGGATTAGTTCATGTTCCGCTGATAGTGATTGGACTCCTTTACTGGATAAAAATTTATCACATTGGGAGAACTATCTCAGCTATAAGCTTTCTGAAGGATATAATGGTGAACAACCGCGAGATAAAAATGGAGAACTTATATCCCCAATAGGTTATAACAAGAATGTAAACAACGTTTTTTCAATTATTGAAGAGAATGGGGTGCCTGTTTTAAAAGTTAGTGGTGAAATTTATGGATGCGTCTTTACCAAGCAGGAATTTGAAAATTATCACCTAAAGCTTAAAGTAAAATGGGGTAATATAAAGTGGGATCCTAGAAAAGACAAACTAAAGGATTCCGGAATATTGTACCATTCAATTGGTGAATGTGGAATAGACTATTGGCGTTCATGGATGCTCTCACAAGAAATGCAAATCATGGAAGGTCATATAGGCGATTATTGGAGTATTGCCAATTCAGCAATAGATGTAAAAGCTCTAATACCGGAAGGTATTATGAATCCTATAGCCAGTGAAAAGCAAAATTTTTTATCTATTGGATCAGGGACAGGAATGGACGGATTCTGTTTACGTAGTGAAGATAGAGAAAGTCCCTTGGGAGAATGGACAGAAGTGGAATTGATTTGTTTCGAAGATAAAAGTCTGCATATTGTGAATGGCCAAGTGGTAATGGTTTTGCGAAATTCCCGCTATTTCGAGAACGGTAAAAAAATCCCCCTTACAAGAGGGAAGATTCAGCTGCAAAGTGAAGCTGCTGAAGTATATTTTAAAGATATTAAGATAAGAGACCTTAAGTCAATACCTGATTCCTTTTCATCGTATTTCGATTAAAATACTATGAAAGTTTTCCTAAAGGATTCCAGGAACCGACCCACCTTCCAATTTGATAGTAGCCCCATTCGTTGCAGAGGATAAGGGGCTGGATAGGAATACTACAGCATTTGCAATTTCTTCCGGTGTAGTAAAGCGCTCTAACAATGAGGTTGTTCTTACATTCTTGAAAAAATTATCTGCCACTTCCTTTTCAGAGATTTGATCTTTTTCTGCTTGATCTTTTAAAAATCGTTTTGCCCCTTCCGATAAAGTTGAACCTGGGACTACTGAGTTGACAGTTACCTTAGTACCCTTAGTGGTTTGAGCCAATCCCCTTGATATACTGAGTAAGGCTGCTTTAGTTGTACTGTAGGCGATCAGATCTTCAGGTACCAGCATAGCACATTCGCTGGAAACAAAGATGATTCTACCCCAATTATTTTGTAACATACCGGGTAGTAATGCTCTCGAAAGCCGTACCCCACTCATTACGTTTACTTCAAACATATTATACCAATCTTCATCGGTAGTGGTATTAAAAAACTGAGAAGTGAAAATTCCAACATTGTTAATCAGGATGTCTACTGCCCCCAATTCTCTGATCAATTGGTTAATAGAATTCACATCTTTAAAATCTGCTACTATACCAGTTACTTTTGCATTTGGATAAATATCACTTATTTTCTTAATAGCCTGGTTGAGTCTTTCCTTCGTCCTTCCATTAATAATCACATTTGCTCCTTCACCTGCTAACATTTTTGCAATGGCAAAACCAATTCCAGAGGTGGATCCGGATATAAAAGCTATTTTATCTTTTAATTTATAATTCATCTACTAACCAGCAATTCCAAAACGACTAAATAATATCCAAATTAATAATACCATCGCAATCAGTCCTATAGTGAGAATCACATCCGAAGTAAGCCTGAACTTACTTTTAAATTTCGATTTTTGAAACGTTACCATCTCCAATTTTTCAGCAGACTGAGGAACACCCATACGGCTTACCAACATTAAAACAGCACCGCAGAATAAGAATAAGTATAATGCAAAGTGTAAAAAGTTGATGCCAAGCACAAATCCTAAAAAAGAATTATCAGCTACAATAATCAAACCCTCATTGCTCATATATTCAACTACCAGCCTGAATATTCCAACTACAAATCCAATCCACAGTGAGAGGATAGCTCCCCTGGCATTGATCCATTTAAAATATAAGCCAAAAAGAAATACAGCAGCGATAGGAGGT
>Ga0316187_10000271_pt1 | contig 38551 bp, 21 predicted proteins | sample CroRivburrow1_MG_FD_204927 | JGI IMG/M metagenome (GOLD analysis project Ga0316187, IMG submission 204927) | Coastal sediment microbial communities from Maine, United States - Cross River worm burrow 1 | ecosystem: Environmental > Aquatic > Marine > Coastal > Sediment | place: USA: Maine... | reverse complement strand
AGATGCGAGGCACGGTGAAGCCGACCGCTGCCGAGCGACCGGCCAACCCGATCGTTCGCATGTAGGACAGGCTCGCGGTGTGAATGTCGACCGGCTGTGGCCGGCAGCCCACCTCGAATCCCTCGTCAAGTTCCTTTCATTCCCATACGAGCATTCGCGACTGCCGAGTCCACACGACTCCCGGCTTGAATGGAGTACAATCCACCGATGCCCGGAGTGGACCCACTACTGTTGCGTGGCGCGCTGCGGGATTTCCGCCGCACCTGGCCGCAGCTGCTGCTGACCGACGCGGCGGCCCGTGGCCTCGGGGTGGTCGTGCTGACGCCGATCGTCGGCCTGTTACTGAAGCTCTTTCTCATGCACGCGGACGACGGAGTCCTCGGAGACGCCGACATCGCCGTGTTCGTCCTGCACCCGATCGGACTCACGTGTGCGATGCTCGTCGGAACCTTCAGCCTTGGCATCCTGTTCGCCGAGAATGGCACGCTGATGGTCATCGGGCTCGGCGCGATGGAAGACCGTCGCGTGAGTTGGCTCGACGCGCTGCGCTACATCGTGCGGTACGGCCGCCAGCTCGTGACGCTCGCCGGACGCTTTTGCCTGCGGGTCGGCCTTATCGCAATGCCGTTTCTGGCCGCGATGGCCGGCGTCTACCTTGCGTTTTTGCGGCAGCACGACATCAACTTCTACCTTGCCACACGACCGCCGGAGTTTCGCAGCGCCCTGATTCTCGCCGTATTGCTGGCGGTCGCTTTTGCCATCATCGTCCTGCGGGTCGTCGCGGGCGCGATTTTCGCCATCCCCCTGGTTCTATTCGAGGGCCGTCGAGGCTGGGACGCCATGGGTGAAAGCGCCAAGAGGGTCAGCGGGCAGGCGTGGAGCATAGCCGGCCTGATCGCCGCGTGGCTACTGGGATATGCGCTGTTCTCGTGGATCATCTCACTTGCGGTGGGACTTGCAGGGAGTCTGCTGATGCCGGAAGTCGGGGCGAAGCCCTGGCATTACGCGCTGGGGCTCGCGGCCACCCTTCTTTTCATGGGCCTCGGACAGCTCGTGGCAGCGATCTTGAGCACCGCGATCTTCCCGCTGCTCGTCGTGCGGCTCTATCGCAAGGTCGGCAGCACCGGTCGACTGGTACCGGCGACCGGAGAGGCGGGCGCGCTGGGCGAGAGGGCCCGGGTAGTCATACCGGGCAAGTGGTGGCTGATGGGCGGCGCCGCAGCGTTGCTCTTCGTGGTGGGCGGCGGCTACGCGGTGTCGCGGACTCTCGACGCCGAGCAAACCGCGGCGGTCATCGCGCATCGGGGAGCTTCAGGCGGGGCGCCCGAGAACACGATGGCCTCGTTCGAGCTGGCGATCGAGGAGCACGCGGACTGGATCGAGCTCGACGTCCAGGAGGATGCCGACGGGCGCGTCATCGTCGCCCACGACAGCGATTTCATGAAAGTGGCAAACAACGCACTCAAGGTCTGGGATGCGACCGCGAGCGATCTCACCTCACTCGACATCGGCAGCTGGTTCGACCCGGCTTTCTCCGATCAGCGGGTGGTCTCGCTGCACGACGTGCTCGAGACCGCGCACGGGCAAGTCGGCGTGGTCATCGAGCTGAAGTACTACGGCCACGACCAACGACTCGAGGAGCGGGTCGTCGAGATCGTCGAGGCGACCGGGATGCAAGACGACATCATGCTGATGTCGCTGAAGCTGAGCGGCCTGCAGAAGGCTGCCGCCTTGCGCCCGAGATGGACCCGCGGGCTTCTCAACACCGTCAGTGTCGGAGACCTGACCAAGCTGGATCTCGACTTTCTGGCCCTCAATGCGGAGGCGGCGACGCCTTCGATGATCCGACGGGCTCACAAGCACGCCATGCGCGTTTTCGTATGGACGATCAACGATCCGGTCCAGATGTCGGTCATGCTCAGCCGCGGGGTGGACGGCCTCATCACCGACGAACCGGACCTCGCTCGACGCGTCATGGAGTATCGGGACACGCTCGGCCCGTTCGGACGTGTGCTGGTGTGGCTCGCGGGAGAGACCGGTCTCTTGCGCCAAGGCGACGAGCCGTCGAAAGAAGAAGACGCCTGACGACACTGCAGAACCCGATGAGCCCGAGTCAATCCACGAATCGGGTCTGCCAGTTTTCGATCACGACGATTCCGGTCGGGTCCGGCTTTTCCTCGTCGTCCTCTGACTCGACGTCGACGACGTACAGGAAGCGCCCCTGCGTATCGGGCGTGACCATGCCCCAGTCTCCCTCCCACATGAAGATCTCGAGGGGGGTGCCGAGCTCGGGGGTCGCCCCAGACCCGTCGAAAGCTACTTCCATCAGGCGGTTCACACCTTGGTCGTCGTCTCGCACTCCGTAGTACAGCCGCTTCCCGTCGGTGGACCAGATGGGCAAACCTCCCATTCCTACCGAGACCTTCCACTGGCCCTCGCCCCCGGGGAACGGACGAACGAACGTCTCCATGTTGGCGAAGGCTCCCGACATGTAGGCGAGCCAGGAGCCATCGGGGTGGATCTCGGGAGCAACGTCGAGATCCGGGCCGTCGACGAATGAAGTTCGTGACGACGGGTCTCCCGGCGTCTCGATCGCGATGCCGAAGCCCTTCTCGTCACCGATCGAACCGACCATGAACGCTGCGATCGACCAGTCCCGGTCGAGCGAGAAGAAGAAAACCGCCTCCGACTCGATAAGTCGTTCCGGAACACCGGTCCCGTCGGCGTTGATGGAAACCAGAGCCCCACCCGTACCCGAAGACTCTTGTTGGAATGCGATGCGTGATCCGTCGGCGCTCCACACCGGGGCGGTCGGGCGCACCCTTCCGTCGGTCAGTTTCGTGCTCGTGCCGCGTTCCAGGTCGATGACCCACAGGTTCATCTTGTCCGTCACCACACGACCGGCACCTTCGGCGACGATGGCGATGCGGGAACCGTCGGGCGAAAGGACGGGGCGGGTGGCATCGTAGACCGGCGTGTCGAGGCGCTCGACGATCTGGCCCGAGCGATCGGACCATACGATCTGCTGTTCCCGCTCACCGGACTTCAGCGCCGTCTTGCGGTAGACCAGGTCGCCCTCGGCCGAAAACGAAGCATAGGCGAGGTCGGGCACGACCAGGAACGGCGGTCCCGTCGACTCCAGTCGGCTCAGGGAGAACGGCAGGGCCCACAGCCCCACCGGGTCCTTCTCGCGTTTGAAGAACAAGTGCCCGGTCGGGCTGTATCGGATCCAGTTGATCGCGGCATCGGATTCGAAGACGATCCTGGGGTCCTGTCCAGGCCTCTCGATGAAGATGTTGCGGCCTTCGTCTTCACCGAGGTGCGGGATCGTGACGATCCCGCGACCCTCCGGAAGAACCGCCATCCCGTGGTAGTCGAGCATGTCATCGTGACGCTCGAGGTAGGGCTCCGAGGCGCCGCCCGATTCGGGCAGGCGGCTGATGCCGGATTGAAACTCGCTGTAATAGATGTAGCCGTCATCGCCCCATTGGGCATATTGCACGGGACTGGATAGCGTGGTCAGCACCGTCGGTGCGCCTCCGGCGAGATCGATGCGTCGAATCTCGCCCTTCAAGTTGGAGAAACCCAACGACTGACCGCCCGGTGACCAGAAGAGCCCGAATGATCCCGGCTCGGTGACGTCGGCGATCTTGCGAGGGTCCAACGCATCGAGCGAGCGGATGAAGATCTCGTTGTCAATCCGATAGGCAATCCGCGTCCCATCCGGCGAGACCTCGACGGCATGCACCTCCGAATCGGGGACCAGCTCGAACGAACGGGTCGCCTCCGGAACCGGCGGGTCCTCCCGCGAGCCTACCCACCAGGCGAGGGAGGCAACCAGCGGGACGAGCAGTGCCATTACGATCCAGGGCATCCTGGACACCGGCGCGGCAACCGCAGCCGATTCGACGGGTGCGTGCTCGATCTCAGGGTGCGCGATGGCGTCCTCGAGCTCGATGCGAACGTCGGCGATGTCGTGCAGCCGCTGAGCGCGTTCGCGGGTCAAACAGCGCCGCAACAGACGTCGGACCGCCGGCGGCGTCTGCGGAGGAAGCGCCTGCAGGTCGGGATCGCGGTGCATGATCGCGCCGACCGAATCGGCGACGGTCTCCCCGCGGAACGGATTGTCGCCGGTCAGCAGCTCGTAAAGGACGACGCCGAACGACCAGATGTCGGTGCGCTTGTCGATGGGGCGACCGCGCGCCTGCTCGGGGCTCATGTATGCCGCGGTCCCGAGGATCATTCCCGCCACGGTCCCCGCGGAGGTCATGGTCGGTGACAGCGAGACGTTGTGCTCCCCGGAGGTCGGATCCGGTTCCATCGCCTTGGCCAGCCCGAAGTCGAGCACCTTGACCTGGCCGCCGGGCGTTCGCTTCACGTTGGCGGGTTTCAGATCGCGATGCACGACGCCCTGGCCGTGCGCCACCTCGACGGCACGCGCAATCTGCAACGACACGTCGAGCGCGTCGGCCAGCGGCAGCGCACCGCGTTCCAGCACCTCCGCCAGATCGTCGCCGGGCACCAGCTCCATGACGAGAAAACGGACACCCTCGTGCTCGTCGAGGTTGTGGATCGTGGCGATGCCCGAGTGGTTGAGTGAGGCCAGGAGCTTGGCCTCTCGCGCGAAGCGGTCGAGCCGGCCCGCGTCGCGCGCGACGACGTCGGGCAGGAACTTCAGGGCGACCTCGCGATCGAGGCGCGTATCCTCCGCCCTCCAGACCTCTCCCATCCCGCCCTCGCCGATCTTGTCGACCAGGCGATAGTGCGACAGTGTCTGTCCCGCTTCGAGCATGCGGGAGAGTCTATCAGGGATCGAGATTTTGCCGGTCTAGCGGCAGTTGCACCCACGGCCATCTCGTGGTGCCGCATCCGACCCGCCGGGAGGAGATCCGGGAAATGGGGATAGACCTCGCGCCGAATTCTACGCCCGCCCGACGCCCCGGACGATCGAGCTGAGATGCTGACCCGTCGTTCCGCAACATCCGCCCAGGATCTTCACGCCGTACTCTCGGTTCAGCTCCACCATCCGGGCGGACCAATCGTCGACGTCGTCCACTTGCAGCTCGCAGGCGCTGTCCAGCTCGGAATGGTCGAGTGACGAGGCGTTCGCCTGGAATCCGACAATTCGAGCCCGCACGGAGGGATCGAGCCCTTCGGGATCCAGGAACGTCGGATAGGCGCAGTTGATCATGTACCCGAGGGGCCCCGGATCCGTCCGATCGTCGATCCGCGCGATCGCCGTTCCGAGGTCCGTGCCGTCGAGGATCCGCCTGTCCCGGCCGATCACGAAACTGATCATGTACGGAACGCCGTGACCGGCCATGGCCCGGGCAATCCCGACCGCCTCGGGCAGGGCAGGAAGCGTGGACGCCATGAGGTAGTCGCACTCCGCGCTCGCGAGGCGTTCGATCTGCCAGCCGTGGAACTCCAACGCCTCTTTCTCGGTCAGAGTCTCCAATGGGCGGTAACAGTCATTCTTGCACCCGACCAGTCCACCGATCAGGACCTGGTCCGGCCGGGAAGAGAACTCCCTCCGCGCTTCCCGAAGAAACTCGACCGCATCCTCATTGATGGTCCTTCTCACGTTCGATTCGAAGACTCGCTCCCGATTCGCCCGCCACGTCGGCGTGCAGGTCAACAGCGGAAGCCCGGCACGCTCGGCGATCGCGATGTACTCACGGTAGATCGCACGAAGCCGCGATCGCCCGAGGTTCTCGTAAATCAGATAAGCGTGTTCCAGCCGCTCGTGAAGAGACACCTCGCCCGAACGCCGCAGCCGCTCAACGACGCCCGCTTCCATCAGAATCAAATCACTGCAGGACAGCAGTGCTTCCAGGCGGTTCACTGTACCCACCAGCCAGACTCCCACAAACGTTCCCGCGAGACCATGAGAGAGAATAGCAGCGTTCCCGATTGGCGCCGGACCCTGGATTCGAACCCCCCACGGGTCGTCTTCAGCGTCGAAACTTCGTAGAATGCACTTGTTGGTTTCCTTACCCCGTTTCTTCCTCGTCGAAGCAAGGCTGAAGTGACCGAGAACTCTCAATCGGACAAAAAGAGCCGATCGCAGGTCAAACGCGAGTTTCGAGCGCTGAAAGACCTGGGGATACAGCTTGCCGAACTATCCAAGGGAGAGCTGCGCGCCATGCCGCTGTCCGAGGAGACGCGCGATGCCGTGCTGGCCGCCAAGGGGATGACCCGTACCGCGCTCCAGCGTCAGTACCGATACCTCTCATCCCTCCTGGCGAAGGAAGAGGATCTTGCCGCCATACGGGCCGCGCTGACCGGCAAGCTGCCCGGACGAAGGAGCTAGTGGACCGTAACGGCCCACTAGGCCTACCTTCTCTTGCCGGCCTGCCGCCCTCCCAGGTCGAACACCAGGAATTCCGCGCGTAGTCCGGCGGCTGAGGTCGGCTTGACCAGAGAAGGTCGGGCGTTGAACGCTTCTTTGAACCCCTCGTTTGCGACGATCACCGCGGCGCGCCAGCCGTCGAAGCGCTTGAGCGTCCGGCCGAGGTCGCGATAGAGCCGCAGCACGTCGCCATCCTCTCCCTGCAGCCGGCGCCCGTAGGGCGGGTTGAAGGCGAAGAGGCCGCGATCGCGCGGCGCGTCGGGTAGGATCTCCGCGAACCGCTCCGGTGTGAGCTCGGTTGCGTCCATGGCATGCACCACGATGGACTTCTCGAGGTCCCTCCCCGTGAGGCCGGACGCGCGCAGGTTTCCGATCATCCAGGCGATGCATTCCTCATTGATATCCGATGCGAGGATGTGCGGGCGCGTGTCCGGATAGAGCGGAGGCGCCTGGTTCGGGAAGCCCGCAAACACGGGCGACCGCATCGCGGGAAGATCCTCCGGCTTGCGGACGGCGATGCCGCGGGCCAGCAGCGCCGCCTCCACCGCGATGGTACCGCTGCCGGCGGTCGGATCGACCAGGGGCTCGGCGTGGGGCATCCAGCTCGCCAGCAGCACGAGCTGGGCTGCGAGCGTCTCACGCATGGGAGCCGGCCCCTGGGCGACTCGCTGTCCGCGCATGTGCCGCGGGCCTCGGCCGAGATCGAGGATGACCAGCGTGCGGCGGTCGTCCCCGACTCCGACCCGGCGCACGAGCATCTCCCACTCCGCGGCCTTGCCGGCCCGGACCACGGCCTGGCCGCCTCGCTTCTGCATCGCCTGCTCGAAGGCGCTCTTGACGGCGCCGCGCAGTTGCAGCGGCCCGGCCTCGAAGTCTTCGACGCCCTTCACCTCCACGGTGAACGTGACCGTGCGCCCGCGCGGCAGGCGATCGTCCCTGGCCAGCAGCGGGACCAGATCGGCAACCAGCGGCTCGAGCCGGACCGCCGGCGATGAGGCCAGCTCCCAACCGATGCGCGATGAGCTGCGGTGGTAACACGCCGCGACCCAGGCCATCGCCGGGTCGAACGGGTAGCGCAGCGCCATCGAGCCCTGACGCGCCGGCTTGGGCACCCGCACGTGAAACGGCGAGCGCTTCACCAGGCGGAGCAACTCGGACTCCATGACCTTGTTGGCGCCGACCGTGCCCGAAAGCCGGAGGGCCGACTCGGCTTGCGCACCCTTTGGGCGATGCTCGCTCTTCATGGGCTCAGTCTGGCACTCTCGCCCCGAGTTGTCAGTACCCGCATGTGACAGGAACTCCGAGATATGATCCAATCCCGAGCAGTCTAACGACTCGATGTAAGGAGGCAACAGGCCAAATGAACCGACGCACAGCAATTCGAATTGTCGGAGCCGTGATGGCTCTTGCAGTGATCTCGGCCGTCCTACCTGCCACTGCAATGGCGCAGGACAAACCCAATATCGTGGTGATCTGGGGCGACGACATCGGCCAGAGCAACCTGAGTATCTACACCAAGGGGTTGATGGGCTATCAGACGCCCAATATCGATCGCATCGCCAATGAAGGCATGCTCTTCACCGACTACTACGGGGAACAGAGCTGTACCGCCGGTCGCTCCGCGTTCATCACCGGGCAGTCTGTTTTCCGCACCGGGCTGAGCAAGGTCGGGCTTCCCGGGGCGAAGGAGGGCATGCGACCCGAAGATCCCACGATCGCTTCGCTGCTCAAGCCGCACGGGTATGTCACCGGTCAGTTCGGCAAGAACCATCTTGGCGACCGTGACGAGATGCTGCCGTCCAACCACGGCTTTGACGAGTTCTACGGCAACCTCTATCACCTCAATGCCGAAGAAGAGCCGGAGTTGCCCGACTATCCCCCGGCCGAGGACTTCCCCGAATTCCGCAAGCGATTCGGACCCCGCGGCGTCATCCACAGTTATTCCGACGGCACAATCGAGGACACCGGCGCCTTGACCCGCAAACGGATGGAGACAATCGACGACGATGTTGCCGACCGTGCGGCCGCGTTTCTCGAAAGCGGCGTGAAGGCCGGCAAACCGGTCTTCCTGTGGGTCAATTTCACACACATGCACTTCCGCACCCACACCAAGCCGGAAAGCGTCGGACAGGCGGGTCGATGGCAATCGCCCTATCACGACACGATGATCGACCATGACAAGAACGTGGGCACGGTGCTGGACAAGATCGACGAGCTCGGCATCACCGACAACACGATCGTGATCTACAGCACCGACAACGGTCCGCACATGAACACCTGGCCTGACGGGGCGATGACGCCGTTCCGCAACGAGAAGAACTCCAACTGGGAGGGCGCCTATCGTGTCCCGGCGATGGTGCGGTGGCCGGGCAAGATCAAAGCAGGAACCGTGAACAACCAGATCATGTCGCATCTGGACTGGATGCCGACTTTGCTGGCTGCCGCCGGCGATACCGAGATCAAGGAGAAACTGAAGAAGGGCGGTGTCGAGGCGATCGGGCGCAGCTACAAGGTCCATCTCGATGGATACAACTTCTTGCCCCAGCTCACGGGTGTATCCGACGAGAGCCCGCGGAAGGAGTTCTTCTACTTCTCGGACGACGGCGACCTCACCGGCCTGCGCTACGACAACTGGAAGGTGGTCTTCGCGCAACAGCGTGCCACCGGAACAATGAACATATGGAGCGAGCCGTACACGTTCACGAGAATGCCGTGGCTGTACAACCTCAAGACCGATCCCTACGAAAGGGCAACCATAACGTCGAACACGTACTGGGACTGGTACCTCGACCACGTGTTCTTGTTGCTTCCCGCCGCCGGCCATGTGAGCAACTTCCTGGAGACGTTCCAGGAGTTTCCGCCGCGGCAGAAACCGGCCAGCTTCACCATCAATCAGGTCCTGGAGAAGCTGACGCCGCCCAGCCCGTAACAACACGGGCGTCCGCGACAAACGGTTTTGAGTTGGAAACAAATGGGCGACGGATCAACGGATCCGTCGCCCTTTTCTTTTATCCAAGCTCTTCTATCAGTTTCTCTGGCTGTGCCCGGTAGGTGTCGAGGGGAATCTCCCCCCGTGTGAGCGCGAGTAGTCTCTGGTTCAGCAGATTGTTGACCGGAGTCGGGATATTGGCGCGCTGACCTGCGCGCACCACGGCTCCGTTGAGAAAATCGACCTCGGACTTACCGCGCCCGTCGTGCAGGTCGATGTGGAAGGAGGGCATCTTGCCGCCGCGCCCTCCACCCACGGCTTTGCCCAGCAGCGGTCGGGACACTGCCAACGGCAAGTATTTCACTGCACTGGCCAGCAGGCGGACGGGGGTGCCCGGCAGGTCGACGACCTTGATGCCCTGGGCGGCCATGACCCGCAGGGTCTCGCGTAGCTGCCCGATCTCCAGGCGGTATAAACCCGGATGCGCGAAGATCTCCCCTGGCGGCATGTCCAGGATGGCGGAGGTGGCGTTCGCGATCAGGTTGGTGAGCATCTTCGACCACTTCATATCGGCCGCGCTGGCGAACAGCTTGGCTTTCAATGCCGCCGCGTCCATGGCCTCGACCAGTCGTTCGCACAGTTGACGGTCCGCCGTGTGCCCGCCCTGCTCGGGGAGCGCCACTCCGACGCCGCGCAGTTTCTCCAGGACGATTGCGCCGGTGCCCCGCCGGCCGATGGCACTGGTGACCGTACCGGCGATGACTTTATCCGGGCCGAGGGCCTCGGCGATCGCAGGCTCGTTGTCAACGCCGTTGGAAAAGCACAGGAACGGTGGCAAGGTTTCCGTGGGCACCGTCAGGGATGCCAGGAAAGTCGGCGTGTCGAAGGATTTGAGCGCGAAGAGGGCTGCGTCAAAGTCCTGAGTGGCCAGAGCCTGCTCGATGGAGTCGACCACTTGTGGGTCCGGCAGGTGATTCTCGGTCCCCAGGAGGTCGAGTCTCAACCCGCGGGAACGAAGCTCCTCCGCCACCTCGGGCCGTTCCACAAACACGACCCGGTGTCCGCCCAGGGCCAGGCTGCCGCCGATGTAGGTGCCGATGGCGCCCGCGCCGATCGACAAGAGACGCAAGGGCTCGCTCATGGGATCCCGCCTCTTTCCGGATCAGCGATTATAGCTGCAGTTAGAATACGCATATGAAAGAACCGCCCGGTCACCGAGAGTTTGCCACCACGCAGTGGAGTCTGGTGGTCGCAGCCAGACCCGACGAGGTGAGCGAGACCCGCGCTCGAAAGGCGCTCGCGGAGCTTTGCCGGGCTTACTGGTATCCGCTCTACGCCTTCGTGCGTTACCGCGGGTATTCATCGGACGACGCCCAGGACCTGACGCAGGCCTTTTTCGCCCGGGTCATCGAGACGGGTGGATTCGCGTCCGCAGACCCCGAGCGGGGCCGGTTTCGCTCTTACCTGCTGGGCATGATGAAACATTTCCTGGCCAATGAGTGGCATCGGGCGCAAACGCAGAAGCGCGGTGGCCAGATGCAGTTCATCGAGTGGGACGCGTTGGATCCCGAGACCCGATATGCCGGGGCATCGAAGGAGTCGGATGACCCGGAACAGCTCTTCGATCGCGAATGGGCGTTGGAGACCATTGCCGGGGCCCTGCAAGCCCTGCGCGACGAAATGGAAACAGCCGGTAAGAGCCAGCAGTTTGACGCGCTCAAAGGCAGCCTCACGGGAGAAGACGCGTTGCGCCGGGAGGAGATGGCGGCGCGGCTGGACATGAGTGAGGGCGCGGTCAAGGTTGCCGTGCACCGGCTGCGGCGACGTTACCGTGAGCTGCTGCGGGCCGCTATCGCGGAGACGGTCAGCAATGAAGCGGACCTCGATGATGAAATGCGCTATCTGGTCGCGGTTTTGAGGAGGCGGTGAACCCTTTCTGTAACCTTCGGGCCTGTTTCTTTCAGGAAGAGGCGAATGAACCCGATCAGGAGATGGATTCGTGAACGCTTCCGCGAAAGACCAATGCCGGCGTTGTGGAGCGGGAATTCCCGCAACATCGACCGAGAAGCTCTGCCCCGCCTGTCTTCTCTCGGGTGCCCTGGAGCCGCCCGGCAGCCAGACCGAGACCCTCTCGATGGCGCCGGGCGGGGCACGTTCGCTTCACGAACCCTCGGAATTCCCGAGTGAGTTCGGCGGCTACCGATTGCTGGGGTTGCTCGGGCGCGGCGGCATGGGCACGGTTTACGAGGCGGAAGAGCTCACCACCGGTCGCCGCGTCGCCCTGAAGACGCTTGGGCAGCAACTCGATTCGCCGGAGATGCGGCAGCGGTTTCTCCGCGAAGGCCGCCTCGCGGCGCGTGTCAACCATCCGAACAGTCTCTTCATTTTCGGCAGCGAGGAAATCGAAGGCCTCCCTGTGATCACGATGGAGATCGCAGGCAGCGGCACGCTCAAGGACACGCTCAAGAAGCGCGGTCCGCTCCCGGTAGCCGAAGCGGTCGACGCGGTTCTCGACGTTATTTCCGGTCTCGAATCCGCCTTCGCGGGTGGCGTGCTGCACCGCGACATCAAGCCCTCCAACTGTTTCGTCAGCCCGGACGGTTCGGTAAAGGTGGGCGACTTCGGCCTTTCGGTATCCACCCTGGCCAAGACCGACACCTTTGTCACGGCCCACGGGAAGATCATGGGGACTCCCGCCTACGCGTCGCCGGAGCAGCTCCGCGGCGACGAGCTGGATGTGCGCGCCGACATCTACTCGGTGGGGGCAACGCTCTTCACCCTGCTGACCGACCGGGCGCCCTTCGAGGGTGACAACGCGGTGCAGGTCGTCGCCAACGCCGTCAACCAAAAGCCGAAACCGCTGAGAGACCTGCGGGAAGACGTGCCGCCGGGCCTCGAACGGGTGGTGGCCCGCTGCCTCGCCAAAGAGCCGGACGGGCGCTACGCGGACTACACGGCGCTGCGCAACGTGCTGTTGCCCTTCAGCTCCAAGGTACCGGAACCCGCGTCCATGCTGGCCAGGGCGTCTACCGGCTGGATCGATTACTTGATCGCCTTCTTGCCGGCTTATGTGATTCTGATGTTCCTGGTGGGAGCCGAGGAGCTGCTTGTTCGGCCCCTTGTCGAGCGCACCCTGGTTTCGGCGAAGTACTACTTCCTGCTTTTCGGAGTCGGCTTCCTCTACTTCAGTATCGCCGAGGGGATCTGGGGCGCCGGCCTCGGCAAGTGGCTCAAGGGGTTGCGGGTGGTCCGTACCGACGGCCGCCGGCCCGGGCTGGGACGGGCGCTGATCCGGATCCTCATTCCCATCGCCTGTGTCGAGGGCGTCCGGATGCCCCTCATGATGGCATTGATCTCCGATGCCGACTGGACCGGGTTTCAGACGGCAATGTTTGTGGTCGCCGCCATCGTCTGCGGCTCGCTCCCGGGTTTGCTGGCATGGAGAGCGCGCCGCGAGAACGGTTTTGCCACCCTTTGGGACCTCGCCAGCGGAACCAGGGTGGTGATCAAACCGAAGGGCACGGTGCGACCGTCGATCGAGCCTTTAGCTCAGCTGGAAGTTCCCACCGACGGCGCTGGATCGCTCGGGCCTTACCGGATCATCAAGGAGATGGTCCCCGGAGAGTGGATCGTCGGCATCGATCCGGTGCTACGCCGCCAGGTCTGGATGCTGCGGCGAAGTGCGTCGGAGCTTCCCCTGGCTCGACGCAATGTCGCCCGCCCAGGCCGTCAACGCTGGTTGCAGAGCGTCGAGACCGCCGAGGGCACCTGGGATGCCTTCGAGGCGACTCAGGGAGTTCCGTTTTCGAGCCTGGTCGAAGACGGGAAGCGAGTGCCGTGGGGTACTTTGCGCCACTGGCTCCACGACCTGGCGTCCGAACTGTGGGACGCGACCGGGGATCAAACCCTGCCCGCTGAGCTGAGCCTCGATCACGTCTGGATCACCGCGGAAGGGCGCGCCATCCTGCTCGACGAACCCTGGCCCGATGCAAAGTCCTCCGCCGAACGCATTCCTGCTGGAGACGTCGCCGGTCAACAACGTTTCCTGGGCGCCGTCGCCGCTTGCGTCGAATCCACCAGCCTCTCCGTCCATGCCAGACCGGTGCTGCAGAACCTCGAGAACGGGAAGTTCGAGAAACTCAGCTTCCTCACCGGCACCCTGCGTGGACTCCTGGACCGACCCGCCGAGGTCAGCCAAGGGGTTCGAGCGGGGTCGATCTTCATGCTGCCTCTCTATGTTTGGATCGCGTTCTTTGTCGGGCGCTATCACGACAAGCCGTGGATGGACTCCCCGGGTGAGATCGTCATCGTTTCGGCTGTGGTGGTATTGGGCGCCATAGCGTTGATTCAGCTCCTGTCACTCCCGTTCCGCGGTACCGCCAGTCACGCCATCTTCAGGTTGGCGGTGGTCAACGCCAAGGGAGCCCTCGCTTCCCGATCGCACCTGCTGGCTCGCTGGGCGATCATTTGGCTCCCATTGGCTCTACCAATCTCATTCATGGCGTTGTTGATTCATCCGGCCGAAGGTACCGCTTTCATCTTCACCCTCGTGCTGCTTCTCCTGTGGGTCGGTGCAGCGGTCTACGCGGCTCTTCATCCACACCGCGGATTGCAGGACAAGTTGGCGGGCACCTGGGTGGTGCGGCGTTGAGTCGCCGACCTGGCCGGATTCTAAGAGGGCTTCAGGGCCTCGGGCCCCGGCAAACCGCCATCACGCCCGAACTCGCGCCTGCAAGCCTCCCAGCCCGGCTTGAGGCCCGCCAGGAACTCGACGTAATCCGGTCGGGCTCGCAGCGATTCAAGATGGCGATCCACGAGAAACAGCGGGTAGTTCGGCAGCCCCGTCTCCGCGGCCAGGCGAAGCTGTTCGAGGGCCCGCTCGGGTTGACCCATCGTGGCCAGCGCGGCGGCGACGTAGTGCCGGGTGTGATGTGCATGGGACAGAGACTGCAGGTTGTCGAGCGCGTGGAGGACATGCTCGTCGGCGCGGCCTGATTCTCCACGCTTGGCCCACAGCAACGCCTCGGCGCTTTGCAGCAAGGAATCCTCCCCGACGATCTGGCGCGCCTTGACGAGGCCTCGCTCGGCCTTGTCCAGTTCATCCAGGTAGAGCAGACCGGCCTGGACGAACATGTTGCCGTAGACATGCGACGGATCCAGGGCCAGGGTGCGGTCGTAGTGCTCCTGGGCCGCGGCATGCTTTCCCTCGAAATGAGCGATCTCCCCGAGGGAGAGCATCGCGATCAAATCGTCAGGTTGCTCTTCCAAAGCCTCCAGCAGGCAGGAACGCCCTTCTTCGTGCAGCCCGATGTGTAGCAGCACCACGCCCTCCCACAGCGGACCGTCGTGAGGACGAGAAGGGAGATGGTGCGTCTTTCCGAAGCAACGCAGGGCGTCGGCGTGCCGGAAGTCGCGGTGGGCTGACCACAGGATCCGGCCACGGGCGGCCCAGGCCTCCGGGTTGTGCGGGTCGAGCTTCAAAGCCCGGTCCACCGCCGCTTCGGCCTTGACGTACCACCGCGCATCGGGATCGAACAGCACCGCCATCGTCACCGTCGCCGCCGACAGGCGCGCCCAGGCCTCCGCGAATCGTGGGTCCATCTCCACGGCGGACCGGAGCATCTCGATGGCTTGATGCGTGCCCGACTTCGTGTACCGCAACAGTCGCTCGCTGGCCCGCAGGTACAGTTCGTAGGCGCGCGAGTTGAGGGTCGGGGGCTCCGCCGTGGAGTGCGCCGCCTCTTCAAGTCCCAGCCCGTTGGCCAGTGCATCGGCCAGCCGATCCTGGAGATCGAAGAGCTCCGCCATCGGCCCATCAAGCTTCACGGAAAGCAAAGTCGAGCCCTGCGCGGCTTCCCAGGCCTGCACCCGGACGCGCATCTGCGGCCCCAGCCTCTGAATGCTCCCCTCGACGATGACCTGCACGTTCAGCTCGCGCGCCGCCAGCAACGGATCGACCTTCTGCGTCGCGTAGCGCATCACGGCGCTGGTGGGCCGCACCGCGAGCTCCGCGTTCTGGCTCAGCCCGTGCGCGACGGCCTCGGCGAGCGCCACGCTGAGGAACTCGTCCTCCACCCCGCCGGCGAGAAGCGGGAACGGCAGCACCGCGACGGACCGGCGCGAATCCGCCACGGCGACCTTTCCGGACTCCAACGAGCGCAGAAAACTCTTCAGATCGATCGCGACGTCGCGCGCCGACTGGTAGCGTTCCCGGAGGTCCTTCGCCAGCAATTTACCCACGATGCGGACGAGCTCGGCGGGCTGCCCCAGCTCGAGATCTTTCAGGGGCGGAGGCGTCTCGCTCAACACCTGCGCCATCACCGCGGTTGCCGTTTCCCCCTCGTAGGGCCGCTTACAGGCCGCCAGCTCGTACAACACCACACCCAGCGAGTAGAGATCGGCACGACCGTCGATCTTCTCGCCGCGCAGCTGTTCGGGAGCCATGTACGCGATGGTGCCCGAAACCACGCCGGGGTCGTTCCAGCGGACATCCCCGATGCTCAGCGTCGCGTCGACGTTGGCCCGGGGCACGCGCCGCGCAACACCGAAATCGAGGATCTTGATCCGGTCGTCCGGGCCGATCATCAGGTTGTCCAGCTTGACGTCGCCGTGGATCACCCCGTGCTCGTGGGCAGCCTCGAGGCCGAGTGCGACTTCCCTCCCGATGCGGGCCAGCGTAAGCGGCTCGCAGCTCTCCCCGCCGTAAGCCTCGCGCAGCGTGCCTCCCGTCACCAGCTCCATGACGATGTAGGGAACGCCGTCGGTCTCCCCTACCTCGTGAATCGTGGCTATCGACGGGTGATTGAGCGGCGCGGCGGCGCGAGCCTCGGCAAGCAGGCGGGCCAGCTCGTCGTCGCTTCCCTCGGACCGGCTCAGGATCTTGATCGCCACGTCGCGCTTGAGCCGCGTGTCAAAAGCGCGGTAGACGGCTCCCATCCCGCCCTCGGCGAGCTTCTCCTCGATCCGATACTGAGCCAGTGTGCGGCCGACCATGGAGTGAGCCCCCTCCCGACTCATTCTACCCCAGCCCTTTGCTGAGGTTCTTGGGCGGGAGGAAGGTTCTAGAGGCGGGCGGTGCCGGTGTTCATTCCCAGGCCTTGCCGTTGCACGAGCTATCCATGGTGGTGCCAAGACTGTTGCGTCCGAATGCGGGCGCAGCTGTCCATTCGGTGCCCGTCGGCGGACACCGGTGTCCGCACTCGAATTTCCAAGTCCTTGGTTCATGGACCTTTGGGTTAACGCCCGCACCCGGCACGCTGCTTGCCATAACACGCAGCGTGGACTGGCCGCGCACTCCCGTTGATCGATTGCAGGATTTTCGTCCGCGTTTCTGCCCCAGAAAAGACTGCCGTCACCATACCCAACCCGAAGGCTTTCGCTGCCGGAAGCACGGCTCCTACAGCACTGCGCGCCGTGACGAAGTTCCTCGCTACCGCTGCATGGGCTGCGGCAGTACGTTCTCCCGCCGTGCCTTCTCCCTCATCTACTACCGCAAACGGCCCGAATTGCTCCGACCCGTAGCCGCGGGACTCCAGGCCGGCTCTGCCCATCGCCAGCTAGCCCGCACACTCGGCTGCGCTCCCTCCACCGTGACCCGGATCAGCGCCCTGCTCGGTCGTCACGCCCTCCTGTTGCTCTGGCGCGCTCTGGCCGCGCTCGAGGGCCAGGTGGACGAGCCCGTCGTGCTCGATCACTTCGAGACCTTCGAGCTCACCCAGGATCTGCCCTTCGGTGTCGCTACACCCGTCGGAGCGCAGTCGTGGTTCGTGTACGGGATTGATCCCGCGCCGCATGCCCGCACCGGGCGCCGATCGCCGAAGCAGGAACGACGACGGAAACGGCGAGCTCGACGTCCGAAGCGAGGTGGCTACCGCGGCTCTGCCAGCCGAATACTGGACCATCTGCTTCCCCTTTGCCCCCCCGGTCGCCCTCTGCTGCTCATCGGCGATGGCCATCCGGCTTACGACCAGGCCGTCCGGCGGCATCGCCGTGCCGACTCGATCGAGCTCGAGCGGCATCCCAACCCTCCGAGAGGACCGAAGGGCTCACCTCGCTCGGCTCGCGCCGTCGCCCGGGATCGGGCGATGTTTCCGGCTGACCTGCTCCATGGCTTGCTGCGCCATTCCCTCGCCGCCCACAAGCGAGAGACGATCGCCTTCGGAAGGCGACTCAACGCGATCGTCGAGCGGCTGTTTCTTGTCGCGATCTGGCGCAACTTCGTCAAGGGGGTCTCGGAACGTCGGGGCGACCCGACGACGCCGGCGATGCGCCTGGGCCTGACGGACCGGCCGTGGAAGTGGGAACGGGTACTGGGTCGAAGACTGTTTCCGGACCGCGAGGAGCTGGACGGAATCTGGCTGGAACTCTACCGCCGCGACTGGACGACGCCGGAACTGCCGTCCAACACCCGTCACCGAAGGGTATTTACCTTCTGAGAAGCTGCCGGCCGTGCTCGGCCGGCCCATGGACCCTTCAACGCAACAATCTGCGCACCACCATGAGAGCTTTCACGCGAGCTGGAAGATGCATGAACCGTGAGGGGTTTCGTGGTCAATCTCTCGACCATCTTGCTGTACGCGTAGACGAGCAAGTTGCTCGCCACGTAGGTGGTCAGCGCCAGAATCGGATACTTCAGAAGGGCCGGGAGCTCGGTATGAAGCAGGACCCACGCAATGGGACCCATGACGGCGATGTGAATGATGTAGACGTTGTAAGAGAGCTTGTTCAAGGCGCCGCCAAGCCGTCCCTGCCGGTTGAAATAGTACTTGAACGTGGTCACCGCGCAGTACAGAAGGCTCAGCATGGAAAGAAGGGAGCAGACCCAGAGCACGAAAACGTCGACACCCGCGGAGACAATGTACTGCCCAGGCCGCAAGAAGAAGTTGAGCAACACGATCAGGTAGATGTTGATCGGTATCCATGCTGTTGCGTTAACCGCTATGTAGAGCTTCATGTTTCTTCTGTCAGTGTCCAGGATTCCTTTGTGGTAAGACAGCGACCCCAGCAAAAAGAGGAGGAAGTAGGGAAGCAGCCGTTCGTTCTGAAAGTCAATCAGCGGGGTCTTTGTCCACCCGATCCAATCGAGCGCACTCGCAAGCTCGCCGTAGCCCACGCCCAGGACGAACACAGCCACCACGGCCCAGCTCATGGAGAGCTTCCGGGGATGGAGATTCAGCTTCCGCAGCAACAAGTAGAGAACGTCAAAGACGAAAAGAACAGGCAGGAACCACAGCCAACTCATGCTGATGGTGCCATTGCTGAAGTGGAAGTAGTGGGTCCAGCTCTCCTGGGGCAGCCCCCTCGAGTACAGAAAGAACATGTTGTGGAACGGGATCAAGGTGAAGACGGCGATAATCCAGGGAAGCACGAGCCTTCTGGCCTTGGCCTTCAGGAACCGCCAGTTCCCTTTTCTTTCCAGGGACGATGGAGTGAAATAGCCCGAAATGAAGAAAATCGTGGGCATGACCAGGAGGTCCAGTATCAGGTTCACGAGGCCGGTTAGGTCACTGGTTGCCGGGTCGTCGACGATCCAGTACGGGGCCATGAAGCCGCTGGCCTCGTACACCACCCCAGCGTGAACCAGGACAACCAGAAAGATGAGAAACGTTCTCAGGTTGTCCAAACCATAGAGTCTGTCTTGGGTACTCATGATCGCTCCCTTGGCCTGGTCGGGTTCTTTCACCCCTTCCTGAAAGAAAAAGGCCGGGAGGTTACGAGTACTAAAGGCGATCGTGAAGGGGTCCCGTCGTCATCAGATCGCGGGTCGGCCTGCCATCAGTAGCGCGCGAACCTCGTCGCGGTGCTCGCGGATCGGGATCTCGGTGTAGCGGTCGGTGAAATTGATCAGCCGTAGCGAGACGTTGCGGTCCTGCAGCCGATCCCGCAGCAGGTGCCGGTAGAGCGACAATTGCAGGCTGTACTTGCTGAGGTCGCAGTCGTCGAGGTGCTGGATCGGCGGCTTCGCCTTCTGCCAGCGATTGTCGAACTTCATCTTCTTCGCCCGCTTCCAGTCACAGATGATCACATCGCCGCGGGGGTCCTCGAAGACTGCATCGACGGTGCCGGCGATGCCCGCCTCCGGGCAGCACACCCGTTCTTCCACCATCAATGGACGCCAGTCCTTTTCGGCGAGAAAGGCCTCGAAGTGGCGGAACTCGTCGCTCTGCTCGCCGTGGACTTCGCCATCAACCAGTTGCTGCTGGATGTTGTGGTGCAACAGCGTACCCAGCTCCCGGGCCTGACGGCTATTGGCTTCCCACTCGGCGACCAGCTCGTCGGGATCGCGACCGTGGTACTTGCTGTTGGGATTGGTCACCACGCGACGTGCGATCCTCGGCCCGTCGAAGGTCTCGAAAAACCGGCCCAGGAACTGAGTCACGGAGACCAGCTTCCGCCCGTCGTACGTATAGGTGTGACTCGCCTCGTCGAATTGCAGCATGACACGGATTCTACACGAGGGACGGTGGATGAGGCGGTAGACCCTCTAGCGGTGCACGCCCGGCGCTTCCTGGCCGGTCGCATCGACCCACTCGGAATACCCCCCGGAGTACCGCTCGGGACCGTGGGTCGCATCCTCGGGCTGAAGGTCGAGGACGCGGTTGGACAGGCCTCGCAGGAATTCCCGGTCATGGGACACGAAGAGCATGGAGCCGGAAAAGCCGGCAAGCGCTTCGATCAGCATTTCCTTGGTTTCCAGGTCGAGATGGTTCGTGGGCTCGTCGAGCACGAGGAAGTTCGGTGGGTCCAGGAGCATCCGACTGATGACCAGCCGGGTCTTCTCCCCGCCGGACAACGCAGCGATCTTCTTGTCCACGTCGTCGCCGGGGAACTGGAACGCCCCGAGCAGATTGCGCAGCGTCGCCTGGGTTTCCAGCGGGAATTCGCGCTGTAGTTGCTCGAGGATCGTGGATCGCGGATCCAGCACGTCCAGTGCCTGCTGTGCGAAGTAGCCCAGGGTCACCGACGGTCCGATACGCACCGAGCCGCCGTCCGGCGCCAGGGCACCGGCCACCATCTTGAGCAACGTCGTCTTTCCCGCTCCGTTGCGGCCCATGACACACCAGCGCTCGCCGCGGCGGATCGTCAGGTCGAAACCCTCGTAGATCGTTCGATCTCCGAAACGCTTATCGACGCCCGAGAGCACGGCAACATCCTCGCCGGATCGCGCCGGCGTGCGGAACTCGAACCTGGTCAGCTTGCGACGTCTCGGTAATTCGAGCGTTTCGATCTTGTCCAGCTTCTTGACCCGGCTCTGCACCTGGGCCGCCTTGGCGGCGTGTTTCGAGAAGCGCTCGATGAAACGTTTTTCCTTGGCCAGCATCGCCTGCTGGCGCTGGTAGGCGGCCTCACGCTGGCTCGAGCGCAGACTACGCTCGGCAACGAAGTTGTCGTAGTTACCGGAGTACTCGATCAGCGCGCCACCGTCGATATCGACGATCCGATCGACAATCCGGTTCATGAAGTCCCTGTCGTGGCAGGTCATCACCACGGTGGCCTTGCTGCTCTTGAGGTACCCCTCGAGCCACAGGATCGATTCGATATCCAGGTGGTTGGTCGGCTCGTCCATCAGAAGGACGTCGGGATCGGCCAGCAATACCTTGGCCATGGCGACACGCATCTTCCAGCCTCCGGACAGGTGTGCGACGTCGCCGTCGATCATGCGCTCTTCAAAGCCCAACCCGTGCAGGACCTCGCGGGCCCGCGCCTCGAGCTCGTAGCCGCCGCTCTCCTGGTACTCGTGCTGGACATTCCCGAAGCGGGCCAGAATTGCGTCCATCTGATCGGCCTTGCCCGGGTCTGCCATGTCGCGCTCGAGATCGGCCAGCCGGCGGTGCAGCAGGCCTACCCGTCCACTGCCGGCGATCGCCTCGTCAAGGGTCGATGTGCCGCCCATCGTTTCGACGTCTTGACGGAAGTAGCCGATCGTCGTGCGCTTGGGAATCGCGACCCCACCTTCGTCGGGCAGCTCTTCACCGGAGATGATCCGGAAGATCGTCGTCTTCCCGGCCCCATTGGGCCCGACCAGTCCGATCTTCTCTCCGGTTCGCAACTGGAACGAAGCATCGACGAACAGCACTTGCCGTCCGTACTGTTTGGTGATGTTGGAGAGCGCGATCATGGGGACGACACGGTAGTATGGCTCGCTTCGTCAAAGTGCAGCATGACACGAATCCTATAACCGATAGGCCGCGGGGTCAGTGTCCCCTATCAGTTGCGCTATGATACGTCCTCGCAATTGCTTCACAAGAGTAAGCCGTCTGTATCATCAGGAGCTCAAGAGATGTTCTCAATAGACGAGGCTGCCCTTTGCCGCCGGCGCGCCATCCCGAGCATCATTCTTTCCTGCGCCGTCTTGCTTATTGCCACGGCGACGAGTGCTGTCGCGCAGATCGTCCCGGCAAAGGAATCACTATCGGACCTCTACCCCGGCAAAGCCTACTCGCCCTACGCCCAGCGCAGCTTCCCCGACCAGGTATTCTGGGGCGACACCCACCTGCACACCGGCCTCTCCGTGGATGCAGGTCTGTTCGGCGCGCGCCTCGGCCTGGATGACGCCTACCGCTTCGCCCGCGGCGAAGAAGTCATGGCCTCGAGTGGCCAGCCCGCCAGGCTTGGCCGCCCGCTCGACTGGCTGGTGATTGCAGACCATTCCGATGCCATGGGGTTCTTCAACGACCTCGCGGCAGGTGATCCCGACATCCTCCAATACGACCAGGCGAAGCCCTGGTACGAAGGTCTACAGGCCGGCGGCGAGTCTTCGGCTGCCGCTGCGCTGGATCTGATCACAACTTTCTCACAAGGTAAGATCAATCCCGAGATGATCGCCGAGTACTCGCCGGGCGGAAAGACCTACAAATCGATCTGGGACAAGGTGGTCGATGCCGCCGAACGCTTCAACGACCCGGGCTCGTTCACCACAATGATTGGCTTCGAGTGGACCTCGCTGGTCGCCGGTGCCAACCTCCATCGCAACGTGATCTTCCGTGACGGCGCCGCCAAAGTTGGCCAGGTCGTGCCCTTCACCACCCAAGCGCCGATCGGCTCGACCGATCCTCTCGATCTTTACAGGTGGCTGGAGAACTACGAGTCCAAGACCGGCGGCGCGGCGCTTGCCCTGGCCCACAACGGCAACCTGTCGAACGGAATCATGTTCCCGGTCGATGCCCAGTACACCGGCCGCAAACTCGACAAGACATACGTCGAGTCGCGTGCCCGCTGGGAGCCGATGTACGAGATCACCCAGATCAAGGGCGACGGCGAGGCTCATCCCTTCCTGTCGCCTGACGACGCCTTCGCCGACTACGAAACCTGGGACGCCGGCAACCTGGACCTTTCCGAGTCGAAGACCGAGAAGATGCTGCAATACGAATACGCCCGCGAGGCCCTTAAGAACGGGCTCATGCTCGAGAAGCGTCTCGGCACCAACCCTTACAAATTCGGCCTGATCGGCTCGACCGATAGCCACACCGCGCTCGCCGCCGTCGAGGAAGAGAATTTCTTCGGCAAGGCCACCAACGCTGAACCTTCGCCCACGCGCATGCAACACCCCTTCACCAAGACTGAGAACGGTGCCTTCGAGGGCTATGAGCTCGTCGCGTCGGGCTATACCGGCGTCTGGGCGCAAGAAAACACCCGTGACGCGATCTGGGACGCGATGGATCGCAGGGAAGTCTACGGCACCACCGGCCCGCGCATCCTGGTGCGTTTCTTTGGCGGCTGGGACTTCACGGCGCAAGATTTGAACAGCCGCCAACCCGCTTTCAGGGGCTACGAGAAAGGCGTGCCCATGGGCGGCGACCTGCGAGCCCGGGACGGCACCGGCGCACCCACCTTCATGGTCTACGCCCTGCGTGATGTGATCGGCGCCAATCTGGACCGCATCCAGATCGTCAAGGGCTGGCTGGACGCCAAGGGCGACACGCACGAGAAGGTCTACGATGTGGCCTGGTCCACCGGCCGCGAGCCGGATGCCAACGGCGTGCTACCGCCGGTCGGCAACACCGTGGACGTCGCGGCGGCCAACTGGTACAACACCATCGGAGGCTCCGAGCTCGGCACCGTCTGGACCGACCCGGACTTCGATCCGAAGCAAAGCGCGTTCTACTACGCCCGCGTGCTGGAAATACCGACCCCGCGCTGGGTAGTCTACGACGCGTTCCGGTACGGGATCGACATACCGGAAGGCGCCGAAACCATTCACCAGGAGCGCGCCTATACTTCCCCGATCTGGTACGCACCCTGAGCGAGCGAAGCGAGTGACGAGGCCGTCGAAGCCAGATCCTCGTTAGCGGTGCTCGAATCGTATCCCGCCGTTCTCGAGAAACGCCGGCATTGCGAGATTGTCCGTTATTCGGCTAACCGTCGGATCGGTTTCGCAGGATAATTAGAGGTCCCGCATCGAGGCTCACGCTCGCTCCGGAGGTTGGCATGTCGCGATTCCGTATCCCGCTCGTTCTGGCTTGCCTGCTCGTCCCGTCGCTGATTCCGGCCGTCGGACCGGACGCCGAACCACAGACCAAGCTCTCTCCGGTCATGCGCCACCTGCTCGAGGACGACGCGGGTCCGGTCCGCGTCTGGATCTTCTTCGTTGACAAGGGCTTGGCCGGTCGCGCGGCGCGCGAGGAGGCTATCGCCGATGTCGCGGCGTCCTACGATCGCCGCGCCGTCGAGCGGCGCCGGCTGCGCGGTCTGCGCGGGGCGGACGGCGGACCGCTGTTCGACTCTCGCGATCTGCCGGTGCATGAGCCCTACGTCGATCAGGTCGCGGCCACCGGTGCCCGCGTGCGGATTCGCAGCCGCTGGGTCAACGCGGTGAGCGCCGTGGCCACCCACGAGCAGATCGACGCCATCGCGGCGCTGCCTGCGGTCACCAAGGTCCAGCCCGTGGCGCGGTCGAGGCGCCCGGAGATCTCGGAGGCGCAAGCGGCGGCGCTCCCCGGAGTCCCGGTCAGGTCGCTGGCGCTGGACTACGGCCGCTCGACGGACCAGCTGACCCAGATCAACCTCATCGCCCTGCACGAGGCCGGATACACCGGAGAGGGCGTGATCGTCGGCATTCTCGACACCGGCTTCCGCCGGGACCACGAGGCGTTCCACCAGCCCGGGCACGAGCTCGACGTGATCGCCGAATACGACTTCGTCGACAACGATCCGGACACCAGCAACCAGCCGGGAGACCCCGCGAGCCAACACAGTCACGGCACGTTGATCCTCGGGACGCTCGGATCCTACTATCCGGGCGAGCTCGTGGGCGGCGCCTTCGGCGCCTCCTTCGCCCTGGCCAAGACGGAGGACACGACCGACGAGTACCCTGCCGAAGAGGACAACTTCGTCGCGGGCCTCGAGTTTCTCGAGGCCAACGGCGTCGACATGACGACCTCCTCGCTCGGGTACATCGACTGGTACACGCAGGCCCAGCTGGACGGCGAGACCGCGGTGACGACGATCGCGGTCAACACGGCCAGCGACTTCGGCGTGCACACCGTCAACGCAGCCGGCAACGAGTACCACGATACCGACCCCGCGACGTCGAGCCTCATCGCGCCGTCCGATGCATTTTCCGTCATCACGGCCGGAGCCGTGACCAGCTCGGGCAGCATCTCGTCGTTCAGCTCCGACGGACCGACGGCCGACGGGCGGGTCAAGCCGGAGCTGCTCGCCCTGGGCTCGGGAACCGACACGATCAGCTCGAGCAGCACCACCGCTTTCACGACCGCAGACGGGACCTCGCTGTCGACGCCGCTCGTCGCGGCGGCCGTGGCCTGCCTGATCCAGGCGAATCCCAACTGGACCGTGCAGGTGATGCGCGAAGAGTTGTTCAAGAACGCGGACTACGATCCGGGCGGCCTCGGATTCGATCCGATGTACGTCCGCGGCTACGGGATCGTCGACGCGTTGGCGACCCACGTCAACGCCTACACCCCCGCCGGGTTCGTGCTCTTTCAGGACGACGTCTACTCGTGCAACGACACGCTCGTGATCACGCTGCGTGATGACAACGTTCCCGGCGACCCTCCGACGATCACCCTCGAACTGTCTTCGGCCACCGAGGTCGTACCCGAGATCGTCACGCTGACGCAGGTCGGGCCGGGCCTTGGCCGCTACCAGGGAACGTTCCCGACTTCGGCCGCTCCGCCGGCGAACGGGGACGGCTCGCTCTCGGTGAGCCACGGTGACCTCGTCACCGCGAGCTACACCGACGCCGACGACGGCGCGGGCGGAACGAATGTCGTGGTCGAGGACACAGCCGACGCGGATTGCGCCGCGCCCGTGATCGGAAACGTCCAGGTGGGCTCGGTCACCGGATCGTCCGCGGTCGTTTCCTGGGACACCGACGAACTCTCCGACAGCCTCGCAACCTACGGCGAGCTCGTCCCGGGGACGACGCTGGCCTCCGAGAACCTCGTAACGGCCCACAGTCTCGAGCTCGAGTCCCTCCAGGAGTGCACGGTCTATCTCTTCGAGGTGAGCTCGACGGATCTAGCCGGAAACGCGACCACCGACAACAACCAGGGAGCGTTTTACGAGTTCGCCACCGGGGTCAACAACCAGCCGGAGTACGTCAGCACCGACACCCCGATCCCGATCGTCGACAACACGACCTTCACCAGTGTCCTCACCGTCACCGATGACGACACGGTCCTGGACGTCGACGTCCGCCTGAACGCGACCCACACCTATACCGGCGATCTGGACATCTTCCTGATCGGCCCCAACGACATCAGGGTCGAGCTGACCAGCGACAACGGCGGCTCGGGCGAGAACTTCGTCGACACGATCTTCGATGACGAGGCCACGGCCGCCATCACCGGCGGCAGCGCACCGTTCACGGGGCGCTACCAGCCGGAGGGATCCCTGGCGACGCTGGACGGGATTCCCGCCAACGGGGCCTGGACCCTCGAGGTCACCGACGACGCGGGGGCGGATCAGGGTGAGCTGGTCGAGTGGACGCTGATCCTGACCTTCGAGGCCCAGCAGTGCGGTCCCGTGGCGCAGTTCATGTCTCACCAGATCGAGGTCGATGCCTGCTCGACCGGCACCGCAGGCCTCGGCAACAACCGCTGGGAAGTGGGCGAGCAGGTCGAGTTCAGCCTCGAAGTGAAGAACGACGGCACCGATCGTGTGACCGACGCGTGGGTGCACGTTACCCCGATCACCGCCGGCATCACGATGCTCGACGACACCGCAACGGTCGGAGACCTGGATCCGGGAATCTCGGCGACCACCCAGCCGCCCCACGTCATTGCCCAGCTCACCGACGCGCTGATCTGCGGCCAGACCGTCGACTTCCAGGTCGACATGATCTCCAACGAAGGAACCTGGCCCGCGACCTTCCAGCAGATGGTCGGCGAGGTCATCGCCGAGCGGAGCGGTGTCACTCTCAGCGAGGACTTTTCGACCGGAATCCCCGCGGAGTGGGCGGTCATCGACCGATCGCGCAGCGGCGGGCCCGCTGACGGCCTCACGTGGTACGCCGACAGCGCCGCCGATCCTGCGGCTTGTGGCAGCACGAACCCGAATTCCCCGATCGCCGGCATGTGGGCGGCCGTCGACTCGAGCTGTACGGGTGGCGGTGACCGCATGGACGAGGACCTCATCACCCCGGTGATGAACTTCGTCGACGACCCGATCGTGACGCTGGAGTTCGACCACTGGTTCGAAGCCGACACGGGCGAGATCGCGGACGTCGATGTGCGCTCGTCGCTGACCGGCGGGCAGTGGGTCAACGTGGCTCGCTTCACGGGTGTGTCCACCGCGAATCCGGTGCACGAGATCATCGACATCTCGGCCCAGGCCGGGAACACGCCCGACGCGCAGATCCGGTGGCACTACTACGAGGCTCAGGCGGAGCTGTACTGGTACCTCGACAACGTCGTCGTGCACTTCTTTGCTCCCGAGCTCTGTCTCAACGAGGTCTGCGCGCCGCCGATCACCACCCCGCCGCCGATCCCGGACGGCTCGGCAGGCGGATCTCCGATGCTGGCCGATCGAGCGACGCCGGACGGCAGCGAGATCTCGATTGTTTGGGACGACCAATGTGCGCCGCCGAGCGCCAAGATCGTCTACGGTTCGCTCGGTCAGGTGTCCGCCTACACGATCTCCGGATCGGTCTGCGGCATCGCGAACCCGGAGAGCTGGGCCGCGGTTCCCGCCGGCGACCTGTGGTTCGTCGTCGTCGGCGGCGACGGTGTCGCGGTCGAGAGCTCGTGGGGCCTCGCCACCGATGGCGAGCGCAACGGCCTGAACCCCAGCGGCACCTGCGGCGAAACCGCAAAGGAGATCACCGGAAGCTGCCCGTAGTGAGAGGTCTGTCGGAGGGCGCAGCACCAGCTACTCGTTTGCGTGGCAGAGCCCTGACCCAGCTCGATGAACTCATCGACTGTTCATGGTGTTGGAGCACCTCGAGTTCGCCGGGTCGGCTTTTGAGGCTGACATAGCAGTTGACAGTCCGGGGCCTTCCCGGTATGAGAGTCGCCACCGGCGGCGGGCTCCGAAGCAGTTCCTGGCTACGTTGTCGCGAGTAGAGGATATGAGAGTTCTGCACATCACCGTCGCATTGTTCATCGTCGCCGCGGCGCTGGGCGGGGCGCATGCCTCGGAGCTGGACTATCAGCTCGTGTGGTCGGATGAGTTCGACGGGTTCGGGGTGGACCCCTCCAAGTGGACGTTCCAGATCGGAGACGGCTGTCCCTCGCTCTGCGGCTGGGGCAACAACGAGCTGCAGCACTACCTGGCGGGAAACGCCCTCGTCTCCGGGGGGCAGTTGATCATCACCGCCCGCGAGGAGTCGTTCGGCGGTAGCGACTACACATCGGCGCGTATGCGGACCCTTGGGCTCGGCGACTGGAAGTACGGCCGGTTCGAGATGCGCGCGAGGATGCCGGTGGGCCAGGGGCTGTGGCCGGCCTTCTGGATGCTCTCGACCGACGATGCCTACGGCACCTGGGCGGCCAGCGGCGAGATCGACATCATGGAGTACCTCGGGCACAACACGAACCACGCCTCCGGAGCGATTCACTACGGCGGATCGTGGCCGGACAACCTGTTCTGGAGCGAGGGGTTCACCCTTCCGGCCGGCACCTTTGCAGACAGCCTGCATGAGTTCGCGCTGGAGTGGAGTCCTCACGAGTTACGCTGGTACGTGGACGGGCAGCAGTACTCCTGCCAGAGCCACTGGAGCTCCAGCGGTGGGGGCTATCCGGCGCCGTTCGACGAGGAGTTCCATCTCATTCTCAACATGGCCGTCGGCGGGAACCTTCCCGGTCCCCCCGACGAGACGACCTCGTTCCCGCAGGAACTGATCGTGGATCACGTGCGGGTCTACCAGAGGCCCGAGTTCCCGGAGTGCGAGATCCTGTTCGACGGCATGGACCACGCCAACCCCTCCGGCGCGAACGGCTGGTTCACGTTCAACGGGAACGGCGGCGGCGGCATCGGTGGCTCCACCACCGATCTTCCGCCGGACGGGTGCAACGCATCCCTGATCGCGGGTTACGGCTCGGGCGGCGCGCCCGGTTACTTCGGCGGGTTCGGCAGGACGAGCCCCCGGGACCTCGCCGGCATGACCCACTTCAGCTTCTGGATCAACCCGGATGCCGGTCAGGACTACGTCGTCGAGATCAACCTGCTGGACGACGACGACGGCGACGATTCCATCCCGGGGACGCCGGACGGAGAGGACGATGAGTACCAGTTCAACTGCCACGTGAGCCCGACAGGACCGTGTGCCACCACCGGTGGCGGCTGGCAGCATGTGTCCATTCCGATCGCGAGCTTCTTCGACGACAACTCGTACCATTTCGGAGGCAACGGTGTCTTCGATCCGTTCCCGGTAGGCGGCGGCGGCAACGGTCAGCTCGTGAACGTCGTCCTGGCTCTTGTCAGCAACTCCGGAGACGACATCAACTTCAAGACCGACCGGTGGATGTTCACCCACGAGTCGACATCGATCACAGGGCGGGTCTGGGGCGATGCCAATGGGAACGGGCTCCCGGACGGCGGTGAGCCCGGGTGGAACGACGTCGGCATCGACCTGCTGGACTCGGCCGGCGCGACCCTGCAGACGACGACGACCGCCGGGGACGGTGACTACCAGTTCGCGGCGCTACCCTGGGGAGAGTACAGCGTGTCGATCCAGACGGCGACGTTACCGGCAGGGGCGTTTCCGACCGCCGACCCCGATGGGGTGGGAACACCGCACGTTGCATCCGCCCTGCGCGGATGTTCCGATACGAGCTCCCGCCAGGACTTCGGATACGGCAGCGCGCCGAACCCGACCGCCTCGATCCTGGTGATGAAAAACGGCACCGATCTCGAAGTGTCCTACGACATCGCGTGCAACGCGTCGGATCATGCGCTGTTCTTCGGCAACCTTGGCGACTTCACCACCGTCACCGCGGCAGACTGCTCCATCGGAAGCTCCGGCTCGGCGACCTCGACACCGCCGGCCGGTGACGTCTGGTTCCTCGTCGCCGGGAGCGAATCGGAGCGTTACTCCAGCGTCGGTCAGTCCACCGCGGGCGAGCGCACGCCTGCAGGCGTCGAATCCCACTGCCCGTTGTTGACCGTACAGGACCTGGGCGCGACCTGTCCCGGAGACTTGTAGTCCCAAGCAATACGAGATTCACTACGGCCCGATCGGTGCGATCCGGACCGGTTTCGGCCGGGCATCGGCCCTGCAGGTCGAGGGCTCCTTTAAGTCGTATGCTCTCTTGTACTTGGCGGAAAGGAATCCTGATCCTTGCCCCCCGACCCGCCGCACTTTTTTTTGAGCCTGTCTGTAACGTTCCCCCGGCAGATACGCAGAGAGATGCATGAGATACATCACGATCCTCGTTTGGCTGTGTGTGCTGGTGTCCTTCCGGCCGGTGGCGGCTCAGGGCACTTCCTACCACCTGGAGCAGACCCAGGCGGCATTCGAGACCCACGACGTCAACGAGAGGGCCCAGGGGCGGACCCTCGTCGACATCGAGGTCCGCTACGACGCGCCGGAGCACTACTTCAGCGGTCTGTGGGCTCCGATCGCCGGCGTGTTCGGGCCGCCCCCGGTCCACACCCTGATCCACGGTGACGCCACGGCATGGGCGAGCTTCCAGTCGACCGTGGCGGGCCTCGACGGCCGCTGGCTAGACGTCGAGATCACCGACGACGTCGACAAGAGATGGTCCGCGGTCTTCCTGGAGGAGTTCGGTCCGGATATCCACGGCGCCGTGTTCGAAGGCACCGAGGCCGCGTTCGAGGCCGAGCTTGCACTGCGGGCGAACGTCGGGTATTCGCTGACGGACTTCGACGTGTACATGTCCGGCGGGACCCCGAGGTACGTCGGCGTGTTCCACCGCGGCCCGGCCGTTCCGCGGACGCACCTGTATCGAGAGTTGACCAAGGACGAGATCGACACGCTCGTCAATCCGCTGCAGGGTCGGATCATCGACCTCGAGGAGTACGACAGCGCGGTGCAGACCGGCCTGCGATACGCGGTCGTGGTCGCGCAGTACGGCGGAGGCCCGTGGGGGCTCGACACCTACCTGGCGGATTCTTTCGCGATCGACGCGTACGACGGCATTACCTCGGCGGCCTACATGACCGACCTCGAGCTGACCGCATGGGTGCCCGGTGAGGTCCACTACATGGGCGTGTGGGGCGACTCGTGGAAGTCGATGAACGAGGTCGCGGCGCTCGCCGCCGAGATCGACCCGGTAGCGCCGGGCCCGGTCCTCGACGACCTGTTCGACGGCTTCGAGACGGACCCGGGCGAGACCGGCGTGATCGGCGCGTTCGCGAAGAACCTGCGCACGGAGCAGTCGCTCGGGTACCGCGAGGACGAGTTCTTCTACCTCGCGAGCGTCACGAAGTGGGCCGTACACGCCCACCTGTGGTCGCGGATCGCGACCGGGGAGCTGGATCGCTCCAACGACTTCATCGCGTACACCGATGCCGTCGACACCGGGGCCCCGTGGTACATGGACGAGCGCCCGAATCCGGGTTTCGCGTCGGGGGGCATGACCACATCGGGCGCCTCCTACGCCAATGACCTCGGAATGTCGTTCGACCTCGACCAGTTCGACGCGGCGATGATGACCCAGAGTGACAACGCCGCGACGTCGGCGCTGGTACGATCCACGATCCCTTCGCTGACCGGACCCCGCATAGGTGGCGCGTGGGCCTCCCCCAACCTGAATGAATGGCTGGCGGATGTGTCCGGTGTCGGCCAGGGCTGGGGCGTCGTCACCAGCATCGAGGAGATCGACCGCCTGGTCCTTTGGAACGGCCAGCAGGGAGCCTCGTTCCAGCCCGGCGACTCGTACTTCGAGATCCCGTCGCACACGGCGCGGCCGCGGTTGTTCGCCCCGTACCGGGCGTGCACGGTCAATTCAGGTACCGTGCTGGATGATTGCGTCGGACCGACACCGTGCACCCGCTGCGGGACCGACGATCACTGCAACCCGACGATCCCTAACTGTACGGCGGCGGGGACGTGCGTCGAGCAGTGCGTCGACATGGACGACCCGTGGGGCGACCTGCGAGCCCATTTCGGTCTGGGACCGAATCCGACCTTTCCCTCGTCGGACACAGCGTTCGGCGAAGACCGGTACTTCGGGATGGGACTGAACTCGGCGACCCCGCGCGCGCTCGGGCACCTCATGGAGAACTACCGAGAGCAGGCCTATTTTTCGGAGCCGTTCGCGACCCAGGCCCGGGCCAACCTCGGCGCGACCGACACCCTGGCAACGCTGTTCCCGTGCCCTCGCCCCGACGGTTCCGGGGGTTGCGATCTTCCGATCCGGGCCGATTCCAAGGGTGGTCTTCGCGGCGCGACGGGTAGCAACAGTCTGGTCGTGGCCGATACCTCGATCGTTCGCATGGGTACCGAATCGCTCGTGATGGTCGTGCTGACCGAGGGTGGGTCCCGATCGCAGTCCGATGTTCAGGACAACTTCTCCGAGCCGATCGGGCTCGCCATGCTCGAACGATTGACCCCGAACCTGTACGCCGAACCGGGCGCGTTGCTCGGCCTGTCGCCGACCGCGCTGCGTATCGGGGAAGAGCTGTCGATCGAGCTGCGGGTGTCGAACGAGGGCGGCGGAAACGCGGCTCCGTTCGAGGTGTCTTACTTCCTGTCCGACGACGTGTTGGCATCGACGCCGAACATTCCGCTGGAGACCAGGCCGTTTCCTGGGTTCCCCGGGTACGCCTCGGCCAGCTCGGTCGAGCACCTGATCGTTCCCGAGGGCACGACCCCCGGCGATTACTACCTGGGTTGGACGATCGACCCGTGGACCTCGAACGCAGACTGGGGGACGGTCCCCGAGTACGACGAGACCGACAACCAGTACGTCGATGGCACGATCATCACGGTCCTTCCAAACTTCCCCGTGCTGGGCGTCGACGAGCGAGAGCTGTACGTCTCGACCTGGGCGGGCGCGGACACCCCGGCGCCGCTGACGTCGTCGCCGACCGCGCTTGCGCCGTTCGACGACTCCCTGCAGCAGGATGCAGCCGACACGTGCGACGGCGGATCGGGCCCGGGTCCGATCACCGCCGACGGCAGCGCGTCGCAGATGTCCACGCTGGACCCGTACTCTGTCGCGGCGAGCGGCTCGGCGCAGAGCGCGATCGTCAATGACGGCCAGTGCGGCACCGCGGGTGCCGACACGTGGTCGGATGTCCACGTCGAGGTCACAACCGACCGCACTTACTTCGTCTCGCTGACCTCGACCCTCGAGGCTTCCCACGTATCGCTGTGGCTCGAGGACATCGAGCAGAAGTACTTCGAGATCCTGGACGGGACCCACCGGTACGGCGAGTTCCTGACCGCCGGCGACTACAACTTGTTCAGCAAGGCGGAGAGCTACGACGGCTCCGGGCCGTCGAGCTTCGACGTGGCGCTATCGTTCGTGGACCCGGACTTGGCCGCCGGTCGGGTGGAGGATCTCCGGATCGCGAAGGGCGAGTTCGGAAAGCTGCTGTTCAGCTGGCACAGCTGGTGTCCGGCACCCCGGGCCGACTACGCCATCTACGACGGCGGATTGAGGTACTACTCCACCCTGTCGCCGGTTCTGTGCAGCACGGCGGGTGAGACCACGAACGTCGAGATCAATCCGCCTAGCGGCAGCCGATTCTACCTCGTCGTGCCGCAGCAGGGGGAGGTCGAGGGTTCGTTCGGAGAGCTCTCCTTCGGCGTCGAGCGGCAACCGACGAACAACACGTGCAAGAGCGCCTACGACCCCACACCGATCTGTGAGATCGACGGCGACAGCGACGGGGTTCCGGACATGTTCGACAATTGCCTGGGCCTCGCGAACCCGAGCCAGGACGACATCGACGACGACGGAATCGGCGACGCCTGCGACACGGATCGCGACAACGACGGGGTTCCGAATGCGTCGGACAACTGCCCCGACGATCCGAACCCGGCACAGGAAGATGCGGACATCGACGGCATCGGGGATGTCTGTGACTTCCCGGATGCCGACGCCGACGGCGTCCCCGACCTCTCAGACAACTGCCCGAACACCCCGAACCCCGGGCAAGAAGACAGCGACGGCGACGGTATCGGCGATGCCTGCGACTTCTCGAAGCTGGTGTTCATCGGAGACCCGGGGTACGGCGACGTCGGCGGACTCGCCGAGGCCGATCAGAAGTGCATGAACGCGGCCGCCCGCGGCGACTTGACCGGGACGTTCAAGGCCTGGATCAGCGGCACGGACTCCTCCGGGACGTCGTACATCCACGCGAGAGACCGCATGAGCGGCGCGGGCGGGCCGTTCGTGAACATGGACGGTGACGTCATCGCCCCGGACTGGAACACATTCCTCGGCGAGTGGCCGGTCGGCACCCACCTGCAAGAGGAGTACGGCAATGATTACGTCGGCTACGTCTGGACCGGCACCACCACCGATGGCATGAACGGTTGGTCGCAAAGCAGTCCGACGACGCCGCCGCCGAGACAAAACTGCGACAACTGGACGACAAGGAGTACGAGCAGCAACGTCGCGTCCATCGGACGATTCCCGACCCAGAGCGGGCAGGACTGGACGCAGTGGTCGGCGTTCGGGTGTCCGAACTACGTGCCGTTCATCTGCGTGGAGCAGTAGGCGCTCGATCCGTCAGGTAGCTGGAGGAACGCTCCAACGGCGGCTATCCGCCGAGGATCAGAGCTTTCAGGAAGTGCTCGATCGAACCCGCGAGAAGCTCGCTCGGCACTACCTCGGGAGCTCCGCGATGTCGGGCGCCGAGATCTCCTTTCTTCTCGACTACGAAGACCCCAACTCCTCCTTCCGGGCGTTTCAATCGTGGACGGGCGAGACGCCGGAGCAGGTGCGAGCGGCTGGTTCTCGATAGATTCGCCCAGATGTACTTCGACAAAGGGCGGCGATCGTCGCCGACTCGACCTGCACGAAATCTGCACCGACTCTCCGCGAAAGCTCCAGGGGCCGCACACGCTCCTCGCACGGCGATGTTCGATAATCGACGCCGACGCCCAAGGAGATGTCATGCGCAACTGGAGGCTCGTCTCGATCCTGCTCGCAATTCCGCTATTGATCACCGGGTGCCGGCCTGTCCCGCCCGAACCCGATCCGGATGCACTGCCGTCGCGCGTGCTCGAGCCAGCGAAGGAGGAGGAGGCCCACCCGGCGGAGGAGACCCACCCGGGATTCCTCTACGGCCGGATCACCACCGCCGACGGCGCCACCTACGAGGGGCGGCTGCGCTGGGGGGTCGACGAGGAGGCGTTCTGGGGCGACTACTTCAACGGCTCCAAGGACGAGAATCCCTGGGTCTCCCACGTGCCGCTCGAGCAGCTGCCCAAGGAGCGCCGCCCGATCGAGATCTTCGGGGTCGAGATCGCCCACCGGGAGCGCCAGATCAACCTCGGCCGGTTTTTCATGGCGCGTTTCGGCGACATCGCACGCATCGAGGCGCGCGGCGACGACGTGCGCGTGACTCTCAAGAGCGGGACCGTGTTCGACCTTGACCGCTTCTCCGCCAGTGACTTCGACGACGGCGTGCGGGTGTGGGACGGCAAGCGGGGCGTCATCGACCTGGACAGTCTGTGGATCCGCACGATCGAGCTCCTCCCCACCCCCTCGCCAGGCGCGGTTCCCTACCGGCTGCACGGTACCGTGCGCACGAGGCAGGGCGACTTCACCGGCTTCGTCCAGTGGGACCGGGAGGAGTGCGTCGGCTCCGACGAGCTCGACGGCCGCACCGCGGAGGCCGAGCTCAGCCTACGTTTCGACACCATCCGCTCTATTGAGCGCCGCTCACACGACAGTTCCCTGGTGACGCTGCTCGACGGCCGCGAGATCGTGCTCTCCGACACCCACGAAGTCGGCCACGGCAACCGCGGGATCTACGTCAACGACCGACGCTACGGCCGGGTGCTGATCTCGTGGGACGGCTTCGAGCGTATCGACTTCAGCCCCGGCGGCAACGGCCCCGCCTACCGCGACTTCCCGCCGGGGAGCCCGCTCACGGGCAGCGTCACCACCCGCGCCGGCCACCGCTTCGCCGGCCGGCTGGTCTACGACCTCGACGAGAGCGAGGCCACCGAGACGCTCGACGCCCCATCCCGGGGCGTGGACTACACCATCCCATTCGGCCTGATCGCCTCGATCGTGTCGCCCGGCCGCGACGAGCGCGACGCCCAGCACGCCAGGGTGACTCTTCATAACGGCGAAGAGCTGCAGCTCGAGCGCACCGGCGACCTCGGCGAGAAGAATGCCGGCATGCTGATCTTCGTCGACGGCCGTCAGCGCCCCGAGTACGTGCCCTGGGCCGACGTCGAGCAGGTCGACTTCGACCGCCCGCCGGCAATCTACCCGCCGCTCGTCGGGCGCTAGATCATCGGGAAACTCGGGGCGACTCAGGCCTTCTAGTACCGCGGCCAGCGGGAATCGTCGTTGGATACGATCGCCAGAGCCTCGATCTCGACGAGCCACGTTGGCCGGCACACAGGAGCCCAGATCATCACGTAGGGCACGTCGCGGCAGACGGATTCGAGGGTTGCACGAACCCGATCCTTATCGGCGATGTCTCGGAGGTAGACGATCATCGCTGCCACGTCGGAGAGCGAGGTCTCGCCGGCTTCAAGCAGGGCCGAGATATTCTCGATGGTGCGCTCTACTTGTTGTACGACGTTGCCCACATGCATAACGTCGCCGTCGGGACCAATGCTAGCGGTGCCGGCGACGTAGACGTGACCCCGATCGGCGTAGTTCACCCTCACCGCTCGCTCGAAGGTGACGCCGTACTCGTCGGTGCGGTTCAGACGGTCGAGGCGGTCGATGTAGTCGATCTCCTCTTCCGTCAGCCCGATGTCGGCCACGGCATCGAGCGTGACCAGGCTACCGGGACGAGCCGTGCGACCCTCGATGCCCGTACTGACGATGTAGTGGGTCTTGGGCTCCAAGCCGTGCTTGGCGAACAGCTCGCGGCGCGCGTCGACCATGCCCTGATAGTGCGTGTCCACTTGCTGTACGAATACCCAGGTCCGGACGGTGTTCCGAAGTAGCGTGGCCTGCCGCGCGCCGAGCATCTCGATATAGGCGTTGAAGACGCGGTCGGTCTGGGAGTCCGGACCGCACGCGTCAGCGCCCGCAGGCCGCCCCGTGAGCTGAGTAGTCCACAGCAGCGTGTGTTCGCCTCGGTCCACCGCGAGAGTACGGGCATACTGGCCGACCTCGGGCGTCGGGATCACCGTCTTGTCCGCCGGTACGACGTCGCTCAGGTGGTAGGCCCAGATCGCGATCTTGCGTCCACTCAGTGGAGGCTGCTGGATACAGGAGACCGCTGCAGCTTCGCCGCCGTCGCCGACGAGTCCCAGCGGCGAAGCCATGACCTGATCCAGCTGATTGGCGGCGTCGCTGACGAAACAGCGCCTGAAGATCCCTGACTGCGGCGACAGGCCGAGGGTCTCCAGTGCTTCGTGGTAGATCCGGGTCAGTTCCTCGAGTTGATCCGCGAAAGCTCCATCGTTCTCGGGCTCGACAAACAGGTGGAACTCGCCCGCCCGCGCCGGGGGCTCGAAAGCGGAAACCCGGCACGAGGGCCCGAGCTGACGGTGAATCACTTGCGGCTGTGCTGGTCTTTTGCCCATAGGAGGTGCAATTGTATGCTCAACGGCACATGGCGGGCCAGCTTCTTCTCGGTCTCCTCTCCGTGTCGACCCACTTGGCCGGCGACGAGGCCTCGCGTTTCGGCGGCCGCTGGCAGGTCTGGTACACGAGCTCCCAGTCCAAGTCCACGAGATGGGGTTCTCGGGAGATCGGTTCCACGCGGTCGAAGGTGATCAGTGGTACAAGGAAGAGGTCGTGATCGACGCCGAGGCCGACGCAGGTGGACACCTGTGCTCAGGCTCCGGCGACAACAACAACCATCTTGCCATTGGCGCGATCCTCATCCATCGCCCGGTGTGCCTCCTGCAGTTGCTCGAACGACCAGACCGGACCCCGGCGAATCTCCAGCTTGCCCGTCTCCACCATGGAGACGTAGCGCTGCAGGTCTTCGCGCGAAATGTCGCTCGCGCCTCCCGGAGAACCTCCGTCTTTGCTGCGGTGCGCGACGTCGAGGTGACACGCAGCCCGGCGTCCTTGGCCATCGCTAGCGTTGACAGGCCGATCGACGACGTCCCTCCACGGATGAGCAACGTATCGCGCGGCTCCACGCCGAGCCCGGTGTGCAGCGATCCGTGGCAGGTCTGAAGCATCTCCGGCAGGGCACCGAAGATGTCCCAGGGTAGATCGGTCTCGACGGCGAACACGCTCGGCACCGGCACGCACGTGTACTGGGCGTAAGAGCCGTCGAACTCTCGCCCCATCCCTCCCATCATCGCGCAGACGCGTTGCCCCGGAGTGAATTGTCCCCCCGGGGACGAGACGACTGTGCCGACGCACTCGATTCCGAGCACACGCGGCAGCCGCACCGTCGGCGAGTCGCCGATGCGCGTGAACCATTCGGAACGATTGAGCCCGAAGGCTCGCACTCCGATGAGCACCTGATCGGGCGTCGGCTCGGGACGCGGCAGGTCTTCGAGGGCCAGCGCCGTCGGCCCTCCGGGTTCGTTCAGTCTCCACGCTTTCATCTCGATTTTTCCGAGGTACCTCAGTCGTCCCAGCGGACTTAGATTTGCGCGGTCGCACGTGGCTGTCCGAAAACACACCCACGCCGACGAACTTGTCGGCGCAGCAAAGCTCGGATTCCCTCGCGCTCCCTTCGACGACTTCGTCGAGGAACGCCTTCAAGAGCAGGCACTTGTTTTCCCAACCGCC
>Ga0316187_10000270_pt1 | contig 38622 bp, 37 predicted proteins | sample CroRivburrow1_MG_FD_204927 | JGI IMG/M metagenome (GOLD analysis project Ga0316187, IMG submission 204927) | Coastal sediment microbial communities from Maine, United States - Cross River worm burrow 1 | ecosystem: Environmental > Aquatic > Marine > Coastal > Sediment | place: USA: Maine... | reverse complement strand
TTGTGCTAAGGCCTCCAGAATTATTACTCCCGGCAATACCGGATTCCCCGGAAAATGACCTTGAAAAAAAGGTTCATTATATGAAACATTTTTAATGCCAGCTACCGTGGTGCTGTCTAAATGAAATATCTTATCTACATAAAGGAATGGTTCCCTGTGAGGTAATGTCTCTCTTACCTTATTAATATCCATCACCGGTGGCAACTTCGGATTGTAGGCGGGGATATTGATGAATCTTGAATCACTCATCTCCTTTTTAAGCTTCCTGGCAAATGCGATATTGGAAGCATGTCCGGGTCGTGCAGCAAGAATTTGGGCTTTGATAGGCCGACCTGCAAGTGCCAGATCTCCCATTACATCCAGTAGTTTATGCCTTGCCGGCTCATTTTTATATCTTAACTCAACATTATTGAGTATGCCTTCCTTCTTTACCTGAACTTTTGGCTTATTAAATAATTCAGCCATGTAATTTAATTCATCTTCCTCAACTACCCTATCAACTACAACAATCGCATTACTCAGGTCTCCTCCGCGTACCAAATTATTTTTATATAACATCTCTAATTCATGGAGAAAGCAAAATGTCCTGCAAGATGCTATCTCTTTAGGGAATTGTTTCAAGTTATTTATTGAAGCATGCTGGCTTCCTAAAACAGGTGAATTATAATCAATCATTACTGTCACCCTATAATCATCAAGAGGAAGTGCCGCTATCTGGACATTATTATCAGGATCCTCGTAAAGTATTTGCTCTGTTACCTCAAAAAAATTCCTTAAGGCATTTTGTTCTTCGGTACCTGAATCCAACAAAGCATCCACAAACAATTTTGAGCTTCCATCCATTATAGGAATCTCAGGACCATCAATCTGTATTAAAACATTATCAATTTCCAAGCCTGCCAATGCTGCCATCGTATGCTCAACCGTTGCTACTTTAGCATTATTTTTTTCAAGAGTAGTTCCCCTGGATAGATCCGTAACATAATCAACGTCGGCTTCTACAATAGGCTGTCCTTCCAGGTCGATGCGCTGAAATTTAATACCATGATTTGGATTTGCAGGTAAAAATGTCATCCGGGAAATTATTCCTGTATGTAATCCTACCCCTTCAATGGTCGCTGGCTTTTTTATGGAATGCTGTTTAATATTCATAAATATTAATCCTCCCCCATTTCTTTCACCTTCTTTTCTAACTCCAACAATTTTTCGTTCATTCCAGGTAAAATTTTAAAAATAGCTTGAGATCTTGAAAATTGGCTAAACTTTATTGCCGGAGTACCAATAACTACTTCTCCTTCTTTCTTTACAGATTTATTAACACCTGCCTGAGGGCCAAAAGTCACTCTATCCGCAATTTCAAGATGTCCGGAAATACCAACCTGCCCGGCCACTATACAGTTTTTCCCAAGCTTCGTCGATCCTGCAACTCCAACTTGCCCTGCCATAACAGTATTTTCTCCAATTACAACATTATGTGCCACCTGTACCAGGTTATCTATTTTTACACCACTTTTAATAATAGTGGCTGCTAGAGTAGCTCTATCAATAACTGTATTGGCACCTATATCTACATTATCTTCAATTATAATCGTTCCCAATTGTGGTATTTTCTTATAAGTACCATCCTTTTGAGGAGCATAACCAAATCCGTCACTCCCAACAACGGCCCCAGCATGAAAATGACAGTTATTCCCTATTTTAACTCCATGGAGAATTCTAACACCAGGATGAAAGATGCAGTTATCTTTAATTTCAACATTATCACCAATATGTACCTGAGGGTAAATTTTAACGTTATTTCCAATGGTCACATTATCACCTATATATGAAAATGCTCCCCGGTATACGCCTTTTCCAATGGAACAGTTCTTCCCAAGATAACTGGGTTTTTCAATTCCCTTTTTCTGATAAGAAATTATTTTATCATACTCTTCAAGTAAAGCTGCAAAGCTACTATATGGATCATCCACCTTTATAAGTGTGGTTGAAAGCTCTTTGGACGGTTCAAAATCATTTTTTACTATTACAGCAGAGGCTTTTGTAGTATATATTAAATTCTCATATTTGAGATTTGAAAGGAAAGAGATGCTGCCTTCAGTGGCATCCTCTAATGTTCCAAGATTATCAATGATAATATTATCATTTCCAACAATCTGACCGTGTAATAAGCTGGCTATTTCTACAATGGGAAACTTCATGGCGGTTCAAAAGATTTACAAAGATACACTTTTAGGGGTGCATAGATAATATTTTTTAACTATTTTGCTCATTGCCTTTATATTGGGCAAATCAGATGCCAATGCAATATCTACTATATCCCCGTTCTTCATGACTACATTTATTTTCGAACTTTCCAACTCGTATGCTGCATTACTTAAAGCACCAAAGGCTATAAAATAATTAGCATCCTCTTTCGGCAGATGGTATTTTTTTGAAATTTTTGCAGCTGCTGCATCTGCATCCTTCTTCTTAAAAGGTTTGGAGGAAATTTTTACCTTGAAAAGGTCTCTTTCTATTAACATCCTTGAAAGCTCTGATAGAACCTTATCTGAATGGTGTTGCCAAATCTTTATACTTCCCCAAATATCATGGTCATCCAGATTCAGGAATGCAACCAGCAGATCCTGACTTTCATAAAAATCTTGTAATTTGTAATCATTTAAAAGAAATAATCTGAGAGAAGTATTGTTGGTATCCAATTTACTGCTTTTTGCAAGAAATTTGGCTCTCTTTATCAATTGTATGAGTAATTTTTCAGCACCAACGGTAGTCTTATGTAAATAAACCTGCCAATACATTAATCTTCTTGAACTTAAAAAGTTTTCAATACTGTATATAGCTTTTTCCTCAACAACAATATTATTATTTACCACATTTAGCATTTTGAGAATTCTTTCAAATCCAATTTTACCCTCACTCACTCCTGTGAAAAAACTATCTCTGTTTATATAATCCAATCTGTCTACATCCAATTGACTGGATACAAGTTGAGTTAAAAATACCTTCTCGTACTCTCCATTAATTATCTTTAAAGAAAGATCGAATTTATTTTTAAATTGCTCATTGAATAACTGGATTATTAAGACTGATAAGTCTTCATGGTCTACACCTTCAAGAAGACTATATTCAAGTGCATGAGAAAACGGACCATGACCTATATCATGAAGTAAGATAGCAATTAATGAAGCTTCATACTCCTCATCACTGATATCTACACCTTTCGACTTTAAACTTTGTAACGCAAGATCCATAAGATGCATGGCACCTATAGCGTGATGAAATCGGGTATGTATAGCACCTGGATAAACATAATCAGTTAGACCAAGCTGCCGAATTCTTCTTAACCGCTGGAAAAATGGATGTTCTATAATTCTAAATAATAATCCATCAGGTATTTTAATAAAACCATAAATAGGATCATTAATTATTTTTTTCTTATTCAAACTATCTTATATTAATATTTACGTTAATATACTTGACTAAAGGAATCAAATAACATCATGCAAAGATATAATATTTTATGGGCCGATGATGAGATCGACCTTCTCAAACCACATATTATGTTTCTTAACAAGAAGGGATATGAGGTAATGCCTGTAAATAGTGGCGCAGATGCATTGGAAATGTGTGATGCACATGATTTCGAGATTGTTTTTCTTGATGAAAACATGCCTGGTATGACCGGGCTTGAAACATTAGCCCTAATAAAACTTCGCAAACCAAGCCTTCCTGTGGTTATGATTACCAAGAGTGAAGAGGAGCATATTATGGAGGAAGCTATCGCTTCAAAAATTGCAGATTACCTGATAAAGCCTTTAAATCCAAACCAGATTTTATTAAGCGTAAAAAAAATTCTTGATAACAAAAGGTTGATCAACGAAAAAACCAATCTTGATTACCAGCAAGAATTTCAGAAAATAAGTGCTATTGTGAATGGCTCGCTTAATTATCAGGAATGGAAAGATATATATAAAAAACTTGTGTACTGGGAGTTAGAGTTTGAAGATACACAAAATAAAGCTATGGCCGAAATTCTAGAAATGCAGAAATTGGAGGCTAATGCGAACTTTTCACGGTTTATAAAGGATTATTATGAAGAATGGATGGATCCGGAAAATGAGGATAAACCTTTACTCTCCCATGAAATCTTCAGAAAAATTGTAATTCCTGAAATTCAAGAAGATCGACCTACTTTTTTTTTGGTAATTGATAATTTGCGGTTTGATCAGTGGAAAATAATAGAGCCCTATTTGCTAGAGTTATTTACACTTGACTCTATCGATTCTTATTATTCAATTTTACCTACCACTACCGCTTATGCCCGGAATGCCTTGTTTTCAGGATTACTCCCACTTGAAATGTCCCAAAAACACCCGGAGATATGGGTTAATGAGGATCGCGAAGGTGGTAAAAATAACTATGAGGAGGATTTTCTTACCCGCCATATTAAGAGCCTTAATTTAGATATAAAGGTTAGCTATCAAAAAGTAAAAAACCAATCCCAGGGTAGATATATGGTTGACAACATCAACAAACTTTTATATAATGACCTTAATGTGATCGTATATAACTTCGTTGATATGTTATCACATGCTCGTACGGAAATGGAAATAATACGGGAGCTGGCACCTAATGAATCAGCGTATCGGTCGCTGACGCGGTCCTGGTTTATCCATTCTCCACTTTATGATGCTTTGAGAAAAATATCAGAAACCAAATCCAGATTGATTATCACTACTGATCATGGTACTGTCAGAGTAAAAAAACCAGTGAAAATAATCGGTGATAGAAATACAAATACCAATTTAAGATATAAGGTAGGTAAAAACTTGAATTTTGATGAAAACAAAGTTTTCTTCGTTAGAGATCCGGAGAAAATACATCTTCCTAAATTGAACATTTCAAGTACCTATGTTTTCGCCATAGAGGATACCTTCTTCGCCTACCCAAACAACTATAACTATTATGTAAATTACTATAAGGACACTTTTCAACATGGAGGAATCTCAATGGAAGAGATGATAATTCCAATAATTTCCCTAAATTCGAAATAATCTACAATTTTTAATAATTTGGAAATCATTTGCCGGACATTAAACGAGCTTCCCAGGATCGCCGGTGAGGTATTTGACTTTGGTAAAGACAAGAAAATCTGGTTACTAAAAGGAGACCTGGGTGCCGGAAAAACAACTTTTATAAATAAAGTAACACAGTATATGGGAATAAAAGACCTTGTAAGTAGTCCTTCCTATGCCTTGGTTAATGAGTATTTGACAATAGAGGATCAAAAGGTTTTTCACCTGGATTTGTTCAGGTTAAAATCTGCTTTCGAAGCTCTTGATATAGGAATTGAAGAATATCTTGATTCCGGAAATTATTGTTTTATTGAATGGCCTGAAGTAATTGAATCCATGATAACTGACGATTATCTGGATATCAATATTCTCAATGCCGAAAAGGAAATACGAATTTTTAATATTCAAAAATATGAGTGATCAATATAGATCTGGTTTTGAAGAATTGGCGAAGGGTTCAAAGTTATACCCTCAGGAATCTTTGATGAAAGTGAAGAAATCTTCTGATTCATTATATATTGGAATTCCAAAAGAAAATTCTTTCCAGGAGAACAGATTGGCCATAACGCCAGATGGTGTAAATTTATTGGTTAATAATGGTCATGAGATAAGAATTGAAGCAGGGGCTGGTAAAGAATCAAAATTTACGGATAAAGAATTCAGTGATGCGGGAGCAAAGATCGTCTATGCCACAGAAGAGGTTTTTAAAGCGGACATTATATTGAAGGTTGAGCCTCCAACGATTGAAGAAATTAATTTCATGAATGTAGGCAAGATATTGATCTCAGCATTACAAATGGGCAATCAGACTCCTGATTATCTGAAAGCCATTAATAACAAAAAACTTACTTCATTTGCTTTTGAATTTTTAGAAGATAAAGTTGGTGGTATGCCTGTAATCCGTGCTATGAGTGAAATTGCCGGGAGTACAGCTATGTTGATTGCTGCTGAGTACTTGAGTAGCGTAAATAATGGTAAAGGGATAATTCTGGGAGGTATCACCGGAGTTCCACCAACCAAAGTAGTAATCATGGGAGCTGGAACAGTAGCAGAATATGCAGCCAGAGCAGCTCTCGGTTTGGGTGTTGATATCCAAATATTCGATAATCATATTTATAAGCTTCGTCGGCTAAAGCATACTCTTGGCCAGCAGGTGTTTACTTCTACGGTGAATAACCTTTTATTAATTGAAGCCTTAAAGCAAGCCGATGTGGTAATTGGAGCAATGCGTGTTGAAAATGGGAAGATTAAAAGGATTGTTACTGAGGATATGGTGGCACATATGCAACCAGGATCTGTAATAATAGATGTTAGTATTGACCAGGGTGGTTGTATCGAAACCTCTGAAATAACCACTCACGACAATCCTGTATTTACGAAATATGGAATCACTCATTATTGTGTTCCTAATATTGCTTCTAGGGTTCCAAGAACTGCTACTACTGCATTAAATAATATTTTCGTCCCGGTTTTATTACAAGCAGCAGATGAAGGAGGAATTGATGAGATGATTTTCAACAATCCATGGTTTATGAAAGGAGTTTATGCCTATAAAGGACACTTGACAAATGAACATCTGGCGCAGAAATTTAGCATGCCTTTTAAAGACTTATATCTTTTAATGGCAGCAAGGTATTAAACATCTATTTCAGATTCTTTTTTCTCAGTAAGCTTTTTAATCTTTATGCCAGCATACCCAAAAAATAAGGTCATAAAAGGGCTGATTATATTAAAGAAACAGTAGGGTAGATATGTTAAGGTTGCAACACCAAGCACAGATGATTGGTAGGCTCCACAAGTATTCCATGGTATTAAAACAGAAGTTACCGTTCCACTGTCTTCCAGAGTCCGACTAAGGTTTTCCGGAGCAAGGCCACGCTTTTTATATACAGAAGAAAACATTCTTCCCGGAACTACAATTGCCAGATACTGATCACTTGCTGTAAGATTAAAGAAAACGCATGTACCCGCGGTTGTTGCTATTAAAGATCCTGTGGAATTTGCATATACTATAATGGATTTTGTTATTCGTTTCAGGAAGCCTGCAGCATCCATAATTCCTCCATATATCATTGCACTTATTATAAGCCAGATTGTATTTAGCATACCTTGCATGCCGCCGGTAGTCAACAATTCATTTACTTCAGAATTCGATGTTTCGATACTTATTGTTGTATACATTGACTTCATAATTCCCACATAGGACGATTTAATAAAATCATTAGAAATTCCTGAAACATGATGGATTACTTCTGGTTGAAATATCAAAGCAAAAACGGCACCTAATATGGTTCCAACAAATAATGCCGGCAAAGGTGAAACCTTTCTTACGATCAGGAAAATAACTACTGCGGGTACAATAAATAATAGTGGACTTATATTGAAGCTACCTTCGATTGCTAACAGAACTAAGTCCATATCAGAATTAGCTGTTGGAGAATCCATCCAAAATCCAATTATTAGAAAAATAATTAATGTGATGCCCATTGAAGGCCCTGTGGTTATGGACATATAACGGATATGAGTAAATAGATCAGTTCCTGCCATGGCAGGAGCCAGGTTGGTAGTATCAGATAATGGCGACATCTTATCCCCGAAATATGCACCTGAAATAATGGCACCTGCTACCAGGCCTTCATTAAAACCGAGAGTCACTCCAATTCCCAGCATGGCAACGCCAAGAGTAGCAACAGTTGACCAGGAACTGCCAGTTGCTAATGAAATTATTGCACTTACTACGCAGGCTGTAAATAAAAATATTGTTGGATTAATAATTTTTAAACCATAATAGATCATCGCTGGAACAATACCACTTAACAACCATGTTCCCGCTAAGGCTCCAATCATTAAAAGTATAAGTATCGAGGGTAAAGCCGAGGTAATCGTTCTCACAATGCCCTTTCTAAGCACTTTCCACCCTATTCCCATACGGAGCGCTACCAATGCCCCAACTGATCCACTTATTATCAATACAATCTGGTTAGATCCCAAGAGAGAGTCATCCCCAAAAATGTAAACATTAAAAGAAAGTAAAACAATAAGAAAAAGTACTGGAAAGATAGATTCTAATAAGGTTGGTTCTCGTTGTATGTCCTTGGCCATTCAGGGATATTTTGGAAAACCACCAAGATATCAATTTTTTCAAAAGTTAACTACTTAATCTAAAATTAATACTATTTGCCCTTTTTACCTGGATTGATCTCTTCCATATTGCTTAGGTGCAATTGAAGAGCCTTAACAGATATCTGAATCTCATATACCGAAATCCCTAGTGATGCCATTAATAAGATTAGGCTGACTCCAAATGTATATCTTCCCAAAAGCTGTTGGTTATAAAAAAGTAAAAACATACAGATAACACATAATAATAGGCTTAGCACACCCAGAGCCTGCATATTCCGTATTAAAATCACACGTTTCCTGAGATTCTTGATCTGTCCTAAAATAATTTTATTTGGTGCTTGATCGTATTTAGCATGCAAAGATCTAATAAGAGTCGCTAAGGTTAAAAACCTATTGGTAAATGCCAGTAATAATAAAGAGATTGCTGGAAACAGCAAAGCGGGTGTTGTCAGGTTAATTTCCATAGCCGTAAAATAAAAAAGGCTTTGCAAACCGCAAAGCCTTTGATTGGTTTTATGCTCGTTATATCGAAATCCCTAAAAAAGACATAAAGGCAATTCCCATCAATCCAGTTAAAAGCATTGTAATGCCCAATCCTTTTAATCCGTCAGGAACATCCGAATATTTCATTTTCTCGCGGATAGCAGCTATTGCAATAATAGCCAGAAACCATCCAACTCCAGATGAGAATCCAAATACTGTTGCTTCAGTCAAGGTGTAATCTCTTTGGGCCATGAACAATGATGCTCCTAAAATAGCACAGTTCACAGCAATCAACGGCAGAAATATCCCAAGAGATCCATACAATGCCGGAGAAAATTTTTCTATTGCCATTTCAACCAATTGGACCATGGCAGCAATGGTAGCTATAAACATGATAAACTGAAGAAACGATAAATTAATGGTCGTAAAATCTCCCCAGCTTGCCGGCAACCATTTTGCTAATGCTCCTTCCTGCAATACATATTCATCCAATAGCCAGTTTACTGGTACTGTTATTACCAATACGAAGATAACAGCCAAGCCCAGTCCAAAAGCTGTTGAAACTTTCTTAGATACAGCAAGATATGAACACATGCCTAAAAAATAGGCAAACACCATGTTTTCAATAAAAATTGCCTTTACTCCTAAATTAAATAATTCCATTTTCCCTAATTAATGTTGTTCAACATATCCGGTTTTTGTCCTTTGAACCCAGATTATCAGTCCTAGTATAATAAATGCTCCCACAGGAGTTACCATCAATCCATTTGTTGGAAATGAACTCCATCCTATTGCATCAAATAAAGCAAAACCAAAAATCTTTCCAGAACCTAAAACTTCTCTAAAAAATGCAACAGCAATTATTATCCAAGAATACCCCATGGCACTTCCAAATGCATCCAATACCGAATCATATGGTTTATTTCCCATGGCAAAAGCTTCAAGGCGGCCCATTACAATGCAATTAGTAATAATTAGGCCAACAAACACTGATAATTGCTTATAAATATCGAACGCATATGCATGTAAAACTTCATTTACGAGGATTACAAAAGATGCGATAATTGCCAACTGTACAATAATTCTAACTCTACCAGGTATTAAATTTCTGAGAAGAGAAGTAAATAAACTTGAAAAAATCATAACAAAAGTTACAGACAAAGCCATAACCAATGTTGGTTTTAATTGTGTCGTTACAGCAAGAGCAGAACATATCCCCAGAACTTGAATTGTAATAGGATTATCATCATTTAAAGGATCCAGTACAACCTTTTTCCTTCTTTTAGAAAGTAAAGGTTCTGTTTTCTTTTTTGTTATCTCCTTTTCCAGCGTTTCAGCCATATCTATTCTAATTTATTAAATTCTATAATGATGCTACACCAGCATTCTCTTTTTTATATTTAGCAATAAAAGGTTGATAATAATTGATATATTCAATAATCATCTTATTTACCCCATTGGCAGTCAATGTAGCGCCTGAAATACCATTAACATGATGCTCATCAAGCGATTCGGGACGGTTATTTTCTCCCTTTAGCATATTTACAGATTCCAGGTTTCCATTAGCATCAAACATTTTTTTGCCTTTATATCTTGCCTGGAGCTCTTTTTCAGTAATCCTTGCCCCCAATCCAGCAGTTTCTCCGACATGGTCAAAAACAACACCTGAAATTGTATTCATATCTGTTTCCAATGCAATAAAGCCCCATATATTGTTCCACAATCCATTACCATAGGCTGCAAAAATATAGGCCTCTATGTCATCAGGATTTTCTTGGGTACGGTATGTATATATAGGATAGAATCTTTCGCCAGGATCCTTTTTAAACTCTTTTCCTATATCAATATCTTCGGCTATTATTTTATTCCCCTTTTCATCAGTTTCAATAATCTGTCCCTGAGCATCCACAACAAAGGAAGAAATTTGATTGTCGTACACAGATACTATATCATCAAGCATATCCGTATCCAAAACAGCTCTTAAAATTTGTCTTTTATGAGCAAATTCTTCAGCTTTCATTTGTGCTGGCTTTAGTCCTGCAGAAGCCAACGATAGTAAACCACCCAATATGATGGAAAGTACTAGAGAAAATATTATTACGTAAGTATTAGACCGTTGCACGTTGTAACCTCCTTTTTTTGTTAGCTTTAACAATATAAAAATCAATCAATGGGGCAAATACATTCATTAACAGAATTGCCAACATGATCCCTTCTGGATATGCGGGATTGAACACTCTAATTAAAACAGTAAGTAATCCAACTAAAAAACCATATATCCATTTACCTTTTTCTGTTTGTGCGGCAGTTACGGGATCGGTTGCCATAAAAACGGCACCAAAAGCCAATCCTCCCATTACTAAATGATAATGGGGAGGCATCAACATGAAAGCATTTGCACCTACTAAATTAAATATCCAGGCCATCACATAAGCTCCCGCAAAAACTGAAAACATTATTTTTCCACTGCCTACCCTGGTTATCCACAATATAAAAGCTCCTATTAGAATCCAGAAAGTAGATGTTTCGCCAATCGATCCCGGAATAAAACCAAAAAACATATTGCTGAAAGAATAAAAGTCAGCCGTCCAGGCTCCTGATAATTCAGCAACTACGGTAGAAGTACCTTCCGTAGCCGCAGCAATCGCCAAAGGTGTTGCTCCGCTAAAACCATCTATGGCTGCCTCGTCTCCTAAATAGGTCCAGACATCACCTGAGATCTCCATTGGATATGCAAAATACAAAAATGCTCTTGCGGTAAGTGCTACATTTAATATGTTCATCCCTGTGCCGCCGAACACCTCTTTCCCAATAACAACAGCAAAAGCTGTTGCCATTGCAACTTGCCATAGAGGTATTGTCGGTGGAACAACTAAAGGAATTAACATCCCTGTTACTAGAAAACCTTCGGCGATAGGATGCTTCTTTATCGAAGTGAAAATAAATTCTATGCCCAATCCAACCACATATGAAACGATTACAATAGGCATTACTAGTTTAAAACCAAGAAAGAATTTCATCCAGCCATCAGCCTCTTGTCCTACAGCAAGAAAGTGCTGATGACCCACGTTCCACATACCAAAAAGTAAGGCAGGGGTCATAGCAATAACAACGGTTATCATCAATCGTTTAAGATCAATGGCATCCCTAATATGAACACCTTTTCCCGAGGTTGTTGTACCTAGTTGAAATAAAAAAGTTTCGAAACCCTCAAAGACATAATATAGCTTTTCAAATTTGCCTCCTTTTTCAAACTGAGGTTTTAATTTATCAATAAATTCCTCTAAAAATTTCATCTATAATCAATTAACTATTCTGTAATAATTCTAATCCTTGTCTTAGAATCTGCTGGATATTATGCTTTGAGACATCTATAAATTCACATAATGCAACATCCTCCTCAATCACTTCATAAATACCTAAAGCCTCCATTTCATCATAATCTTCAGCCAGAATGGCTTTGAATAAATATGTAGGATAAATATCCATTGGCAATACTTTTTCAAATTCACCTGAAAGTACAAAAGCCCGTTTGTCTCCACGGGTATTTGTATTTAAATTATATTCTTTGTTTTTTGAATTGAGGAATGATAACAATCCAAGCGCTCTTTGTGAGCTCAACTCATTTAAAGTGGGTATTATCCATCCTAACAAAACAGGCTGATTGCCTTCCTCCAATACCGTAATCTGATTATGATAAAATCCAAGATATCCATCTTTTGGTATTCTTTCTCCTGTTAATGCATTGCCACTTATCACCCTGGCATTATCTGAAACTGTGTTTCCCTCTAAAATCTTTTTAACGTTGGTCCCCTGGATAACTTTATAATACTGAGGATTTTTCACAACAGGGCCTGTTAATGCAATGTTTTTTCTAGCATCAAATCTGCCTTCAAGAAATAATTTTCCAATTTGAGCGAGCCCAAAAGGCGTAGTAGTCCATACCAGATCTCCTTTGCCAATGGGTTTTATATGATGAATTTGAACACCAACATTTCCTGCAGGATGAGGACCAGATATCTTATGTAAACTGATATTCTTTAAGTTAGCAAAAACCTGAGACAACTCTGCATCAGAATTAATTGAAAAATGAACCTGACCTGGAATCAGTTTGTTCATTATGTCAATACCTGCTTGTATAAAGCTTTCCTGTCCCTGATATAAAAAATCGAATTCTGGAGCCAATGGACTGGAGTCGAAACCAGAAATAAATATATCTCGGGGTTCATCCTCCGGATTTGGTACGACACCATAAGGACGTTGTATGATGTTCGGCCATACTCCAGAATCACACATTATTTGCTCAATTTCTTCTTTATCAAGTTTTGAGAGTTCAGAAACAGAAAATTTATTGAAGGATTCGTACTCTGTTTTTTTATCAGCCAGGATTCGCACCTCCAAAAGTTTTCTTTTTTCTCCTCTAACTATTTCGGCAATCTCACCGCTGACAGGTGCAACATATTTAATGTTTTCCTGGGTTTTACAATATAGAATAGGAGTTCCAGCCTTTACCGTGTCGCCTTCCTGAACTAAAACTTTGGGTCTCTTTATTCCTAAAAAATCTGTAGGCTTTAATGCGTATGTCTCTGGAGGATCAATCTCTACTAATTTCCTCTTTGCTTTACCTGATAAATTAATATTAAAACCCTTCTTAATTTTGACAGTATCAATCATTTTAAAAGTGGATATCTTGTTATTATTAAGGCGAGGCAAAAATAATAAAATTTAATTCAAAATATCATCTAATCGATACTAAGTTCTCTATTTATATTTAGAATATCGAAATATCAATTCATAATACGTAAAATCAGATATTTTTCACACTCTCAGATACCTTCTCCATCAGCCACATAGGTGTTGAAGTGGCTCCGCAAATGCCAACCGAAGTGCCTTTATCAAACCAATCCAATTTGAGGTCATTTTCATCTTCAATAAAATGACTATTCTTGTTGTTTTCAAGACAAACATTGAATAAGGCTTTACCATTGGAGCTTTTCTTACTGCTTACAAATAATATTATATCATACTCCTTAGAGAACTTGACGAGATGAGGATCCCTGTTTGAAACTTGTCTGCAAATGCTGTCATGCGCAAGGAATAGCATAGGTTCTTTATTTTTGCTAAATGATTGCATTCTTTGCTCAATCAATTCTTTGATTTTATAAAATCCTCCAGTACTTTTTGTTGTTTGACTAAATAAAACAACAGGTTTGCTAAAATCAATTTTATCCAAATCATCTTCTGAAGAAATGACAATGGCATTGGAATTGGTTTGCCCATTTAATCCGGCAACTTCTGCATGTCCCGGCTTGCCATAGATCACAATCTGCCCTTCGCTATCTAAAACGCTATCATAAGCGTCTTTTATCCTATTCTGTAATTTCAAAACTACCGGACAAGAAGCATCAATGATACTAATGTTATTTTCCATGGCAATTCGGTATGTTTCAGGAGGCTCACCATGAGCCCTGATAAGAACTTTGCAATCTTTCAATTGCTTTAAATCCTCATGGTTAATAATTTTAAGCCCCATAGCATTTAAACGACTAACCTCAACATCGTTATGTACTATATCTCCCAAACAATATAAGGTTCCTGATTCCTCTAATTCGTCTTCTGCCATTTGAATGGCAAATTCTACACCAAAGCAAAATCCGGAATTTTTATCAATTGTTACCTTCATTCTGTAATAAGTTGTTAATAATTCACGAAATACAATCGAATCAATAGAAAATTATCATTAAAAATAAAACTTGATAATTCGAATTCATATCTAATAACCGGTTTTTTAGATTAAATGTTATATTTTCCCGAATATTCAGTTTTATTTTATAAAATCTATCGAAAAAAAGGAGTTATAATAATAAAGCGGATCAAATTGATGATTAACAATCTTTTACCGGACATGGTATAGGTCCTCTTTTAGGTTGACTGCGTTTTTTTGGTTTTGAGGAGGAACAGGAACCTAAACTAAGAGTTAAAAAACTCACTAATATGATATAAATAAAGATTTTTTTAATCAAGTTTTTAATTTAAACGTATCTTACAAATATAAATATATACTTAGATCATCAAATAAACTCATCAAATATCATGAAAAAAGAAAAAATCGGCAGGGTTGAACAGATACTTCAGGATTTGGGTAAAGCAATCGATCAATTAATCGGGAAAGCGAAAGATTCGACTATAGATGCACAAGAGGAAGTAGATGAAAGAATTAATGAATTAAAGCGAAATAAAGAATCACTGGAAAAAGAATTCAGCCGAATAAAAGAAGAATATGCTCCTGACATAGAAAAATTTGAAGAAGGAGTCCAGAAAGTTGCGGATGAAGTAAAAGAAACCGTGGAGAATTTATTTAAGAAAACCAAAAAGAAGTAATAAAATTCACATCAAAATTACTCAATTAGATTTAATATTTGCTTCGTTCAAAAAAAAGTCAATGATTATATTCTGTCTAAAACAGTTTTAATAAGCTTATCAACTGATACATTATAATTCTTAGAGAAACTCTTTCTAACCCTGTTTGCTATAATTGCATTTAGACACAAGACTTCATGACCTAACATACGCCCAAGTCCATAATAGGCGGATGCTTCCATTTCAAAGTTGGTTAGCCAGAAATCTTTAATATGAAAATACATTAGGTCATTTAGTAAAGATGGATTTTTTGGTTTAATGCGAACTGAGCGGCCCTGGGGAGCATAAAACCCGGGGGCTGATAAAGTATTTCCAGATATCATATCAAAAGCTATCTTCTCTTTTAATTTTTCAGAGCATTTAATACAATAGGGCATGAAGGACAGTTTTAATTCTTCTTGTAGTCTTTTACATACCTCCAGGCCAAGCTCATCTTGAGGAAAATCGTAGTAGGCAAATAAATTATCTAATCCAATGGCGTAATCAGAAACAAGATGCGATCCTAATTTTATGTCTGGTTGTATTCCTCCGGATGTGCCAATTTTAATTATTTTTAGTTTCTTTTTCCTCTTTTTTATTTTCCTTGTCTTTAAGTCTACATTTACCAGGGCATCCAGTTCGGTTAGCAGGATCTCAATATTGTCTGTCCCCATACCAGTACTCATTACCGTAATTCTTTTCCCATTATATATTCCGGTATGGGTAATAAACTCTCGTTTATTCATTTCAAAATCCAGCGAATCAAAATATTTGCTCACTCTGTAAACCCTTCCCGGATCACCAACCGTTATGATATTTTCTGCAATGTCAGAAGGTTTTAAACTAAGATGATAAACACTGCCATCACTATTTATTATTAACTCAGATTCAGGTAATTTTTCCATAATAACCAATCATTCGTCCGGATTTTCTAAATAGAAACAGGTTTTGCTGGATTGCCGAAGACTGTGACATTGTTAGATATATCCTCGATAACAACAGAACCGGCACCTATCCTTGCATTTTTTCCTATCGAAATTCCGGGTACAACAATTGAGCCTGTTCCAATAAACACTTCTTTTTCAATTTTCACTCCAGCTCCAATAGTCACTCCAGCTCCAATTTGTACTAAATCAGCAATGGTGGTCTCATTTTCAATTATAGCTCCCGAATGAATTATACAATGATTTCCAATTTTTGAATTGGCTCCAATTATTACGCCATCATCAATAAAAATACCATACGAGATAATAGCTGATGGGGCAATACTTGAATTTTTATGAATGGCATTCACTGGCATCACTTTCCGGCGATCCTTCAACATAGCAATAATACTCTTGCGTTCCTTATTATCGTCAGATGCCACAAATGCCTCACATTTGTTTCCAATGAATTTGAGATATCCATCATCGTCCATACTTCCTAAAACCTGGATATCATCAATCTCCTTGCCAATTAAATCTTTCCGGTCATCAAGAAATCCATAAATAATTATATCCTGGCTTCTAAATATCTCATAAGCGGCGATTCCTATACCCCCTGCTCCAAAAATCAATACTGGTTTATCCATAAATCTAAGTGTTCTGATCAAAATTACATTAATATAATTTTCAACCAAAATATCGGTGATCAAATCATTTCCTGAACATATTGAATAAATAATTCCCGGATAATACCCACATGATGAAAAAAGACATATATCCGGCTTTGTATCTTTCTAAGGTTCCGAAGTTTGGAGTAGAATAGGCAATAAATATTGCCAGAACAATACAGTATAAGGCTATCGAAAAGAAAAGAATATTGAAAGTAAGGTGTGGTGATTGAGTCAGTTTAAAAATTTTAAAAATGAATAAAGCCAGAATACTAATATTAATAAGTCCAATAATCTTAGGTAAAATATTATCGCCTTGCCATGGCAATGGCATAAAAAAACCTGAAAATAATGATACCGGAATATTAATCACAAATCTGATTACGGGATCAGGATAATCTATGAATGATACGGTGTTGCCAGGTCGTGATGCAGTCATGAATTTTTGTTGGTTCTCATACATTACTTCAAAAATTCTATTTAATCGAAAATTGGGATGCATTTGCGTAATTAGAAACCCGACGAACAAATAAGTTATTCCCAATATTACAATAGACACCTTTCTGCGTTTTAAGCTTGTTAGAATAGGATCATATACCAAAATCCCACTCATACTAACAAGTAAAGCAGCTGCATAATGGTATTTTATCATCCATAAAGGAATAAACATCAATAATACCAGTACTGGTTTTTTTATGGAGACAGGCTTTTCTTGATAGAATTCAAGGAACAATTTCATCATGTATGCAAGAAGACACCAGGCTAATGATTCTTTTATGATGCCTGAAGTCCAAAAAACACTTGGAATAAAATATAGAAATGCAATAACTGCCGGGAAAGTTAATTTTCTGTAATACCTGGAAATAGTGCTAGTAAGAGCCCATGATCCTGAAAAGCTTAAAATTGAAAGGTATATAGAGGTTATCCAATAGTTATTTCCTGTTATCAGATAGAATAAAGACAAAACCTTAACGAAAAATAGTGATCTTGTTTCGACCATAACATGAGGGGGATTCTCAATTAAGGATGAGAGATCATTATTGCTTAAAAGCCATACATAATCAGAAAAGGAATCATTGGCAAACTTACTCATGCGGATAGCTGCCCTATGAAACTCGATGGTGTCTCCTCCCTTATAGAAATAGAAATACAGTAATCCCAATGAAATTCCTGTTACAATTTTCAATGATAATCCCCAGAAAAAATGAGGATATATGGAAACAGACCTGGCAAACTTCGCCAGATACCAAATTATGACAATAATTGCCAATAGATTAATAATATAGTAAACCACTAATCAGTTTTTTGATTACTAAGTATTTTGGTACCAATGGCACAATTTAGACATCTTTTTTTAGAACAATAACAATTTGTTATCTCAATTAAACCTTGTGAGTCAAAAGCATGTTCAGGAACTATCCCTACATTTATCCAATTTTTAATAACCTTATTATCTTCTGGAGATATTTTTTGAAGTAAATTGATTGCACGGCTGTAGTAAATTTTATTTGAAATATATGTGCCATAGGCAGCAAGTATTGGAGCGATGGTATTTATATAAATATTTTTAACGCTTTCTTTCCCGAAACTATTTATCCGGTTTCCTCTGTAATAATGTCCAAAGTCATATCGCTTGTGCCAGTATTCACTGGTTGAAACCCTGATTTCGTTGAATATTTTACTGCTATATGCGTGTTGAAGTATATATGTGAAAATATTTTTCGTGTTCGCTAATAATCCAGCCAATTGAGCCAGTCTTACCGTTGGAAAATTTTGAGGCCTCAATCGCAAGAATTTCCATTGATAACGCTCGAAAAAGTTCATCTCCAGATTGTATTTATGCTTCAGGAACATATATTCCTGCTGCAATTTTAGATGATAGTCATCATTTGGCTTTGCCAAAAAACCAGCCATCCCAAACAAAAGTGCCTCTACCTGAAATCTGTTATTCTGGTGTTTTGATACAAGTGAATAAGGCAGAAATTTAGAAAGCAGAAACATATTATCCTTATTTATATTAAATCCAAAATTCCGCATAAGGATTCTATAGGATGTTTCCTCCCAATTATTACCCGTTTCCTTGAGGACGTCAAGAACGAAGTTTATTTTACGTTGTAATCGTTCAACAAATGCAGAATCAATCATTGTAGATATTATTATCCTTTCCACATCCTGGATTTGAGAGCGGCAGGGTAATGTTCTATCTTCATTATATACCAGGCAGGTATATCTATTTATTAATTGTGGGGATACTCTCGATTTCAATTCAAAACAAGGTAATACCGATCCATCAAATCTATTTACTTCTACATCATGTTCCCACACGACATGTAACACAACCTGGTTATATTCTGGATTATTTTTATGCTTATGCCGATTCCAATCCGAAGATTTTAGATGGATCTCGACAGCTCCCACCCATTCAATCCTTCCTATACGGATTTTAGCTTGCAAAAAATCTGGCCCTGAATTGTAGTTTATATGACCAGGGTGCTTAATAATTATTTCATCATTAGAAGTGGTCCTAAGCAAAAGGGTGTCAAAGGAATGGAATTGCCATACGAATGACAAAAAAGATTCATTGAAATACATAGCTGATTTTTATTTAAAGATAAATTAGAAGCAGCTAAAAGTCAACCGTATTTTTCTAATAATCTTTTCATCTCAGATTGAATTTGACTGGCCTGAATTCTGGCTGCTTTAGCAAAGTCGATGTCCTGAGATGCATAGATAATGCTTCGAGAGGCATTAACCATCATTCCAACAGATTTATTGATTCCATTCCGGGTTACCGCCTCAAGATCTCCCCCCTGGGCACCAACACCTGGAATCAGTAAAAAATTATCTGGGATAATTTCCCTGATTGATTTTAAACTTTCAGCCTGTGTAGCACCAACAACATACATCAGCTGGTCTGGCCCGGCCCATTGTTTTGACTTCTTCAAAACTTCTTCATAAAGGCAATTCCCATTATATTGTAGCAATTGGAAATCAGTACTTCCAATATTAGAAGTGAGTGCCAATAATATCACCCATTTATCTTTAAATGATAAAAACGGAGTTACTGAATCTTTCCCCATATAGGGACTAACTGTGATCGAATCAAATTTATAATGATCAAAAAAGGCAGTGGCATACATTCTGCTGGTATTGCCTATATCACCTCGTTTCGCATCAGCGATCAAAAAAATATCATCAGGTATATATGCTATAGTCCTTTCCAGACTAATTAATCCCTGATGTCCAAGGGTTTCATAAAAAGCCAAATTTAGTTTATAGGCAATACATAAATCCTGTGTGGCATCGATTATCTGCTTATTAAATTCAAAAACGGGATCATCAAAGGAGCGTAGATGAATGGGTATTTTATTAATATCAGTATCTAATCCAACACATAAATAGGAATGTTTATCCTGAATATTACTATAAAGTTCCTGGTATGTCATTGGTTAAATTATCTCAGATCTATTTCAGTAATTCCTGGATATTTTGAAGTATCGAAAACAAACTCAGCATCCTTTGCAGGATATTTGCCATCATATTTTACAATGGTATAAAGGTAAGTATTACCAGTTTTATCAAATAATTTCCACATTTTTAGATAGCTGTCATTTTTATTAATCCACAAACGAACCTTAAAAAATGGAGTATCCTGATCATCAGGTACTAAATCTACTACATTATATACTTTCTGATTGAGTGTAGCTTCTTCCGTAAAAATATACTTATACCCTTTTTGATAAGCTGTAAATATAGTGGAAGGTGTTAAATCACCCTCTTCAGGCATATAATAGTCAATGTTAACTTCATTGACATCTTTTAGATAGGTCCAAATAGTTTCTCCATCATTGTATATCTCCTGCTCACCCAGGTCGAGTTTGAATTTCTCTCCCATTACCAGTATTTCACCAGAGAATTCTTCATTTATATCTTCCATTTCGTTTTCCAGTGTATAAGTAAAACTTGCCATGAATGATGGTGCGTCTTTATATTTGGCACTCATAGCATCCAGGATGGCAAGAGCTTTGGAATCATACTGTGCATTTACTATCCCGAATATTCCTAAAAAACAAATTGCAAATAATACCTTTTTCATTATTTTCATACTTAATCAATATTTCTCATCTAATTCCCTCAATAATTGTTCCAAAGCATATTCATCGGATACAAGTACTTCTCTTGCCTTGGAACCTTCGAATGGACCAACGATACCAGCTGATTCCAATTGATCAATCAATCTTCCTGCCCGATTATATCCAAGCTTCATTTTTCTTTGAATAAGAGATGTACTTCCTTGTTGATGCATCACAATTAGACGTGCAGCATCGTCAAACAAGGCGTCTCTATCAGAAAGATCCATTTCACCTACTTCACCACCTTCATCTCCTTCATATTCCGGGAGAAAATAAGCAGAGGGATATCCTCTTTGGGATCCGACAAAATCACATATTTTTTCAACCTCTTTGGTTTCAATAAAAGGGCTTTGTAATCGGATTATATCACTATTCATTGATAAAAGCATATCTCCCAGACCTACCAGCTGATCCGCTCCACCGGTATCTAAAATAATTCTGGAATCCATTTTAGACACTACTTTATAGGATATCCTTGCTGGAAAGTTAACTTTAATAGTACCTGTAATGACTTTTACATCAGGCCGCTGGGTTGCCAATACAAGATGAATTCCAATAGCCCTCGCCAATTGGGCAAGTCTGGCGATTGGTGTCTCAATTTCTTTTCCTGCTGTCATCATCAAATCAGCAAGTTCATCAATCACCAATACAATATAAGGCATATATCGATGTCCTTTTTCCGGACTCAATCTTCTTGCAATAAATTTTTCATTGTATTCTTTTAGATTACGGCATTGCCCTTCTTTGAGAAGATTATACCTGTTATCCATTTCAATACACAATGAATTTAAGGTATATATAACCTTTTTGGTATCTGTAACAATTGCCTCTTCACTACCCGGAAGCTCCGCAAGAAAATGCCTCTCCAATTTATTATATAGTGTCAGCTCAACCTTTTTAGGATCTATCAGTACAAATTTCAGCTGTGAAGGATGTTTCTTGTAAATTAGCGAAGATAGAATCACATTAATACCTACCGATTTCCCTTGCCCTGTTGCTCCTGCAACAAGCAAGTGCGGCATTTTGGTCAAATCTGCAAGGTATACTTCATTTGAAATTGTCCTACCTAAAATGATTGGAAGATCATAATGGGTTTTTTGAAATTTCTCCGTAGCAAATACAGATTTTATCGTTACAAGGGTTTTATTTTTATTAGGTACCTCAATACCTATTGTTCCTTTTCCGGGAATAGGTGCTATTATACGAATGCCTAGAGCCGAAAGACTCAAAGCAATATCGTCTTCAAGATTTTTTATTTTTGATATTTTAACTCCTGCATCCGGAACAATCTCATAAAGGGTTACTGTAGGCCCTATTGTGGCTTTTATACTGGAGATACCAATCTTAAAATTAATTAATGTTTCAACGATTCTGTCCTTATTTTGTTCAAGTTCCTCTTTGGTTACCTGCCCCCCCTTTGAATCATATTCATTTAATAAATCAAGTGTAGGAAATTGATAGGTTCCTAAATCGAGTGTCGGATCATAATTTTCCAGGTGATCTACAGTCCTTTCATTCGTACCGGAGGACTCTACGATGAGTTCAACATCTTTTTCAGGCTTACTTTCATTTCTATCTGTAAAATTGTCAACATCAGATTTGTTTAATTCTTCTACAGGGTCCGAAAATGTTAAATCTAAATTATCAGCCAAAGACGACGTTTCCTGTTCCTCTTCCTGGTTACCTGGATCTTCCAGTATTACTTCCTTGACTTCAACATCCTCTTCCTTTCTTTTAGCGTCAAACACCAACTCATCACTTACAGGTAAGGAATCAATGTTTGTAGCCTTTCTGAATCCCATCAATTCAGTAATATTAAAAAAATAAATAATGAATATTAATAGTGAAAGAATAAGAAATATATAAGTGCCCCACCCAATTAATGAATGAAATAGTATACCTAATTCGTATCCAAATCCACCACTTAATATTTCTGCCCCACTAAAATACTCGGCTTTGATAGCTGTATATCCAAATAACAAACACAACCAGAACGTGAAAAAAACCGAAAATTTGAAAGATTTATACGCAGGAAGAATATCCCTTTTCGATACCAGGCGCAATCCAAATATCAATAACAATGGTGGAATAAAAAATGCTGAAATACCAAACCAATGGAAAATAAAATAATGTGAAACCACTGCTCCTAAAACACCAAGCCAGTTTTCGGCATCCAGTCCTGAACTTTTTAATCCAGTAGTTTCAATGGCTTCCACGACGCTTTGATCAGCATTGCCTGTAAATAGAAAAGAAACAAATGCTGTCAATAAAAATACAGACAAGGCAAATAAAAAAAAGCCAAATGAAAGTTGAAACCTGCGGTCTTTAACAAAATGAAAGTTGAAACTAAACTTTCTTTTCGTTTTTGTTTTATTCCTAGATGTATTTGATTTATAAGTATTCTTGGCTGCCATTTATGTCACAAAACTACAAAATATTTAAAATGGGTATTAGAATTCATGAGATTAACTTTCTGTAAGCAAATCTAATTGAAATTTCGATTCACTAATGCCTTATTAATGTTTTTAATCAACTCAGGTCCTTCATAGATAAATCCAGTGTATACCTGTATTAAGGAGGCTCCTGCATTCATTTTCTGCACTGCATCTTCAGGCGTCATTATACCTCCTACTCCAATTATTGGAATTGTAATAGGCAAACGTTCTCTCAAATAACGAATAACTTCATTTGATCTTTCATTTAGAGGTTTACCACTAAGCCCTCCATTCCCAATTTTATCTACCAAATCCTCTTGCGTTTTCAAATCCTCTCTTGAAATGGTAGTATTAGTTGCTACTACTCCATCCAATCCGGTTTCAATTATTATTTCAATAATATCATCTAACTGATTGCCTGAAAGATCAGGGGCGATCTTTAAAAGCAAGGGTTTAGTGGTTGTTTTTTTTGTAATTTCTTCTTTTAATGATCCCAGTAGTCTCTTTAATGGTTCCTTCTCCTGGAGTTCCCTTAATCCTGGTGTGTTGGGAGAGCTAACATTTACGACAAAATAATCAACATAGTTATACAATGTGTCCAGACAGGTAAAATAGTCGTTAAAGGCCTCAGAATTCAATGTTATTTTATTCTTACCTATGTTTCCTCCAACAATAATTTTTGATTTCCTTTTTTTTAATACTTTTAATGCCTTATCTACTCCTTCATTATTAAATCCCATCCTGTTAATAAGTGCATGATCTTCTTTTAATCGAAAAAGTCTTGGTCTATCATTCCCAGGTTGGGGTTTTGGAGTAATTGTTCCTATTTCTATAAAACCGAAGCCGAAATCCGATAATATATCAATCATTGTAGCATCCTTATCGAATCCGGCACCAAGCCCAACTGGATTTGGAAACTTGATCCCAAAATATTCTTTTTCCAGGGATGCATGTTCCACTCTAAAAAAAAATCGATAAAACAATTGAGTAATTCCAAAGAAATGAAAAACCCTGAGAAAAATTACTGTTAATTTATGAACAGTTTCAGGGTGAAACATGAAAAGAATAGGTCGAATTATTTTTTTATACACTTTTTAGATTTTAATCAAGGTTAATATTTCTGCAAATTAAATACTGCTTTTTATAAATCTTAACTTCTGGGATGAAATTCTCTGATTACTTGTTTTAAATAGTCACGATCAAGATGTGTGTATATTTCAGTGGTAGTTATAGATTCATGACCTAACATTTCCTGTACAGCCCTTAAATCTGCACCACCTTCAATAAGATGGGTCGCGAAAGAATGTCTGAAAGTATGAGGGCTTATATTTTTCTTTAATCCCAATGTTTTGGCGAGGTTTTTAATTATTATAAAAATCATGACCCGTGATAGCCTGGTGCCCCGACGGTTCAAAAACAGATAATTTTCATTTCCCTTTTTTATATCCTTATGACTACGTATCTCCTCAACATATATCCGTATAAATTTTAATGCTTCCCTACCTATAGGCACAAGGCGCTCCTTATTACCTTTCCCAAATATTCTAAGAAATCCTATATCATAATATACATTAGCCAATTTCAACTCAATAAGTTCAGATACTCGTAGACCTGAACTATATAGGGTTTCCAGCATTGCACGATTACGCATACCCTCATCCGTTGACATATCAATAGCTGTGAACAACTTTTCGATCTCAATATAGCTTAAGGTGTCTGGTAGTTTTCTTCCAAGCTTTGGTCCTTCAATTAAAAGTGTCGGATCGTTTTCAATAATTCCTTCAAATAAAAGATACTTATAAAAAGCTTTTATTCCTGAAAGAATTCGTGCCTGGGAATAGGCAGTCATACTTAGTTCATTAATATATTCCAGAAAGTTTTGCAGGTGAATCTCAGTAATTTCAAGAGGTGAGATTTTTAAATTGGAGATTTCTAGAAACTGTCTTAGTTTTACGATGTCATGTACATAGGCATCAATCGAATTTTCTGATAAAGAACGTTCGAGTTTTAAATAATTCTGAAACTGACGTATGTAAAAATCCCAATTCATTTATAACTCTAAAATAATTATCCGGATGAATATAATTATAATTAATGGGCCAAATTTAAATCTCCTTGGGAAAAGAGAAAAAAATATTTATGGCGATCAGGATTTTGAGTCTTTTCTAACAGAACTTCAAAAGGAATTTAATGCTGTTAAATTGGAATATTTCCAAAGCAATGTGGAAGGTGAAATCATTGATAAGATCCATGAATCCGGCTTTGACTATCATGGCATTATATTAAATGCCGGAGCTTATACCCATACTTCGGTGGCCATCAGAGATGCTATAGCTGGTATAAAAACCCCGGTAATTGAAGTACACCTCTCTAATATATTTGCAAGAGAGTCTTTTCGGCACGAAAGCATGATTGCTCCGAAATGTGTAGGTTCAATATCAGGATTTGGCCTTTCAAGTTATAAATTAGCTTTATATTACCTTCAGGAATCAGCTTAGATATTTTTTAATCGGTATTAAGAGAATATATTATAATGGTTAATTTTAAAGAGATCGCTTCAGTAACTCTAATCCTTTTTTCCATCATTGACATTATCGGATCAATACCTGTGATTATTGATTTAAGGGCAAAATCAGGTAGTATTCAATCAGGGAAAGCCACTATTGTTGCTGGGATAATAATGTTTGCTTTTCTTTTTCTTGGAGAATCCATTTTAAAATTATTTGGAATTGATGTTTCTTCATTTGCGATTGCGGGCGCAATAATTATTTTTCTTATCGGATTTGAGATGGTATTAGGCATAACATTATTTCGTAATGATGCAGCAAGTTCCAAGTCTACATCTATTGTTCCTTTGGCTTTTCCATTAATCGCTGGCGCTGGTACTATGACCACCATTATTTCCCTGAGAGCAGAATATACACTTATAAATATCTTGATCGGAATAACAATAAATCTGGGTCTTGTATATCTCGTTTTAAAGTCAAGTGGATGGCTTGAAAAGAAAATTGGAGAGGGTGGTTTCATTATTCTTAGAAAAGTTATGGGTATCATTTTATTAGCAATTGCAATCAAGTTAATTAAATCAAATCTAATACTGCCATGATCAAAATATATACTGATGGTGCAGCAAAAGGCAATCCGGGACCGGGAGGATTTGGTGTAATATTAAAATTCCAGGGACATACTAAGGAACTAAGCCAGGGTTACAAAAATACCACCAATAATAGGATGGAATTAATGGCTGTTATAGTTGGACTTGAGGCAATAAAAAAAGGTGGCTGGGATGTATTAATATATTCTGATTCTAAATATGTTGTGGATGCTGTTGAAAAAGGCTGGTTATGGTCATGGGTCAAAAAGGGTTTTAAAAATAAAAAAAATGTTGATCTATGGCAGCGATTTATCCCGGTATTTAAAAAGCATAAGGTTAAATTTAAATGGATAAAGGGGCATGCTGGGCATCCTGAAAATGAAAGATGCGATCAGCTGGCAGTCCAAAGTGCTGAGGGAGGAAAATTGCTGGAAGATACTGGTTATGTTCAGGAAAATTCTTAATAATGCCATCTGATTCCTTTTCTTTTAAAAAATTTTCAATTCAACAGGAATCCTCTGCAATGCGGCTTACCATGGATGCCTGCATACTAGGTGCCTTTGCTCATTCTTCAAATCCTTCTTCCATTTGTGATATCGGATGCGGAACAGGTATTCTTTCTTTAATGATGGCTCAAAAGTATAACGGAGCAACTATCGATGCTATAGAAATTGATACACCATCAAGTCAACAAGCTGGTATAAATGTTAAAAACAGTCCTTGGGCAGAAAGAATTAAGGTTTTTAATTTGGATATTCATCTTTTTCAGAAGAAATATCCCAAAAAATACGATTTGATAATTTGTAATCCCCCATATTATAAAAACCAATTACCTACTCTTAATTCTAGGATCAACCTGGCCCGGCATGGAACTCAACTCACGGTAGAACAACTTTTCAGCTTAAGCAAAAAACTTTTAAGAAATTCAGGTATTCTATATTTCATTCTTCCTATCAGATATTTTGAAGAAATAGATAAATTAGCTATTTCGCATGGATTGTATATAAATGATTTATTGCTAATCAGGAACACCAAAGTAACTGAAGCCAAACGATTTATTGCTGGAGTATCTTTGAACTGTAAAAATATTACTCAATCTACTCTAAATATTAAAACTTCTCAAGGAGAATATACTGAACAATTCAAGTCTCTTCTCAAAGATTTCTATCGGGCATTTTAATTTCACGGGCGTCTTCCTCTTTTACTTCAATGCCATTTAGATTCAATTCTTTTAAGATGGGCTCATATATAGCTTTTGAGATAGGAATCCGAATTCCTTTTTTCTTTATTTTACCTTCCAATATCAACTTTGTGGCAATTCCAAGTGGCAAACCTACGGTCTTAGCCATCCCAGTATTATTCATATCTTCTCCCAGAGACACCATATATGAGTTGATTACCTTCAGTTTTTCTTCTTCAAAAAATTCAAATTTATGCCACATAACTATCATGTCGAGGTCGTCTTCTAAAAGAGTCCATTTTTTCTTTAAAATATGCTCAAGGATCTGAGCAGGAGTTCCAGATTTTAATCCCACGAATTCATCATTAAACACACCAAGCCATTTTAACTTAAACATCTCCTGGGAATTAAACTCCAGATTCATATAATGAGCGATTTTGAGTTCAATTGAATCATGAGGATTATACGGGAGAAATGAATTGATAAATTGACGATGCGTCATATTATCAACTCCTTCCATTTCATAAGAATCATCTGTGGCCCCGATTTGAACAAATACATTCCATGCTCTGCAAAATCCCGGACGCCGGAAAGTACCCCTGTATAGAGTTTGTATTCCTTGTAGATTATATAGATCAAGGTATTTTAAAGAATCTCTATTTGCATAGCCTTCAAAATAACCATGACCTGGTATATGAACCATTTCAGTTCGTCTGAAAATTCGATTATATGGAACATATTTATATCGTCCTTCCTGGAGAAATTTAACAACTCCCTGGCCTGCAAGAACAACATTTCTGGGATTCCATGTAAATTTATATTGCCAGGGATTCTCATCGGGATTGGGAGATAATAATCCTCCAGTAAAGGTTTCAAACGAACGTAAGATACTACCGGAATCCTTAATTTTATCAATTACTGCCATTGCCGACATATGGTCAATACCCGGATCCAATCCACATTCCATTAGAAAGATTAATCCATTATTTTTAACCTCTCCATCCATTCTTTGAATTTCGTCAGTCAGGTAAGAAGCGGTCACAAGGTTTTTTTGTAATTTAAGACAAGTCACTGCTATTTCACCATGATACCTGGCTGGCACCATTGATACTACTATATCAGCTTTTTTAACAAGATCCTCTCGCTGTTGTTCCTGCAAGATATCTACTTGTATGGCTTTGCCATGTTCATGCCCGTTTATTTTGGCTAAAGCCAACTCATAATTATAATCAGCTACTGTAAGCATCCAATTTTGCCTTTCGCATTCTTTAAGCAAGTAATTGATTAATGAAAAAGAAGATCTTCCGGCCCCAAAAATTAGTATATGTTTCATTACTATTTATTATATTAACAATATATTGGTTTTGGACTACCCTTTCAAATAAATTATTGATATTTTGGATACCTGAATAAATTATTAATGGCATCAGAAGAAAAAAGTATAAATATTCACTATAAGGAGATTAGCAGTATCTCAAAATTATCCGAAATGGATAAAAGAGCAATGGATATGGCCATCAGTGCAGCTGACAAAGCCTACGCACCATATTCGAATTTCAAAGTAGGCGCAGCCATTGTTATGGAAGGAGGTCTGGTTATTACCGGATCCAACCAGGAGAATGCCGCTTATCCTTCCGGAATATGTGCGGAACGGGTTGCCGTATTTTCTGCTGCTTCGGAATATCCAAACCGTTTGATTGAAAAAATAATAGTCGTAGCAAAAAGTAAAAATGGCGAAATAGTTCCCGTTAGCCCTTGTGGTAGCTGCCGACAGGTATTATTGGAATATGAGGATAAACAATCAATGCCCATAATAGTTACAATCACTTATAATAATGGCTCATTAATTGAATTTTCAAGCATAAATTCACTATTGCCTTTTGGATTTAACCGGGACCAGATAAAGTAAATTAGTTTTAATCTCATAACAATACATCCAGTCCCATCTTCTATTCTGAAATATTCTATCTGACAATCCTCAAATATTCGTAACTAATCTATTTATGGAATCAGAAACAAATAGAAAAGAAATTTAAGTTGATTAAAAAATATATATACTTTTTTCTAACCTCTTTTTACGATAGTAGAACTAGCCTGTGCTGTGGGAAAAATAATAGTGTCACTTATGTTCACATGTGATGGTCTTGTGACTATAAAAAAGATTAATTCAGCAATATCTTTTCCATATAAAGGTGTCATCCCTTTATATAGCGAATTTGACTTTTCCGGGTCATCTTTAAATCTAACTTTTGAAAATTCAGTATTCACCAGACCAGGATTTACTACTGATACTTTTATGCCATATTCATTTAAATCTATTCGCATACCTTCGTTAATAGCATCAACAGCATACTTGGAAGCACAATATACATTACCTCCCGGATAGACCTCTTTGCCGGCAATGGACCCAATATTTACAATATGACCTGATTTCCTGTCAACCATTCCGGGGATTATAGCCTTTGAGACATATAACAATCCTTTAACATTGATATCAATCATTGCATCCCAATCTGCAATACTCCCTTTATCAATAGGATCAAATCCATGGGCGTTACCTGCATTGTTTATTAATAAATCAATTTTTTGCCATTCAGGTGGCAGAGATTCTATCTGATCAAATACTTTATCCTTATCACGAACATCAAAGGATAGTGTATGAACTCTAATTTTTTCACTCAATTTCTTGGCGAGAGCCTGAAGTCTATCTTCTCTCCTACCACATATAATCAAGTCAAATTCATTCTCTGCTAATAGTATGGCAGTCGCCTCACCTATGCCGGAGGTAGCACCTGTTATAAAAGCAATTCGGTTCATAATTATTCAAATAATAGGTATAGTGTTAATACATTGGTTTTTAAGCTTCCTATCCCTTCACTATATCCAAAATTATCTTCTTCTATCTGATTAAGGAGACCACGGGAAAATCTTAATTCAGGAGAGAATTTAAACAATGGAAAATAAAAGTCAAAGCCAAAGCCAAATTCGCCACTAAGGTTAAAATTTGATGTTTGCAGTTTTCTTTCTTCCTGATCATCTTTATTTCCACTTGCCTGTAACGCTGGATTAATCCCCCCAACTAAATAGACCCGAAGATTTCCCCATCTGATAGATTTGTACTTGATCAACATAGGAAATTCAACAATAGTAGCTTCTACAAGTTGGTTTACCTGACTGCCATCTTTGTAGTTATACTCCAGAATATATTCATAAAATCCAACCTGAGGAGTAACCCTGAAATCAAAATACTTTCCAAGCCTCATGTTAACAATAAATCCAAGATCGAAGCCTATCCTGGGGGGAGGGAGGATAGAATACAATGAATCCAATTGATCATTAAGAAACTTATCAGAGTAGGTAACATTATAATATGACCGATGCACACCCATCAAAAACCCATAATGTATCCACCGGTCATCGTAGTTCGGCAAATTTATTTCCATATTCTGCTGACCTACAACCTTACCAAATGATAAGATAAGGAGGAATATAATTATTCCTTTTCTCCCCAATAGATAGAACTTATTCCAAATGTTAGCGGTATGCATTTATTGTTCTTAAATCCAATATCAGACAATATTTCAAGCATTTCATCACCCTGAGGAAAAGCTTGTACTGATTCTGGTAAATACGTATAAGCAGATTGATCTTTTGAGATCGTACTGCCAACAATAGGTAATATATATTTAAAATAGAAATTATAAATCTGTTGATAAGGAAATCTGGAGGGTTTTGAGAACTCAAGAATGACTACTTTTCCTCCATTTTTCAGCACTCTAAACATTTCAGATAATCCCAATTCCAGATTTTCAAAGTTCCTTACACCAAATGCAACGATGACAGCATCGAATTTATTATCTAAAAACTCAAGGTTTTCTGAATCTCCATATTTTAATTCTACTTTATTCTCCAATTTTTTTTTACGGATCTTTTCATTTCCTTTTTCAAGCATGCCTTCGGAAATGTCAATTCCAGTTACAAAATCCGGATCTAACCTGAGTGCTTCTAAAGCAAAATCTCCTGTTCCTGTGGCAATATCCAGGATCAGTTTTGGTTTTGCGGGTTTTAACAACCTTATTGCTTTTTTACGCCAGCTAATATCTATTCCAGCACTTAACAAATGATTTAGGAGGTCGTATTTCCCACTAATTTTATCAAACATTAAGGCTACCTGCTGTTTTTTACTTAAATCCCTGTTCTTATATGGAACTACTGGCATAACAATATATAGATATATGAAATCAAGAGGGCAAAAATAATAGGAAAGTCACAGGTTTGTATGATTATGCCTATTTAAGAAACTACTTTATAGTGAATTCTACTCTTCTGTTAAGTTCTCTTCCATCCTTTTCATCATCATTCGAGGCGATAGGCTTTGTTTCACCATACCCAACGGCTGTGATACGCTTTGGATCAATACCTTTATTTATCAATACTTTAACTACGGCCAGAGCTCTATTATAGGATAATTGTTGATTATATTCTTTAATTCCGATTTTATCAGTATGCCCAGCTATTTCAACAGAAAGCCTTGAATTCTCTGCCAGCATGTTATATAATTTATTGATTTCCAAAAAGGACTCCTTTTTTAAAGTCGCTTTATCAAAATTAAAATATACATTCCGCAAAATAGAGGTAGATCCAGTTTGTAATCTTTTCATTACAAGTTCATATTTGAAACTTGGTGCAGGTCCCTCACCCACAGGAACAGTGAAGTTCCTGTTAACGAATATATAACCATCCCTTTCTGCCGAAATCAATATATCAGTAGGTGCACCCATAGTTAAAACTGCCTGATATTGGCCTGTTTTTATTTGTCTAAGGCCTAATAAATAATTCTGCTTTTTTTGTCTTACCTGAACATTTGCATCAATAGAACTTCCATCTTCATCAATTAAATGAACAACTATGGTAGTAGGCTTCCCTGTAGGAACATCAAGAATAAACTCAGGCTCTTCTTCAGTAATATTCTGAATTTCTTCAGGAATGGAAAACATATATATATCCTGATAGCCAAAACCATCTTCTCGAACAGATGAAAAATACCCTTTCTCTCCTTGTTTGATTGTTATAAAGGAAATGTCGTCATCAGGTGTATTTATTGGATATCCAATATTTACCGGCTTAATCCAATTACCACTAGAAGAATCATATACTGTTTTGTATATATCATATCCTCCCATACCGTCTTGACCTCTACTACTGAAATAAAGTGTTTTACCATCGTAATCCAAAAAAGGGAAATCATCATTATCTGTAGTATTAATAACCGAGCCAACATTAGTAACTCCGGTCCAAAAACCTTTCTTGTCCTTCTTAGCATAAAAAATGTCAAGTCCACCTACAGTTTCAGGTCGGTTACTGGCAAAGAACATGGTATTACCATCCGGAGATAAGGATACAGAAGTTTCTTTAGCATCCGTATTAATTTCTCCCAATATTGGAGCAGGTTGGGTCCAATTTGAGTCGTCGCCCTTAGTGGAATATAAGATATCACCATGGTTAATATCCAGGTAAACATAAAGTTCTTTCCCGTCATTAGACATTGTTAAGCTGGATTCGAAGAATGGTGTATTAATATTTTCTGAAATATTTCCCGCTATCTCCCAATCATCATCTGATTTATATGAGATGAGGATGTCTTCATATGGAAAGTTATCCTCAAAAACATCTACATTCATATTCCCTACCTGCCTGCGGGAGGTAAAAACCATTATGGTTTCATCCCGGTTTACAGATGGCCCATAATCAGGCCATTCAGAATTAATATTTTCTCCTGCATTTGTAATATTGTAATTCAAAGGTGTTGCTACAAGTTTCTCTCCAATTTCACATTCTCTAAGTCTCTTCTGAACCATCTCTAAAGGAATTCTATCTTCTCCCTCATAATCTGCCTCAATACTTAAAAGATCGATATACTTGCGATAAAATATTTTGGCATTTTCAAAATCAAGTCCAAAATGATAGGCTCTGCCTATCTGATAGAAGAGATCAAATGTAAAATCCCGATCGATTTCATAAACTTTCAATAAATAGGTAGCTGCCCGCTCCTTGTTTATGGTCTGGAGGTACAGATATCCCGCCATATAATTGGCTTTTAAGTTGTCAGGATCAAAATCCAGCACTTGCAAATAGGCATCTCTTGCCTGTATCTGCGCATTTGTATTGGTATAAATCTCATCAGCAATTTGAATTAGCTGATTCGCCATATCCTGGTTATCCTGAGCCTTGCCAATCAGGCTAAGCGAAAGTGTCAAGGCAATTAAAGCTATATACCTTTTAACCAAAAATCGTTTAGTTCTATAGTTTTGCAATTTTCCTATGTCGTTATTTTACTCTAATATAGATATCATAAATTATAAATCAAAAGTCATTTCCCGGTAAATAAGAAATCATTTCGAACATAGTACCTCAGTATGGTTAATTGCGGCCCTGCCTTAAAGTGAAATTATAAATGATCTTTTTTTCACCATCGGTTTTATCAAGTTCTATTTCGGAATTGAGATCCTGATATCCATCTGATTTAATGGTTATAGAGTATTTTCTACCCGAAATTAACTCCAATGAATAATTGCCAGAATTTTTATTTGTACCAAAAATTCCGATTAAATTATTACTATATAAATCACGTACCATCAATTCTGCTGGAATAGGTATCTTATTGACCCCGTCAATTATTTCCCCTGTCACACCAACGATCTCTTTGGTATCGTCATTTCGGTGAAGCATGTATATATCAGTGTCTCCAAAAGTATCTTCTCTTTCAGATGAAAAATAAGCTCTTTCACCATCAGGACTCCAAACGAAAAAAATGTCATCATCTGGTGAATTGATAGGATATCCTATGTTAACGGGCCTGGTCCATCTATGTCTGCTGTCAAGGTACTGGGTATAAAAGATATCATATCCCCCCATCGAATTATGTCCCTTTGAACTGAAATATAGCTTATTCCCACTCGGGTGAATAAAAGGGCCATCATCGTCATATCTGGTATTTATATATCCTCCCATATTTTGTGGCTCAGACCAGGAACCTGTTTCTGTTTTTCTACATTGATACAAATCAGTTCCACCAAATCCACCCGGACGGTCACTGGAAAAAATCAACATAGTACCGTCTCCTGAAATAGTTGCCGAGGATTCCCATTCTTTTGTATTGATTTCTTCAATCAGAACAGGCTCAGTCCATTTATCAGCCTTATAAGAACTGACATATATATTACCAGATACCCGTGCGGAGAAAGCATTGTCATCACCAGTATAAATATATAATTCGTTTCCATTGGGGCTTAATCCCAAGGCTGCGTCATGTAATTTGTTGTGATGTAAAGGTGGCCCAATACTAGAAGCAGATGCCCAAAAGCCTTCACTTTTCCTGGAAAACAAAATGTTTTCGTAATATTGGTCTGTTAGAGGATCGGATTTTGTTCCTGTGGTTGCTTTTCTTTTGGAAGAAAAAATAATAAGGTCTTCGTCTTGATTCACGAGCGGTCCAAAATCAGCATATTCACTGTTTATTTCGGGGCCTAAATTCATTACATCGCAATTGATCAAAGGAACCCTTATTAATCTTTCTCCATTTCGGCACATTTGTATAAACCTGCCAATATCTTTTATCTGCTCAACATCTGTATTCTTTTTTTCAGGATTAAATTCTATCTGTTTTTTATAACTTTCGTAAAAAATCAATGCTTTGTCAAACTTCAACCCATGGTGATAAGCTCTTCCTAATTCAATAAAAATATTTTCAGGTGCATCAGGTTGAAAGTATGCGAATTCAAGATACGGATAAGCCTTGGATTTCATGCTTGAATTTAAATAACAAATACCAATCCGATAATTATATTCAGTATTACCTGGTTTTATAGAATCCAATATTAAATATCCTTCCAGGGCCTTCGAAAAATCTGAAATACGATAATATTCTTTGGCTATAGGCTCAATTTTGTTGGCCAACTGAATTCCGGCTTTATCTTGTCCATAAATGAAATATGATAAAGTACAGAAGAGAACAAATAGAAGAAAATTCTTTGCTCGAAAATAATTACACATTATAAATCGCTTAATAACAGGGTAGTATTCTTGTTTTGAAAATAAATATTTATTCATTACTTAACTAATCCTTTATATTATTTTTACAAAATATTGTTTTTGGCCTATGTTAGTTTTACTTAAAGCAATAATTTAAATTCTTTTCATATATCAATTCACCTATTAAGATGCAAATAAAAAAAGCTGAATTCATAAAGAGTATTACCCAATTAAAAGATTCTCCTAAAAATCCTATCCCTGAATTTGCATTCATCGGAAGATCCAACGTGGGCAAATCCTCACTTATAAATATGTTAGTGAAAAGGAAACAACTAGCGAAAACATCTGGAAAACCAGGCAAAACTCAGACTATTAATTTCTTCCTTATAAATGAGGCCTGGCACCTTGTAGATCTTCCCGGATACGGATGGGCTAAAGTCAGCAAGGAAAAGAAGCTGGAATGGATAGGATTTGTAAATAACTATTTAATGAAAAGAGAAAATCTTTATTGTCTATTTATTTTAATTGACATAAGGCTTGATCCACAAGCAATTGATCTTGAATTTATAAATTGGGCCGGTGAACGTAAAATACCCTTTGCATTGGTATTCACCAAGATGGATAAAATTTCTTTAAATAAAGCACGAATAGCAGTAGATACATATAAAAATGTTCTGTCAAAAGATTGGGATCAACTGCCTGAAATGTTCCTTTCTTCTGCAGTAAATCAAACAGGTAGAGAAGACATTATGGATTTCATTGATTCAATCAATCAGAGTTAAATTTTGTCCTTTAACAACATTTACCCAAATTTGCGAAATCAATTAATAGTTAATAATGAAAGACTTAACAGAAATTGCGTCCATATCGGGGAAGGGTGGCTTGTATAAAGTTATTAAACCTGGTCGATCAGGAGTTATTCTTGAAAGTATGGACGACAAGAAAATCAAACTGGCTACTAATCCCACCCACAAGGTTTCGATACTGGCTGAAATATCAATATATACCAATTCAGAAGAAGGATCGATACCACTCGAGGATATTCTTAAAAAGATTCACAAGGAATTCAATGATGATCCGGGTGTTGATAGTAAATCATCTCCATCTGAGTTGATGAGTTTTCTTGAATACATCATCCCTGAATATGACAAAAACCGGGTGTATCCATCGGATGTTAAAAAACTGGTGAGCTGGTATGGAATTTTGCTGAAGGAAGAACCTGAGTTTTTTATAGAGGAAAAGGAGAAGGTTGCGAAAGGAAAAAAAGAAGAAAAGGAAAAAAAAGTTACTAACCAGGCAAAAGACTCCCCAGAAAAGCAAGACAAGACCACCAATGAAAAAGATATAGCAAAAAATAAGAAATAAACACTTTGTTAAACATTGTAAGAGTACGTTGAATATTTTACCACTATCAATTTTTGAAAACCATATCCAAACTCAAAGAGATTTTCATTTCTAGAGGTGATTTTAGGCGCAATTTTAGCATCACCGTATTAGGAAATAGCTTTGGATATTTAATTGGTTTTTTATTTACTCCATTTATCGCAAGAATTTATTTGCCCGAGGCATATGGCGCTTTCGCAATATTTAATTCGTTAGTAATAAATCTGGCCTTATTTTCAACATTAAATTACACGAATGCGATAATATTGCCAAAAACTGAAAATGAATTAATACGACTACTTCAACTTATTTTTCTTTTACTTTTTATAAACTTATCCATAAATTATTTAATAGTTTTTTTAGGTGGACAAGCATTTATAGAATATTTTGAATTGGATCAAATTGGTGGCTGGATATACTTTATCCCTATAGTAGTATTTTTCACAGGGTTTAATCAATCATTTATCTCTTTGGCTAATAGATTGGCTGATTTTAAAAACTTTTCAAAGGCCAAAATAATCTCAATTTCTCTCTCCAAAAGTATAACACTTGGATATGGACATCTTTTTTCAGGGAATCTATCCGGGTTAATAATTGGAGAGATCTTAATGATTCCAATAAATGCTATAATTATTATTAGTAATAAAGCCAGAATCATTATTATTAAATGTAAGAAAATTGATTTCTCTGAAATAATTAAAGTAGGGAAAATCTATAAAAACTACCCCATATATTATCTGCCTGCCTCCTGGTTCTTGATTTTAATTACACAATTACCTTTATATTTCATTATAAAATTTCATGGCTCTACAAATGCAGGATATTATGCTCTTGCTACCAGCATGCTTAACATTCCTATAATTTTTTTTTCCAACTCAGCATCAGCAGTTTTTATTCAAAAAGCAAGTATTTATTATCCTTCTGATATCGAGAAAATCAAATCCATTACAATAGAATTAGCCTATCTTTTAATTATTATTTCATCCCTTGGATTTGGATTATTGTTTGGTTTTGGAGATTTAATTTTTTGGGTAATATTGGGAGAGAACTGGATAGAGGCTGGAAATTTTGCAAAAATATTAAGTATTGGATCAGTATTCTATTTTGTAGCTCTTCCGATTAGTACTTTGTTCAGGATTCTAAAGAAAGAAAGACAATACTTATTTATAAATATGGCATTTGTTGTAGCCATTGTTATTTCTTTCATTATATTTTATAAATTATCAATTGAAAAGATATTATTACTGTACTCTATTGAATTTGCCTTATATTCCATGATAATATTGGTCTATTTCAATATAAATTTGTCATTAAGAAATCCGATTAAAAAAAGTATTTTTTTGGCAGCAATGGTCACAATAGCATTTTCATTATCATATTTGCTTCGGATTATATTTGATTTTTTTATTTCAAAATGAATAATATACTGTTAATAAGTATTTCAGAACCTTCTAAAGGAGGAGCAGAAAGTATTCAAACTGCTAGATATTTAAAATACTTAAGCAACTATTTTGAGATTACCTTATTGTCATCGAAACCTGAGAAAAAAGGATGGGATAAAACCGATCCTTCAATATTACATTATGGTGAAGGAATTTATAAAAAAATAGAATTTCCAATATATGCTAACGTAATATCCAGGATTGCAAGATATAAATTACTTCCTTCTAAAATAATGTTTCCGGATTCGAGTTT
>Ga0316187_10000269_pt1 | contig 38646 bp, 36 predicted proteins | sample CroRivburrow1_MG_FD_204927 | JGI IMG/M metagenome (GOLD analysis project Ga0316187, IMG submission 204927) | Coastal sediment microbial communities from Maine, United States - Cross River worm burrow 1 | ecosystem: Environmental > Aquatic > Marine > Coastal > Sediment | place: USA: Maine... | reverse complement strand
ACGGTAGCGCAACTTGCTTGTCCTGCCACACTAAGTAAGCAGTATGTAATATAGCGCCGCAAGGCGGAGCCAGGCGGAAACGTCTGGCTTTTTTTTGTCTGGATTTTCTGCCGATGGCACGAGATAATGCTAAGTGTAGTATTTACACTATATAGTGAACTCTTCTTGTGGCTTAATATGAAAGGTATTCAACAGTGAATTTGAATCTAAGCACTATCAAAACAAAACTGGCTCTAGTTGTTTTATCCATCACAGCAATACTAGGGTGTGAGGTATTTGCCGCTGAAACAAGCGCTGCAGGCGCCGGTCCAGCTGGCAGCAAACAACCTGTCTTCGCGCAAGTGGGTGATATTGTCATCACCATGAGTGATTTTAATAGCACATACGCCTCTACGGCTCGCGGCCGCTTTTACCACGGCAAGCCACCTGAAGCTGAAGTCGCTAAATTACAAAGAGAAATTGGCAACAAGCTAATTGACGAAGCCTTGCTAACGAACGAAGCCAAAAGGCTCAAACTCAAGCCAAATAGCGAAATGGTAAAACAAAAAATCGAAAATTATGACCAGCGCAATTCCAAGGATGAAGGATGGCAAAAAGTGCGGGATCGTGCACTTCCAATCTTGGCTAAACGATACGAGGAAGAAGACATCCGCAATCAACTGGAGCAGCAAGTTCGCAAAGTACCTGCCCCCAATACAGAACAATTACAGACTTTCTATAAAGATCATCCGGACAAATTTACCGAGCCTGAGCAAATACGCGTTTCGGTAATTCTTTTAAAGGTTGACCCTGCTGTGCCAACTTGGGACGTGACACGCAAAAAAGCGGAAGAACTAGTAGAACAGTTGCGTAATGGCGCTGATTTTGCTGAGCTGGTAAAACTATACTCTGGTGATACCGATACCATCAACCAAGGGGGCGACATGGGCTACCTTCATGGCGGCATGTTGTCACCAATGTCTCAGCAGCATGTTGACAAGCTTAAGCCTGGCGAAATATCCGATCCAGTGGGACTAATGGAAGGTATAGCTATATTTAAACTTACTGACCGTAAGCAAGCGAAACTAAATAGCTTTGAAGAGGTCAAAAATCGCGCAAGCGAGTTGTATGTGACTGAAAAAAGTGATCAGGCATGGAAGGCACTCATCGCTCAACTAAAGAAAAATACCGTTATAACAGTGGATAAGTCGCACTACCTGCCTCTTCCTGCAACAGCATCAAATGCTGCACCCGCGATGTAGTGTCAACTTGAGGCTGGAACAAGCAAAATGGAACAATAAACCCATACTTGCATGAATCAAAGGGATCATAGAAGCTGCTGGATTACGCTGCATGCTGCGATCCACATAAAAAGAAAGAGGTAAGAGTTATCCTTGGTGCAACGAAAAGCCCGCAGAAGGGAATCATCACTATTGCGGGTGATTATATTTTGTAACGCAAGAGACTTATGTCATAAAGTAATGCATAATGAATTTAAACTGAATATTGTTAGGGCTATTGGTGCAGACCGAGGGTATTCGGTCATTATTTTGGCATGCCTCGCCTTTGGCTGTGTTCGCCCTGCGTTTCCAGCAGAACTGAAGCTCGCTCCAATTGCAACCCGAACTGTTGGAAGTGTCTCATATGACATCGAGCAGCGTAGCATCGATGGTGGGAGCCCATCATTAAGGCAAAGAGCGGTTTTAAATGTCAGAAATAAGGCGATAACTTATATATCGCAGCCGTGGCTCGCCCAAGTAAAAAGTGACGTTAGTATTGCCTTCTCCAAGAATAAAATAAATACCCAGAGCTCATCAAGCCAAAGACTTTCAGGTAATATTGGCTTAGACTTGGTACCATATAGCCAATATCCATTTTCAGCAGCCCTCAGTCGCAGTCAAAATTACCAAGGGCACGGGTTTGGCTCCCTGACCTCTCAAACTACCCGCCTGGATTTGACGCAGCGCCTTGTACCCCGCCGTACACCCGAAAGTTATCAACTCGGCTACAACCTTCTTCAATCTGAATCCTTCAATCCTCCTGAAATATACACATCGAGCGTAATCGACTTCAGCATGCTCTCGAGCCGTTTCAAGGATGGCACATTGAAACTAAATGCAGTTCGCCGACGAGATAAGCAACGTTATAGCGCCGCCAGCCATCTAGCAAACCAAGCAAATGTTGAATACAGATACCTGCCGAGCTCAGAATTTTCTTGGGAAAACAATGCCTATCTGAAAACTTCTATTGTAAGCACAGAACGACAGTACGATAAAGATAGATCCCGCGAAGCAAACTCCACCATGCGCTATCGGCCTCGGAATAAAGCCTATTCGGGAATCGCCACAGCCAGAGTTCATGCATTAAACTATGATTCTCTGTATGGCTCAGCACATACGCGCATTGGCAATGCAAACGTTAGCGGCGTTTATAGAATTTCTCAGCACTACAATTTTTCGGCTAGCGGCAATATCAGCATCCAAGAATCTGAATCTCAGCGATCAACCAACCTGTCCGCCACACAAGCCTTAAGCGCGAACTTCTCTCTTGCGTCTTTCGACGTAGATGGTTATCACTATAGCAGCAGACTTAGCGGTTCAATCTCCAACTCCAGCAGCAGCAACAGCACTAGAAACAGCTTAAGCAGCCCAGGCTACAATACTACTGTACGATCCGGTAGCCAACAAAACGCATCTCTATCACCAAGCCACAGCCTTAGCCGTACTACCCTACTCAATGGAGGAAGTTTACGCATTAGATTCGATCAATCATTGTCATTAAGCGAGGGTACCAGTAGTCAAGCCAGAGCAAGGCTCACCCATGGCGCCACAGCAAATTGGAAGCGGAAAATCGTTTCAATTAGCTTAACTGGTCGTGACAGTCGTTCGCTTAACAGCAATCAGGAATCTTTCCAATTTTTCAATTTTAATTTGAATGCTTCAAACGAACTTACCCGTTACTCTACAATTAGTGCCAGCATCTCAATCCAGGCAACCCGCCAGATAAATACAGGTTTGACATCCTCCAGAAGCGACAGCAACTCTGCTGCTATCGCACATTACGGCAATACGCGCACCTTCAGTATTCCTCGAATGTCATTTAACTCTGACCTGCGCGCATATAGCCGATCAGCCATTCCAGTCCTTGCTTCATCACCTAGTGAACAAGGCCCTATTACTTGGGAAAACATACTATCTTACACGGTCGGAAAACTCGTTACTGATTTTAAAGTAGCGCTTTCAAAAGAAAGCGATGGTTCTTCACAATCGGTTATTTGGCTATCTTTAAAAAGGTATTTTTAAGTGCGGCTAAAGCAATATTTCAACAGATGTAGCATCAGGCAGAACTTAACGAAGGCACCTCACCTTGAATAATTTATTCTCTCTGCAAATAGTCAAGATCAATGGCATAAATAATGCTTGGATTCATTATGCCTCTAGGTTATTCTTAACATTAAGAATTAACTATAAGACAATTTATTGAGGCTCGCACTATAGCGCTGGGTAGTAATTGAAAATATTTTTATAAATATAAAGAGAAGGGAAAAAAAATGCCATCCATGATTAGACGCACTTTCATTGGCCGGATGCTATTTGTCTGGTCACTGATTATTGTTGCTTTCTTCGTAGACCCCTCACCAGCAATGGCTGAGTACGGCGATGTGGTAATCAATAATTACTCCGATGCTGCCGGCATGCGTCCAGTAGTATTTCCCCATTGGTTTCACCGAATTCGATTTCGTTGCAAAGTCTGCCATGCTGATCTTGGCTTCAAATTCAAAGCTGGCGGAAACGACATCAATATGTACAAAATTATTGAAGGTAAATTTTGCGGTGCCTGTCATAACGGCAAAGTGGCCTGGTCAGTAAAAAACTGCATCCTCTGCCATTCTGGCAAACCAGGCACGCCAATCCAGATACACGAAAGCACCCAGCAGGAACTGGCCGTCCCAACCGGTTTCTTGACCAAATAAATAGGAGGACACATGAAACATCTACTTAAATTGATGCATCTATCGCTACTTGTTACCCTGCTGGGTGCACCACTTAATACTGCGATTGCAGCTACCGCGCCAGTAAAAGGGGATGCTAAGCCTACAGCTACGAAATCGCCTGATCCTGAACCTGTATACCAATACTCTACCCGCCCCCCTGCCATTGCTGGAGGCACAAACCCGTTCAACCGTCTCCTCAAAGTTGCAAAGATTCCTCACCAACCACCGAGCAATGATGAGATCCACGATCCTACCAATCAAGGATCCACCATTCTTCAGCCTCCTTTAGAAGCCTATGATGGAATGCCCCAGACTGAAACGGGGCTAGGCAATGGTGTAGATTGGGTAAAAATGCTTGATAACGGTCAAATCAAGCCTCGCTGGGAGCGGACAGACCCGACTGCTGAACCGATGGTCATGGATATGAATATCTTGCGAATTCCAAAAAGCTCAATGCCAAACGTTGTGTTTCCTCACCGGCAACATACCTTGTGGCTAGCCTGTTCGAACTGCCACCCTGATATCTTTATACCACGCAGGGGTGCCAATCAAATTAATATGGCAGCAATCGTTCTTGGACAAAAATGTGGTGTTTGTCACGGCAAAGTTTCCTTCCCGGTTTCCGAATGCAAACGCTGTCACTCTCAACCTAAAGAGGTAGCTGTCAACGGAGGCGGGCCTAACTAAGCCATGAAAATGCACTTGATAAAAATCTGGCTGCCGCTTCTGTTACTCATATTTCTAACCACTGCATCTGCTGGACAGTTTGATGTGGTGCAGACGCGTGAGGAAGTTCTTCAGAAGTTGCAGTTAGTCAAAATGCTTATTGCCAGCTCTCCAGTTGCGAAAAACAATGCAGATAAAAATGCAAAGCAAACTATGGAGCTGGTTCACACCCTCTATACCAGAGCAAATGATGCTTTCATTGCTGGCAACCTAGTATGGGCAGACGCCTTCTCAGACGAAGCGCTAAGCGTAATGGAGGATGCTGCTCGCATATCATCTGACCCGCTTCAAGTGGAAGCCAAGCAGCGTTCTCGTTATGCCGAATTACTGGATGACGTGCGTGCCTTTGAAGCCACTTATGAGGATGTGCGTAAAGGTCTATCTTCCAAAGAAGCAAAGTTATATGACAACAAGATAAGCGGTACTGTTAACCTGATTAGCAATGCGCAGATATTAGTACGAGACAGCCAATATGTTGAAGCCTCCAAACAGCTAGAAAGAGTCCACGCAATATATATCTCAGTTCTTAATGAATTACTTGCTTCAACCTCCTTTGTCTACGACACCACTACCTTCAGCACACCTGTTGAAGAGTATGAATATGAACTGGCACGTTACCGTAGTTATGAGGAATTAATACCGATTGCCTACGCTCAATTCAAGCCGGACGAGTACACCATCAAGTTGAGTGATCGGTACGTCCAAGAAGGCTCCACAGCACTTAAAATTGCCGAAAAACAGGCTTCGGACGGTGACCATACAGCCGCCATCAAAACACTGCTTGGCGCAACAAAACGCTTACAGAACGCACTGCGTACTGTAGGACTGGAAGTGCCAGAATGATTAGCTTATTTTTAATATAGTGTCATGATAGACCGCATATCTAACATATTTCTTGTAGGGTGCTTCGGACTATTTATCACCGCATGCTCTGAATCTCCAACACTTTCCGCACCACCGGGAGAGCAGATTTTTGTACCCGATGGACCTGGTAAATGGCTGACCATAATGGCAGATGGACTCCATGATCCTAACGGGCCCGGTGCAAAACAACTACAAAATCCTGCTGAAGCCCTTTTTTATTTACCAAGTGCTTATTCTGGCAACAAGGTGCGCTGGGTAGAAGCCATTCAGGAAGGTTATATAGAGCCGCGCGCCAGCATCGTGGACGATAATTATGAGATGCAGGTAATAGATCTGGATGTGATCCGAACCAGAACGGGTGAATTACCCATGGTGTTATTTCCTCACAAAAAACACACTGAATGGCTTGAATGCAGCAATTGCCACGAATGGCTGTTTAAGTCCAAACGAGGAGCAACTAGATTTGGCATGTTCGATGTACTGAGTGGAGAATATTGCGGACGTTGCCACGGTGCAGTAGCGTTCCCACTGGTTGAGTGTTTTTATTGTCACAGCGTAAGGCGTTCTGACCTTAAGAAACCAGTCACTGAACTTGAGATGCACAAATGACTTCCGTTCTTATACATACTCACAACCGATACTCCATTAGAAACTTTTTGCAGGGGTATATATCCGTGCTGGCGCTGTTAACGCTGTTTGTTCCGCTTCCTGCATCAGCCGAGTATGGTGATGTCGTTATCAACAAACGTGCTGAAAAAGCAGGGATGCGTCCAGTAATCTTCCCGCACTGGTTTCACCGTATCCGATTTCGCTGCAGGGTTTGCCACACAGAGGTAGGATTCGAAATGCGTGCTGGTTCGAATGATATCCTTATGTCCGACATCATAGAGGGAAAATTTTGTGGGAGATGCCATAACAACAAAATCGCTTGGGGCCCGCAAAATTGTCAATTATGCCACTCCGGACTTCCTGGACTGAAAAGCGGTGTGCGAGGTAGCACAACCACAGGTGGACCAGGTAGATGGTAAACCACCCAGACTTCATTCTAAATTTCCCATTCCGCTCGAAACTTGAGAAAACTTCAATATCCTTCGGTTAAATGCGCCCAGCAACACTGTGGTAAGGAGAAATTAATGAATCAATATTCGTTTCCATACGCTTTTCTTTGCCTGACCTTGTTGGTATCAGGCTGCGCAGAGTCACCTAAAGTATTTAGTCTCGGCAACACTAGCCAGACAATTCCCAAGACATGGCCTCCATCCCCAGAAAAACCCAGGTATGAGTATGTTGGTGAATTAACGGGTGAAGGTAACTTCCAAGCTGAAAATTTGGAGAAGCGCGGTACTGCCGTGAAATTTTTTGAATGGATAACTGGGCTTACTGGAAATCAACCTGACCCAATCGTGCTTCAACGTCCTCAAAGCGGAGTAGTGGATGATCAGAGCAGAGTTTATGTGACAGACATTGGTCGGGGTGCGGTGTTTGTGTTTGATAAACCTGCGGGCCAACTGAAAATTTGGGACTTGGCACGGGAAGACACACGATTCGTCACTCCGATCGGAATAGCCTTAGGATCGCAAGGAGAGGTGCTGGTTGCAGACGCTGATCTGCACAGTGTGTTTCGACTAGACATCAATGGCAAACCAATAGGAGAATTTGGCAGCGATGTATTAAAACGTCCTACTGGCCTAGCACGCGATCCAGAAAATGGCAGGATTTATGTAGCAGACACGCATGCGCATGACATCAAAGTTTTCACAGATGACGGAAAGCTTCTTGAAGTACTAGGCAAGCGCGGTGAAAACGACGCACAATTCAATTCTCCAACATTTCTGGCATTCGCCTTAGGCAAACTCTATGTTACTGACACACTAAACTCCCGCATTCAAGTATTAGATATGCATGGCAAGATGCTAAAAAAATTCGGCCAACGCGGACTGTATATCGGCAATCTTGTACGCCCCAAAGGGGTAGCTGTAGACAGTGAGCATAATATTTACGTGATAGAATCTTTGTACGACAATCTACTGATTTATAACGAACAAGGTCGTACTTTATTAGCACTTGGCGGCACTGGAAAAGATACTGGGGAATTTTATCTGCCATCAGGTGTCTGGATTGATAATAATGACCAAATTTATGTCGCCGACATGTTCAACGGCAGAATTACGGTCTTGCAGTTTTTGGGAGGGGCCAAATGAATATGCATCATCACTTACCACGCCTAGGTTGGCTAATCCTAAGCGGCATTGCACTGGTATTAACTTCGAGCGGCATTGCGCTAGGTGCAATAGTGACTAACATTGAAAATACCAAACATAATCTTTCCGTAAGCGGCACAGGCACAGTCAAGGCGATCAGCGAAGATAAAATTTGCGTGTTCTGCCACACTCCGCATAGCGCAAATGAAACTGTTTCGCTGCCACTATGGAACCGCGAAATCTCCAGTTTGACCTATACAACCTATACCTCCTCATCAATGGACAGCATTACAAATCAACCAGCAGACACGTCCAAACTTTGCCTGTCCTGCCATGATGGTACTTTGGCAATCGGAACAGTCGGCGTATTGAACAACACTGGCCCTGTCACAATCCCTATGAGCGGCACAGATGGCGGCAATATGCCGTCCGGTTCTGGAAATCTCTCTGGTTACACTCGAAATCTCGGTGTAGACCTGTCCAACGACCACCCTATTTCATTTACCTACGATGCTACTCTTGCCAGTTCTGACGGAGAGTTACGCACTCCACCTGTTCTCGAAGGTGGCAACCCTATCGTCGGCAACCGCATCCTTGGAATCACTCCCAAGCCTATTTTCCCTTTAGACAGCGACCAGATGCAGTGCACCACATGCCACGATCCTCACACGTGGGATTCCAGTGGCAGCAACCATAAATTTCTTCGTGGCAACCGGCTTCAGCAAACACAACCTTCTGGAGGAGCATACAGCCAAAACGGCGACACCATGTGTTTGGCCTGTCACGATAAAGGAGGCTCCTTATGGGCTTACTCAGCTCACGCCAATCAGCTTGTGGCAGATGAACTATATCTGGATGCTGCGGCCACAGAACGAGAGTTCCCAATCGGCACTAGGGTATGGGAAGCCTCCTGCCTCAACTGTCATGACACACACACAGTGCAAGGTGCGAAGCGTCTTCTAAGGGAAGGAACTGACAGTCTAGCTTCTCCAAAGACCGGGGGCAACTCAGCCATTGAAGAGACATGCTACCAATGCCACAGTAACTTTGGAACGAGCATCATTGCGCAACTAAGTAACTTGCCCGATATTAAGACTGATTTCGAGCGACCCATCCGCATGCCCATTTCAAATCAACCTGAAATACACGACATTGGTGGTAGTTTTGATGACAGTTTGCTCGGGGGCGGCATAGACACGAAGTGTGATGTCGCTGGTAGTAAGTGCGGCAAAGACTTCATGGAATCTCAGGCAATATTGGGCAAGGAAAGTGCTGGTGGTACGCTAACCAATCGCCACACAGAATGCACCGACTGTCACAATCCGCACCGTGTAACCAAAAATCGTTTATTCAATGACGATTCATTACTTCCTGGCCCCGCCGGCACTCATAAACACGAAATTAACGTTGGTGATACTATAGCCCACAACAACCTAGCTTCCGGCGCACTGCGTGGCACTTTTGGTGTTGAGCCTCAATATCTTTCCGCCGAGTTTGGAACCCACCCCTTTAGTTTTACGGCTAAACGTGGTGATGGAGGCGGCACTGCATCCACCAATGTCGACAACACATACTTAACACGTGAATACCAAGTATGCTTCAAATGTCACTCACCTTACGCTTATGACGACTCTGATCCGACTGCTTTACAATTAGGGTACATTGGTGGCACACCAAGCGGAACCAATGGTTTTCTCTATTACACCGATGTAGCTATGGAGTTTCAGGCGCCTGCCGCACACAAAGGCACACCGGCCAGCACCTCAGATTCGGGTGCAGATCCCTCCTCCTACTCAACCAACAATCATCGCTCCTGGCATCCTGTCATGGACAATACAGGGCGCACTAACGTCCTACCTGGATCAGCCAATCCAAATACTTGGAGGAGCCCTTGGAATGGCTCAGATACTGACGGGCCAACTGCGGCCACACTGATTAGCGCTGTCGGCAACCAAACTATGTATTGCAGTGATTGTCATGGATCGTCCACCAATCCCGCCGATGGTGTAATTCCGATAGGTGGAGAAGATGGAAATTCTTGGGGGCCTCATGGCAGCACTGAAAACTTCATTCTGAAAGGCTTATGGGATACCGGAGCGACCCACAACGTTGGATCAGATACGCTGTGTTTCCGGTGTCACGATGCAAACCAATACGCAGATGCAAGCGGTGCGCCTGCATTCGCACTTAACAGTGGTTTTGGTGGTGTTGGCGTAGATGCATGGGGTCAGTCTATCAACAATTTACATCAAAGACATGCTTTCTATACTACACAGGGCGGACTAGCAGGGCCTCCCACTACAACTTGGCCTGCTTCAGAAAACGGAACATATCGTTGTACCATGTGCCATACTGGAACGGCACATGGTTGGAAGAACAAAGCATTTCTGGTCAACCTGAATGATCTAGGTCCAGAGATCTCTGCTATCGGCGGTGAGGTTGCGCTTGGCCCCGTCACCCTCTCCGCTGGCCAGCCTGTCCCAAAAGGCACCCAAGTGACCGCCACAGTTCCCTTAGGCTATAGCAACGGACCTTATTACAGAAACGCTTTCCTTGGAGTGATAAATTTTAAGCAAAGCGGAAGTTGGACAAAGGCTGATTGTGCGGGCGCCTGCCATTGATACGCTTTACTTTAAAAGGGACATGTCAATCAAGGAGCAGGGTTGATAACTGATATACTTCTCAGTTCGAGCCCGCAGAGCTTTGTGATTCACCCTATCCAGTACTGAACTATCGCAAATCTTTCGGAGAGCAACATAAATGGCCCTAACTTAGCGCTGCGCGACAATCTGTCAAGCGATAGTTCGGCAAATACGCGCACTCTTCAATCAAATTGTGAATTCCTTCATGCCAATTAATTCCATATGAACGCCTCTATAGCAGAAAATGATGTTCTATCTGACGTCGGAGATAAACTGTCCACAGAGCTTCCAACAGAAGAACGTATGGTTTCCGAAGTACCGCTTCGAGTAAAAGGATTTCTTGCCTTTGCAGCCGTTGTCATTTTTTCAGTTCTCCTTACTACGTTTACTTTTAACAAAAAAACCGAGCTGATTAATGAATTTGAGCGACTTCAAAACCTATATAAAATCGAAGAGCAGCTCAGACAGGTTGATGCGACCGCTTTTCACATTGTTATGGCAGTATTTATCAATTCTGATAAAGATGATCAGAATTCCGTAGTACAACGCTTCCAATCAAATTTTGAGCTTTTAAAAAGAAAGAATGATTCGCTCGCAAAGCGTTACCCCTTTGCCAGCGTAAATCTTTCAGGTGTAGAACATGCACTGGCAGTCGCCTCTGAAAATCCGTCTGCGGCCTCTTTGGCTGCAATGAATTCAGAATTACTTAAAGTTAAGATTGAAGTGACACAACATATCGATGAATCACGACGTGAACAGATAGCTACTGCAGAACATTTTCATATGCAATGGGATTCCGCCGCGCTAGCCTCGCTTTTATTTGGATTAATTGGACTATTGCTATTGGGTGCCATCATTGGTTTATTTTTCACCCGACTCACTAATGACCTGCACACACTAAAAGCAAGAGCTTTAGATATTATCAAAGGTGAACGCAATGTAATCACGCCCGTGACGCGCAATGACGAAGTAGGTGAGTTGATGCGCTCAGTAAATAAGATGGCAAATGCCCTAGATGATCGGGAAAAAGAATTGGTTATTGCACGTCAAAAATATTTCCATCAGGAAAAAATGGCGGCGGTTGGTGCTTTGGCAGCCGGAGTCGCTCATGAAATAGGGAATCCGATTGCAGCAATGTCAGGAGTTTTGCAAGAAATGGTTGTTGAGCATTCATCAGAAAAAAATCAAGTATCTGATGACGGAAAATTGGCCATGCTGCAAACACATATCCACCGACTTTCTGCGATTACCCGCGAAATATCTGAATTTGCTGCACCTCAACCTATAGAACGCCAGTTATTAGATCTGAATGCGCTAGCGCGAACTACTGCCGGTCTGATGGGTTATGACAAGCGTATGCGAAAAGTGAACTTGAGACTCAATCTGGACAGCCAACTTCCCGCAATTTACGGTGTAGCTGACCAACTCACACAAGTGATTATGAATCTGCTAATAAACGCTGCCGATGCATTAGAGGACTTGGATGACCGTGCACAGGAAATTACACTACACACTGAAGTGACAGATGAAAATGTGAGCCTTTCTGTAACTGATAACGGAAGCGGTATTAGCCAGGACTCTATCAGTCGTGTGTTTGAAGCTTTTTTTACTACCAAACGCAAAGGAAATGGATTGGGCTTGTCACTTTGTTACTCTATCATTGCCGGCCATAACGGTACAATTGAAATCAACTCAACTCTTGGGGAAGGGACACAAGTACAAATAATGCTTCCTTTGCCAACCGATGAAGGGGAAGATACACCATGACATCATTACAAGTACTGGTCGTAGACGATGAGCCCGCCATCCGGCAGGTAGTAGCATCGCAATTACGTAAGGCGGGACACTCTGTAGAGCAGGCAGGTAATGGCGAAACTGCGATGGAAAGGCTTGCCAAAGGAGATATTGATATTGTCCTTTGCGACATAAAAATGCCAGGAATGAGTGGTATCGAAGTATTACGGCAGGCGCGCACTGCTGGTATAGACACGGCCTTCATCATGATGACCGCTTTTGCTTCCGTGGACACCGCAATAGAAGCAATCAAGGCGGGCGCTGCCGATTATATGATCAAGCCCCTCAATAACGAAGAGCTACTTCATCGCCTGACCAAGGTCGGGGAACTCGGTGGCCTTCGCGCAGAAAACCGCGTACTGAGAAGATTAGTCCTAGGTGCCAATCAGGAAGTATTTGGCTTTAATTCTCCATCCATGCGCGAGATGGAGCACCTGGCAGCTAAGGTGGCCATCACCAATAGCACGGTACTTGTAACTGGTGAAAGCGGTACGGGAAAGGGTGTAGTTGCACGCCTGATTCACCAGCAGAGCTTGCGCTCTGACGGGTCATTTATTCCCGTAAACTGTGGCGCTATTCCAGAAAACTTAGTCGAAAGTGAATTTTTTGGACACACTCGCGGCGCTTTTACTGGCGCAGACAAAGTCAGAAAAGGTTTATTTCTGGAAGCAAATGGTGGTACCATTTTTTTGGACGAAATTGGTGAGTTGCCTCTCGCTCTGCAAGTAAAACTTCTACATGTAATAGAGGAGAAGGTTGTGCGCCCAGTCGGCAGTGAAGCAGGACGACCTGTCGATGTAAGAATTATCGCTGCCACAAATCGTAATCTTGCAGACATGGTAGCTCAAGGAACGTTTCGGGAAGACCTGTACTTCCGACTCAGCGTCTTCCATATTAACGTCCCGCCACTGCGTGAGCGTCGCCAAGACCTTCCCGCCCTTATCAGATTCCTTCTCAAACGCAACAATCGGCGCTTGGGCAGCAATTCTATCCAAACTTCAATCGAACCAAGTGCCGAAGAAATACTGGTGAATTACGAATGGCCAGGCAATGTTAGAGAATTAGAAAATGTTATCGACCGTGCTCTCGTTCTTACTGATAGTGGTCAAATCACCTTGGCCGACTTACCACCGCAAATAACCAAAATCGCCAACACGCCGTCTCCGCAAAACGAAATATCATTCTCCGGCACATTGCGAGAACAAGTAAAAAAATATGAGATTGCTGTTATCCTTAAAGCCATAGAATTATCTGATGGTGATCGTCGTGCTGCTGCTCAAAAACTGGATATCGGTCTTTCCAGCTTGTACCGCAAGCTGGAAGACTTTGACAACTCAACCTCTCTGCATGTTGCATATGAGAACTAGATGCATCAATGACTAGTTTGACAATCAAATTATTCCAGTTTTTGACTGCTAAAATTGTCAACATAAATCTATGTACCACGTTATGGCTATGAAAGCCTAATAACAAGCAAAGCGCACTATTGCAGCCTACTGCTGCCACTGCTAAAATTCAGCGGTATAGAATATGCAAATACGTCCTCACCTTAAAGAGCTAGTATTGGAGAATTTATAAATGGATGTGATACAAAAACAAGGATTTCAGCTCGGCATCTTAGCTTTCTGCCTTCTCTCTACAATCGCTTTAGCAGATACTGATGAAGATATGGCTCGAGCAAATGAATTTTACGCACAAATGGAATTGATGGATGCTGCAGTACTTTACAAAAAGCTCGCTCTTAAAAATCACTTGCCCGCACAGGCCAGCCTAGGAGAACTGCTCGACTACACTGAAGACCACGTGGAAGCAGTCGGATGGTACATAACAGCTGCATTTCAGGGTAATGCTAAAGGGGCATACTACCTGGCAAGAGCATACCAGACAGGCAACGGGATTAGTAAAGATCCTGCACAGGCTTTGTACTGGTACAAATTTGCTGCAAATAAAGATAACTTGAATGCCATAAAAGTATTGGAAAAGGTGTATAGAAGTGGTGAGGGCGCATCTGGATTGCCAGTGAAGGTTGACATAAAGCAGGCTGAATTCTGGAAATCAAAAAAAGTCGTGCAAGAAGCACAGATGAAAAAAGAATATGAAGATAAGCAAGCAGCTGCAAAAAAAGCCCTTGAAGAAAAAGCAGAGGCAACCAGAAAAGCAGACGAGGAAGCTGCAAAAAACAAAGCGAAAGGAAATTAAAAATGGCATTTAGACCAATAAACTTAGTCCATGCATTTGGGCTATGCGCATCATTACTCATTTCTTTGGCACCCATTAATGCTTATGCCGGAGATGTCGACAATGGCAAAAAGATTTACGCCAGACATTGCGTTACTTGTCATGGTGTTGACGGTGTAAACGTTATGCCGGATGCTCCAAATTTTGCATATAGCGAGCGATTATTACGGCCTGATAGTTTTATTTTAGCATCCATTAAAGAAGGTAAAAATGCTATGCCCGCTTACCGTGGCATGCTGGAAGACCAAGAAATACTGGATGTCATCACCTATTTACGCCTACTGGAAAATGGTGGTCCTATGCGGCCGTAAATCCGAACAGCCCATCATCAATTGATGTACTTTTTGAGTACACCTACACTTACTTAACGCCCAAGTCATTATGCATATCTCTGCCCTCACTCTGCCTATTATATTTTCCCTAGCTTGCCTTAACGTCGCGTGCACTGAATCCAAACCTGACAATGTCCCTCTACCACGCGTGATCGAAAAATTTGAAGTAGGCAAGTATGTCAATGTTAGAGCACTTACGATAGATTCCAAGAAAAATTCCCTCTGGGTTGGTACTTCCGTTGGAGTGAGCGAAATTGATCTCACCACCTTCAATGTTCGCAACACTTTTACCCGGGACAGTGGGCTAGCAAACGAATATGTTTTTGCTGTCAACGTGGATCAAGAAGGTTATAAATGGTTTGGAACCAACGCCGGTGGAGTATCACGCTACCGTGAAGGGACATGGACAACATTTTTTCCTATGCACGGCTTGGCGGATTACTGGGTATATTCTTTTGCTAATCAGCATAACGGTGACGTGTGGATTGGCACATGGGCTGGCGTCAATCATGTTGACCTAAAAACCATGAAGTTCACCACATACGTTAATGAATTAATCAACGAATGGGTATATGGAATCGACGTAGATAAACAAGACCGAGTATGGTTTGGCACCGAAGGTGGCGTTTCAATGTTTGACGGGAAGACATGGCAGTCCTGGAATCACAAAGATGGTATGGGTGCACCAAACACAAATAATTTACCTGCAAGCACTAATACTGGACTGGGAACACGCTCACGGCATGATTTGAGCATGTTCTCGGGAGACGGGAAATTCACATATAATCCAAATTACGTATTCTGCATCCAAGTCGCATCTGATCAGTCCGTATGGGCTGGTACTTGGGGAGCTGGCGCAAGTCGCTTTGATGGCTCCAAATGGCATAACTACACAACAAAAGACGGCTTAGCAGGAGATATTGTATATAGTATTGTTCAAGAGCCTAACGGCGTACTCTGGTTTGGTACTAATGGTGGGGTTAGCCGCTTTGACGGAAAAAAATGGCATAATTACACTAAACAAGCAGGTCTACTTGGAAACCATGTGTATTCGCTAGCATTAGCGCCCAACGGGGACATCTGGGCTGGTTCACAAGGTGGTGTGACGCGTATCGGTCAATGAACTGGTTAGCGGAACAATTTTCAACATTAAACAGGAATCGACACTCAAGAGGATTTTAGATGAAACTCGATAGTAAACTTGCATCAATAATCACAGTCGTTACAGTAGGCATACTTGCGGGGTTCTCCATAACGGGTTGTTCCGACAAGGCAGGTGAAACCAAACCGGCAGCTGAAATGTCTCAGGAAGAGGGCTCTGGCTTGCCATCTGGACACCCCCCTCTTGGACAGGAGCCTCGCAGCTTGAAAGGAAATGTTCTGGTGGACCCAGCAAAAAAATTTACACATTTCCGCGTAGGCAACAGCAACGTCAAATCAATTTTTATCGAGGATAAGGTAGTCTGGATTGGCACCTCTGGTGGCGTAATTCGCCACGATAACAACACCGGCGATTATCGTATATTTAACAACACAAATGGCTTGCTTTCTAACGGCGTATTCCATGTCGGCAGATTAGGTAATTATATTGCTGCGGGCACCTATGGCGGTGGTTTGTCTCTGTATGACGAGGAAAAAGACACGTGGAAAAATCTGAACGTACCCAATGGTCTTGGGGATGCCTTCATATACAAGACTATTGAAGCTAGCAATGGTGACATATGGGTCGCAACTTGGTCCGGAGCAAACCGTGTACGCGGTGGCGATTTGATGGATCGTTCAAAATGGGACATTTACACTGTTGAAAATACCAATGGCGGACTGCCAAACGACTGGGTCTATAGTCTTGAGGAAGGTAAAAATGGTGATATCTGGCTGGCCACAGAGGGAGGACTAGCGCTATTCAGGAATGGCAATTGGCAAAACTGGAACCATGCAAAAGGTTTGGGTGCGCCGTGGGAAAAAGTTAAGAACGACCCCAAATTTGGCACCGACCCCGCTAAACTTTCCGAGCATCACGCTAGACAGAAGGTGGAAATGGGGCTTGAAGACACTGGTACGGCTTTTAACCCGAATTACGTAGTTTCCATGGCGGTGGACAAAGACGGAATAGTCTGGTGTGGTACTTGGGGTGGAGGATTATCGCGCTATGACGGAAAAAAATGGCGCTACTACACCATGTCTGATGGCCTGCCAGGCAATCATGTATTTATGTTACATGAAGATCCCTCAGGGAAATTATGGATAGGAACCAACAAGGGGCTAGCCAGTTTTGATAACGGTAAATTCAAAGTATTAACCACTAACGACGGACTTTTTTCAGATACTATCTTTTCCATGGCAACAGCCCAAGATGGCACCCAGTGGATCGGTAGTTTTGGAGGTGTAACCCAGCTATCACCTGGGAAATAGCATATTTGTGTAGTTTTCTACCTAATAGGGACAACAAAAGCGCATGACTTTGTCGTGCGCTTTTGTTTTGCCATTTCAGCTTGGTTTAGATAATCAAAGTTGGCTTATCTTTTATCTCTCAACCAAGATTCTTTCAACGTGACGGTACGATTAAAAACAATATTGCTCCCAGGCCTATGGTCATGGCGGTCTGTGCAAAAGTAACCCAAACGCTCAAACTGAAAACGTGTTTCAGGAGGCGCATCCTTAACACTTTCCTCTACCCAGCCCCACACCCGAGTGAGTGATGTCGAATTAAGATATTTGCAAAAATTCACATCTTTATCAGCATCTGGCTCAGCAACGGTAAATAAACGATCATACAAACGTATTTCGGCAGGTAGCGCATGCTCACATGATAACCAGTGGATCACTCCTTTTACCTTGCGTCCCTGAGGATTTTTTCCCAAAGTATCGGGATCGATACTGCAACGCAATTCCACAACTTCCCCTGCTGCATCTTTCACCATCTCGTCGCAACGCATCACATAGCTATGACGTAAACGAACTTCGCCACCGAGCGTCAAGCGTTTCCAACCAGACGGAGGCAACTCGGCGAAATCTTCTGCCTCAATGAATAGCTCTTTACCAAAAGACACAAGGCGTTTACCAAATTCGGAATGATTGGGATGAAAATCGGCTTCCCGCGCCCGCGCTCCATCTGCATTAGTGATTGTCACCTTAAGCGGGTTTAACACCGCAATAACGCGAGGGACGCTATCTTCAAGATTTTCCCTAATTGCTGCCTCCATCACCGCCATATCGACGATGTTCTCACTTTTGGAGACGCCGATGCGATTAATAAATTCACGGATACCTTCAGGTGTGTAACCGCGTCGGCGCATACCGCTGATAGTAGGCATTCGCGGGTCATCCCAACCGCTTACATGTTCTTCCAACACAAGTTGCAACAGCTTTCGCTTGCTAGTGATTGTATAGTGCAACTCAAGTCGGGAAAATTCATATTGGCGGGGATGCTTGGAAATACTGATATTATCCAATACCCAATCATAGAGTGGCCGATGATCTTCAAATTCCAAAGTACATAGTGAGTGTGTAACCCCTTCCAGCGCATCTGAGATGCAATGGCTATAGTCATACATCGGATATATGCACCATGAATCACCTGTACGGATATGATGTGCTCGACGGATCCGATAAACCACTGGGTCACGCATGTTCATATTAGGCGAACTCATGTCAATTTTTGCTCGCAACACATGACTACCATCCGGAAAATCTCCGGCTCGCATTCGAGCAAATAAATCGAAATTTTCTGCTATTGAGCGCTCACGATACGGGCTGTTCTTTCCTTTTTTAGTTAGCGTGCCGCGATATTCGCGCATCTGTTCCGGCGTCAAGTCATCTACATATGCCATTCCTTTTTGAATGAGCTCAACAGCATATTGGTACAGACGCTCAAAATAATCAGAAGACCAACGAACCTCCCCCTGCCAGTTAAATCCCAGCCAACTCACATCCTCCTGTATGGATTTGGCAAACTCATGACTTTCCTTCTCTGGATTGGTGTCATCAAATCTAAGATTGCAATGCCCCTGATAATCGTTCGCCAAACCAAAATTCAGGCATATAGATTTAGCATGTCCGATGTGTAGATAACCATTTGGCTCAGGTGGGAATCGCGTAACAATATTCCTATATTTACCACTAGCAAGGTCGACTTCAATGATGCTACGGATAAAGTTGGAAACGACTGGTTGTGAAGTACTGCTCATTGCGGCTCACTTGATTAATTCGTAAAAAATAAAGGGTGTTGACGATTCTACTCGAAAATGAGTTACCAATAATGCATAGATTAGCAAAGAAAAAACGCAGGATGTTTGATAAAATTGGAAGTCATTCAACTAAACTTTGGTTTGTTATGGGGCGAACTAACATCTTATTTTTGTATACAGATCAAAATCTGGCTCATCTGAAGTCAATAAGCAACCAAATGGGAATTTTTAGCTATAACATTTAAGAATAAGCCAACCATAATTTATAATCCGTGTAATCAATTCCTGAAAAATCATCTACCATGGAGGCTTAATAAAATGAAACCGCTTCTAACAGCTTTATTTTCCCTCTTGCTATGCAGTATTTCCCCACTTTCCCACTCACTCGATAAAGGTAAGAATACCATGGTCAAGTTACACACCAACCACGGCATCATCACATTAGAACTGGACGCTGGAAAAGCACCCAATACAGTAAAGAATTTTCTAGAGTATGTTAACAGCGGTTTTTACACAAATACAATTTTCCATCGCATAATCAGCAACTTCATGATTCAAGGAGGCGGATTTGAACCTGGTATGAAACAGAAACCCGTCAATGCGCCAATACAGAATGAAGCTGCCAATGGATTGAAGAACGACCATTACACTATCGCTATGGCACGCACGAACGAACCGCATTCCGCGACTGCGCAGTTCTTCATCAATACTAAAAATAATGGATTTTTGAATTACAGCGCACCCACCCCCCAGAGCTATGGCTACTGCGTATTCGGCAAGGTGATTGAAGGCAAGGAAGTAGTGGATGCAATAAACAAAGTCAAAACCGGAAACCACGCTGGCTTTCAGGACGTACCTCAGGAAGACGTCATCATCACCAATGCAGAAGTGGTTCAATAGAAATAAGCGGCGCTTGGATGCCGCTTTAATTTGATGCCTCACATCCTATTCATCTCCGACCTGCACCTGAGCGCTGGCCACTCACGGGTTATTGCAGCCTACGAGCGATTCATCAAATGCATCACTAAAGAAACCAAGGCACTTTATATTCTCGGTGACTTATTCGAATTTTGGGCAGGTGATGATGACCTGCACGATCCTTTCCACACCCAAGTTATAAGTGCATTGAATAACATCGCACAAAAAGGCACTCGGATTTATTTAATGCGCGGCAATCGTGATTTACTTATGGGCGCCGCACTCGCAGAAGCCGCAGGCGCAACCCTATTGGACGATCCAACATTGCTCGACCTATATGGCACACCGACACTAATTAGCCACGGCGACACACTATGTATCGATGACATTGAATACCAAAATTTCCGCGTTCTAGCACACGACGCAAAATTTCAACGGGACTTTCTCGCCCAACCCCTTGCAGCACGCAAAACCTACATCGAGCAATTGCGCATGCAGAGCAATACTGCCAAGCAGAACAAAGACAGCGCGACAATGGATGTAAACGATAGTGCAGTCGCAGCGTTACTACGCACACACAACTACCCGCGATTGATACATGGCCACACCCACCGACCGAATCACCATTTACACATCGTGGATGGACATACTTGCGATCGCTGGGTATTAAGTGATTGGGATCAGAAAGCATCTGCATTGCATTGCGACGCCCAAGGATGCAGGCCCATCAATTTTTAAGGCCAGATTGTTAGTTATTGCCTCCACACAAACGTTCGCAAGGAACACCAAGATAGCTAATGCACAATAAACGAGGTAGAAATTCGCTTCGTCGCATGAATGCATTTGAGAGAAGCGTTTTTGTAACGACAATTAAATTCAGTCTCTGTGAATACAGGTTGCGACACTTCTGATTACCCTTACACGACTTCCTCCACTGCCAGTGGTGAGTACTGGTCGCCATATACATCTGTTGAACTGCTGTTCATACTGACTTGTTTGAATAACACCAATTTCGATTGAACTATTTTGGAGGCATTATCAAGTTTTGATGACATTTCAGGCTAAATATTCTCAGCTAATCAGACTTTGATAGAGGTAACCATTATTTCGTATTAACATCACTGTGTTACCGTCAAGAACAGCAATGAGCATGACATTTATCTCTTCAGTGTTTCAGAGCCGACCATGCAGAGTAGCATAAATTTCAGCACACTACGCATTGTGCGCCCCCTAAATCAAAACACTTTTGAGTAAAGCAATGCACAATAGTGCATAACCAGCAGCGAGCAAATCATCAAACATCACACCCAGCCCACCATGCCAGTTCTTATCGAAATATTTAATGGGTGGAGGTTTAACAATATCGAAAAAACGAAATAGCGTAAAAGCCAACAAGGACCATTCCCAACCTACTGGTGTAAAAAAAAGAACTAATATAAATGCTACAATTTCGTCCCATACCATCCCACTATGGTCTGCCACACCTAACGCCTTACCGGTAATATCACATACCAACACACCAAATGCAAATGCCCAAACCAGCACCAGCAAAAATATAAAATCCGGCAAACGCGGTGCAAGATACCAGTACATTGGAAATGCGACGAGCGTACCAAACGTCCCAGGCGCTTTCCCTGCCAAACCGCTACCAAAGCCAAACGCCAACATATGAGCAGGATGGCTAAACAGAAACCTCCAGCTGGGCTTCATGACTATCTCACCGAAAGTGGTCATAGCTACCAGCCTCTGCCTCAAATAAATTTCCCGCTGCATCGTGTACGATGCAGTCGCGACCAGCAACTATATTGCCAATACAAGCCAACGGTAAACCAATCCTCGACCCAATGCCCATTATTTCAGCATGCCACTTTGCTGGCGCAGTAAAACATAGCTCATAATCGTCTCCTCCAGACAGTATGTAGCGATCAAAAGATTCAATTTTTCTCAGCACCCTTGAAGCCGGCAATTGATCGAACTCAACTTCTGCTCCCACTCCCGAAGCATCAAGCACGTGACCAAGATCACCGAGCAATCCGTCGGAGACATCAATCGCACTACTGGCAATACCGCGTAGCGCCAATCCCAGCGAAACACGGGGCTGTGGCTGATGCAATGCTAATGCGCAACAGTCGTAATCACATGCTTCTAATTCGATATTCCCTTGCAAATGTGCGAGTGCCAACGCAGCATCTCCCAATGTTCCTGAGATCCATATCTCATCACCAATCTGTGCTCCGCTTCGTCTCAATGCGTGTCGTGCTGGAACTTCGCCGAGTATTGTCACGCATAGGGTAAGTGGTCCGCGTGTAGTATCACCTCCTACCAACTCGACACCATGCTGTTGTGCCAACTCAAAAAATCCCGAACTGAATCTTTCCAACCATGGTTCATCTGCATCAGGCAATGCCACTGACAACGTTACCCATCTCGGCATACCGCCCATCGCGGCCATATCAGAAAGATTCACCGCCAGTGTTTTATGGCCTAGCTTGAATGGTTCAGCATCAGGGAAAAAATGTATGCCACTGATCAAGATATCACTTGATACCACCAGCACATTGCCTTCATTTACCTGCAGTAGTGCGGCATCATCACCAATTCCAAGAAACGTGTTTGGTGTGGCCCGAGTAAAGTGACGGCGAATCAGATCAAATTCCGACATGCATCCTCTATTTACACTTTTCTTTGTACTGCAAACTCTGGCCCGCGCAATTGCGCTGCCAGTCTGTCCAGCACGCCGTTTACATACTTATGCCCGTCAGTTCCACCAAATGTCTTAGCCAGCTCGACGGCCTCATTAATTACAACTTTATAGGGCACTTCTAGATTTTGCGAAAGCTCGAAAGTCCCCAGCAATAGCACAGCAAATTCCACGGGACTTAACTCTTCGATCGCTCTATCGAGGTAAGGAACGATAAGAAGTTCGATATCTTTGTGCGCATCCAATGCACCGTGCAACAATTTGGGAAATAATTCCTTATCGTAGCGGCCGATGTTTTTCTCAGCACTTATCTGCTTCTCGATTTTCGTCCTGTCATCAGCCGTAATCCGCCACTGGTAAATCCCCTGCAAAGCGAGTTCTCTGGCACGATGACGAGGGCTCTTTTGAGGTGCTTTTTTTACAGTGCCAGTATTCGTACTGCTCATCCCAATCCTCGCAACAGATTGACCATTTCAATAGCAACCAAGGCTGCTTCGCAGCCTTTTACTGACATTCTCTCTATCGCCTGCTCATCGGTATCAGTGGTGAGAATCGCATTTGCTATCGGCACACCACAGGCCAGTTGCACCTCATTAATACAGCGTGCCGACTCATTTGCAACAATGTCAAAGTGGTAAGTATCCCCACGTATAACCGCACCTAGCGCGATCAAGGCATCGAATTTTTCACTCTCTGCCATGTGCAACAACACCAACGGAATCTCCAATGCGCCCGGTACGCTGACCAGGGTTATATCCGTCTCTGATACACCATGCTCCACCAATTTTATACGGCATGCCGCTAACAACCCCTCGCATACTTCAAAGTTAAAACGGCTTTGCACAATTCCGATTCGCATACCACTTGCGTCCAGATTTTTTTCAAATTCTTTCATAGCACCTCTGCAATTCCGTAAATTATGGCTAACCTAACCCAACCTATCTATTTTTAAGTTGACGAGCAAACCTCGGAGTAAGTCATGTTAATCCGACCTAATATATTTCTCATACTATTTGTGACTGACGTAACCCACCACCTCCAAGCCAAAACCTGCCATGCTTGGCATCTTGTGTGGCGTCGCTAACAAGCGCATCTTACCGACATTAAGGTCTCGTAAAATCTGAGCGCCAATCCCATAGCTACGCGGATCCCATTGGGTACTTCGTTGACTACCAGCATCCAATGTGGCACGAGTGTGCAAATCTTGCGAGGACTCACCACGATGCAGCAACACAAGCACACCCGATGAGGACTTTCCGATTTTCTCCAATGCCTGATTCACACTGATCGAGTGCATATGATCAATTTGCTCTAAAAAATCCATAACTGAGAGTGGCTCATGTACACGCACCAGCGTTTCAATATGATGTTGAACTTCACCTTTGATTAGTGCCAAATGTGTACATTGAGTAGTCTTATCAACATAGACCGCCAAATCAAATTCTCCATGAGCAGTCTGCACCTTGCGCCGCACTGCCTGCTCGACCAACATTTCATGTTGACAACGGTATTCAATCAAATCAGCAATCGTACCAATCTTGAGCTTATGCTGTTGCGCATATTCAATCAGGTCTGGTAAACGCGCCATCTCACCATCGTCTTTGAGTATTTCGCAGATAACTGATGCCGGAGTAAGCCCTGCCAATTGCGCTAAATCACACCCTGCCTCAGTATGCCCAGCGCGAACCAGCACTCCACCATTCTGCGCACGTAGCGGAAAAATATGCCCTGGTTGTACGATGTCTTTAGGCTTTGCATTTTTGTCGGCAGCAACCTGCACAGTCCGGGCACGGTCTGCTGCCGATATACCGGTAGTTACACCAGTTGACGCCTCGATTGAAAGTGTAAAATTGGTCGCCAAAGACAAACCATTTTCTCGCACCATCAAAGGCAAATTAAGCTGCTCACAATGGGTCTCCGTCAAAGTAAGACAAATCAATCCACGTCCATGCTTCGCCATAAAATTGATTTTTTCCGGTGTGACAAACTCAGCAGCAAACACCAAATCGCCCTCATTTTCACGGTCTTCTTCATCAACCAGCACGACCATATTACCGGCACGTATCTCCGCGATTATTTCCTGAACGGGTGAGATTATTTTATTCATAGAGCAGCCTGCATCATTCTTTCCACATACCTCGCAATTAAGTCCACTTCAAGATTGATCTGGCCACCTTTGCGCAAATTTTTAAGATTAGTATGCTCAAGTGTGTGGGGAATCAGATTGACACTAAATTCATTCCCTTTCACATAATTAACAGTGAGACTGACACCATTGATGGTAATCGATCCTTTAATAGCAATATATTTTGCCAGCGACTGCGGAGCACAAACCACCAATTTCCAACTCTCACCTATATCAGCAAACTCAACGACCTCTCCTACGCCATCGACATGTCCACTGACCAGATGCCCCCCCAGCCTGTCAGCCAAGCGCAACGCTTTCTCAATATTTACCGTTGCTCCTGTTGCATCCAGACCCACCGTACAGCTCAACGTCTCACGAGATACTTCAACTGTAAAACTAACAGCGGACTGAGCGATGACCGTCAAACATATGCCGTTTACCGCAATACTATCGCCGAGCTGCACATCATCCAAATTCAATTTCTTTGCGGTAATCACCAGACGTAAACCACCATCTCGATCTGCCACCTCTGCTATACAACCTACATCAGCAATAATCCCACTAAACATTTTCCACCCCCGCAGTGATGCGCATGTCATCACCAATCTGCCGCACATCACACCATTTCAAATTTATGCATTGTTCCAAATCAGTCAACTCTCCCAGTTGCGCTATACCGCGTGCCTTATCACCCAGCATCTGCGGTGAAATATACAACAACAATTCATCTACCAGCCTTGCACGCAACAAAGAACCATTCAGTGCACTACCTCCTTCAACTAGCACTTCGTTGCAACCACGCTGCGCAAGATCTTGCATCATTGCAGCCAAATCAATTTGCCCATTCTTATCCGGTAATTCACAAATCGATGCGCCAGCCTGTTCCAATATTGCACCTTTTTTACGGTCATTCGTAGCCGTATAGATCAATACCTTGCCACCTTCATCGTCCAAAAATATCTTCGCATTGAATGGTGTGCGTAACTGACTATCCACTACTACCCTCAAAGGCTGACGGTCAGTTTTGACTTCACGTACATTCAATCGTGGATTATCCGCCAGAACTGTACCTATACCTGTCAGCACAGCGCAGGATCGTGCACGCCAATGCTGCACATCAAGTCTGGCAGATTCGCCTGTTATCCATTGACTCTTTCCGTTAGCCAATGCCGTGCGCCCATCTAGGCTCATGCCCGCCTTACTGCGTATCCACGGTGTACCGCGCGTCATTCGCGCAAAAAACCCACTATTCAATTCTCTCGCTTCAGTTTCCATCAGTCCGATGTCAACGACAATTCCTGCTTGTCGCAATTTTTCGCTACCAGCCCCCGCTACCTGCGGGTTCGGGTCTGCTACTGCCACCACCACCCGTTCAATTCCAGCCGCAATCAGTGCATCAACACAGGGCGGCGTACGACCATGATGACTGCATGGCTCCAGAGTAACGTAAACTGTAGCGCCACGCGCTGCGTCCTCTGCCTCATTTAGTGCATTGATTTCTGCGTGCGCTTCTCCGGCTCGCAGGTGCCAACCGCTACCCACGATATTGCCATCTGCCACCAGCACACAACCTACACGCGGATTCGGGCTGGAAGTGTATAAACCTTGCTCGGCCAGTCGCAGAGCATGCGCCATCCACTGACAGTCTTGAGCAGAGAACATTAGGTTTTCTTTCTGATGCGACGCTTGGGAGATTTACGTACAGCCTCAACCGCCTCGGTAAAGTCGCCTACATCCTGAAAACTTTTGTATACCGATGCAAAGCGGATATAAGCCACCTTGTCCAGCTTCAGCAAAGCCTTCATTACCATTTCACCAACCTGACGTGAACCAATTTCACGCTCACCAAGTGCGAAGATTCTTTGTATCACCTGATCAATCTCGATATCCACTAATGTGGTAGGCACCGGTCGCTTATGAAGCGCACGATTAAAACTGGTGCGCAGCTTTTCCTCATCGAACTCGCTACGCATACCGTTCTGTTTAACCACTTGAGGCATGCGCAACTCGACTATCTCATAGGTAGTAAAGCGCTTGTCACATGACAAGCAGCGGCGGCGGCGGCGAATGTGATCACCGTCATCACTCTCGCGGGTATCCACCACTTGAGTATCTTCACCTTTACAGAACGGACATTTCATCGAAATGACCTATCAAACACCATAAACCGGAAACTTATCGCACAATTGTTTGGCATCTTTTATCACGCGAGTAATTATCTCGTCATTTTCAGGTGCCTCCAGCACATCGGCAATCATATGCGCCAGCTTTTCCGCTTCCAACTCCTTGAAGCCACGAGTGGTCATCGCAGGACTACCGATACGAATGCCGCTGGTAACGAACGGTTTTTGCGGGTCGTTTGGTATGGCATTCTTGTTTACTGTGATATGAGCATGGCCCAGAACGGCTTCGGCATCCTTGCCAGTAATATTCATGGCCTGAAGATCTAACAAAAACATATGGCTATCTGTGCGTCCTGATACAATGCGCAAACCTCTCTCCTGCAACACTTTGGCCATCACGCGAGCATTATCCACCACCTGCTTTTGATATTCCTTGAATTCCTTGCTGGCTGCCTCCTTAAATGCCATTGCCTTGGCTGCAATGACGTGCATCAGCGGTCCACCCTGAATGCACGGGAAAATAGCCGAGTTCAGTATTTTTTCAAACTCTGCTTTGGCCAAAATGATGCCTCCACGCGGACCTCGCAAAGTCTTGTGGGTAGTGCTGGTAACAAAATCAGCAATGCCGACTGGACTCGGGTAAACGCCAGCAGCTATCAACCCCGCGTAATGTGCCATGTCTACGAACAAATAAGCCCCCACACTGTCAGCAATAGCACGAAAACGCTTCCAATTTATTATTAGTGAATAGGCAGATGCACCCGCCACGATCATCTTGGGTTTGTGCTCTGTAGCCAATGCCTGTACCTGATCGTAGTCGATTTCCTCTTTATCATTTAGTCCATACTGGATTGCGTTATACAACTTGCCGCTGGCATTCACTGATGCACCGTGCGTCAGATGACCACCATGAGCCAGAGACATACCCAGAATGGTATCGCCCGGCTTCAACACCGACATATATACAGCTTGATTAGCCTGAGAACCGGAGTGCGGCTGCACATTAGCGTATTCCGCGCCGAACAAGGCTTTCACTCTATCAATCGCCAGTTGCTCAGCCACGTCCACATGTTCACAACCGCCGTAATAGCGCCTGCCTGGATAACCTTCAGCATACTTGTTGGTCAATTGACTACCCTGCGCTTCCATCACTGCAGGACTGGTGTAGTTTTCCGAAGCAATCAGCTCAATGTGATCTTCTTGACGACGGTTTTCATTCTGTATGGCTGCCCACAATTCCGAATCGGTTTGGGCAATGGTGTTTTTGCTGGAGAACATGGCGTTATTCCTGAAATATTGAAAGCGGGAAAGGCGCGGATTCTACCATGTAGGCATGGAAGGCCGGTAATGAAGTCTCTGAGACTTTCTCCTCGGCTTGCAGGTCAAGCAATTACTTGGCGAGCGATAACAGGTAGCTATGCGAAACCTCTTACTAGTCCGCTAACTAATCAGTTCTTTAGTAGAGAGTTTCCGAGAGGGACTCCTCAATATGGGAAGTAGATTCACAAAGTATGCACAAGACCCGCAACTGATATTGAAAAATGGAAAGCTAAGTATTGATTCACTTCTGATATTCTGACTACACATCGTATATGGCTACATAGTGAGTAGTTTCTTGCTGCTCATTTTTTACGGCGCTGACAACCATTCCAATTGGGAAATCGCGCCCTCGCTTGTCCATGATTCGGGTATCTCCGGCCCAAAAACCATTACGTAATAACTGCCCCCACATTCTTTTGTAGTAATCCTCACTAAACCTCCCTGTATTAAAAATTCGAGGGTTTTTTCCAATTATTTCTTCCGAAGTATAGCCAGTTATTTTTAAAAACATTTTATTGGCTCTAAGAATGTTAGCGTCTGCATCGGTAATCAGAATTGGATCTTTACTCTCAAAAGCGACTGAGATAGTCCGCAAATCATCCTTTGCCTGCTGTAGTTCGGTGATGTTCTGTACCAAAGGACGAAAAACAAAAAAGTAAAATACAGGAAAGGTTAGCAAGGTTAACAAAGCTGCGTCCAGCATGAAGACGGCCATCTTTGGCATGGGCGGCAACTTATCCATGGTAAACATCACAAGCAACTCCATGATGTAAACCGACACAGCCAATACAATCAATAGCCATACTGCTGACTGATGATGTTTCATCCGTAATATTGAAGATTTACTGGACATTTTTTAAAGCTCCGCTAGGCTTATTATCTTACCACCACAAGATCAGATTTTCATTCCTACTGTGTGACTAGTAGTAGGCTGCCTTATGCTTACCTATAGCATATAGAACTTATCGCCCTGCCACGGTCAGACCATCTAACAGAATTGACCCGCACTGGCGCGAGCCTTGCACCAACACGTCGTTGCCAACTGCAATGATGTTACGGAACATGTCTTTCAAATTCCCTGCAATTGTAATTTCATTTACCGGATACTGTATTTCTCCATCTTCTACCCAGAATCCTGCCGCACCGCGTGAGTAATCGCCGGTCACTGGATTAATGCCGTGCCCCAACAATTCCGTCACTACCAAACCACGACCCATCTGTTTGAGTAGGTCATTAAATTCAGGTGCGCCTGCTTTCCCAGTTGCTGATCTCAAAATCAAATTGTGGGTACCACCAGCGTTTCCGGTCGTACTCATACCAAGCTTGCGCGCTGAATAACTACTGAGAAAATATCCATTCAACACTCCATTTTCAACGATAATCCGGCGTTGAACCCGCACGCCTTCATTATCAAAGGGACTGGATCCTAGCCCTTTGTGGATATCCGGCACATCTTCGATATATATATGAGGTGAAAAGATGGTGTTGCCGATCTGATCAAGCAAAAACGAAGACTTGCGATACAGGCTGCCACCGCTCACCGCTCCTGCAAAATGACCCAACAAACTTGCCGCAACTGGTGACTCGAACAACACCGGCACTTGCATGGTATTAATCTGACGCGCATTCAGACGGCGAACTGTGCGCTCCGCCGCAAGACGACCAATCTGGCGGACTTTAACTATTTCTCTGGCATCCCGCGCTACGCTGTACCAATAATCACGTTCCATCCCATCGCCTGCACCAGCAATCACTGCACAACTGACACTATGGCGGGAACTTGGATAACCACCAACAAAACCCAGACTATTGGCATGCACAAACTGCATCTCATGCAAATTAACTGTCGCACCTTCTGAATTATTGATGCGATTATCCGCATCTAAAGCAGCTTGTTCGCATTCCATGGCCAAATCAATCGCCTGCTCTACTGGCAATTCCCATGGGTGATATAACTCATAATCAGCACAGCGGGGGGCCAACATTTCAGCATCCGGCAAACCGGAACAATCGTCGCTTGCGGTATAGCTCGCTATTGATAGCGCGGCATCTACAGTATCGCGAACTGCCTTTGGCGAAAAATCCGAGGTGCTGGCATTGCCGCGCTGTTGACCAATATAGGTAGTAATGCCCAAACCCTTGTCACGGTTATATTCAATGGTCTCGACCTCACGATTACGCACTGTAACTCCTTGCCCAAAACCTTCTGAAACCTCAACGGCCGCCGCAGAGGCGCCACGTTTTTTTGCGTAAGCCAACATATCTTGGGCAATATTGCGTAATGCATCGGGCGAATGGGAAAACCTGTCTGTGGCAGGATCCAAAGAATGATGGTCAACAGATACAATTTTACTCATAACAAAGGCAGTGTAATATCGAAAGGCGTTATCATAGCAGTATCGCCCAATTTCATTCAGGCCAAGCTTAAAACTACACTACATATCAACTGCCATGAGTACCAGCAATAAAAACCAAGGCCAAAATGAGCCACTCCACATTCATCTAGGAAATGACGAAGATGAGCATGATGATATAGAAGTTTTTGATGATGGCGAAGTAGCAGTTATTCGTCCAAAAGCACGCAATCCTGCCGGACAAACTTCCCGAAGAAGAGGGCTTCACGACCAAGCAGAGGACAAAATAGATGAAGAAGAACTACCTCCCAGCAAGACAAAAATCAAAAAACATATGCACGAGTTGCGTGACCTTGGCAAAGAACTTACTGAGCTAGGAAAGGACCAACTCAACCAAATCGACATCCCGGAAAACTTACGTGAAGCGATTAACGAAATGAGGAGTATAAAAAAATTTGGTGCGCAACGTCGCCAAATCCAATATATCGGCAAGTTAATGAGAGAAGTAGATCCTGAACCTATCTTGGAAAAGCTAGATATCTGGAAAGGCAAGTCTCGACATCACACTGCCCACATGCACCAGCTAGAGCGCTGGCGTGATCGACTTATAGCAAGCGATAATGCAATTACTGATTTGCTTACCGCACATCCTCATGCGGATGCACAACATTTGCGCTCACTGATACGTAATGCACGCAAAGAAATTGATACCAACAAACCTCCCAAAAATTTTCGTGAAATATTTCAGCTACTGAAAGAAATATTTCCCGAACCCTGATCTTCATTAAAAAACTCAGTAATGCGATGTAAAACATCGTTGTGTAAATCCCTCCGTTTCCAGCACTTCACTTTTGCTCGTAGAAATTCTAATAATGAATGGGTGCCAACAAATTAACTCTACTTTAGGGATAATCGAGTCATAAAAACATCCAAAACTATCTACAAGCGCCATCGGCTCCCACCTGAAATCTTCCAGCAACCCGACTGAGACGTCCTGTTTTAATTTATTGTACCAAGGTCCAATGTTATTAATTTTTAAATTTCAGTAGGATATTACTTACTAAGACCGCTAATCTAGGTTCCGCAGTTGCAAGTCGTACTGAAAAGAATGAGATGGGGATAGAATACGGTGAAGAGATTACTTCAGCAGGATGGAATCCAACTGTCGATCTGATTTGTGAGCAACTACTGCAGGATTCAACTGATGAGTAGATGATGGCAGAGGATTAGCTACGCTTAACTTGACGGATGAAGTTTCTGGTGAGGTTTCTGAGATGTTCATGAGAAAGTTATACTCATACCAACGTTAACTTCGGCTGCACTATTTCAGTCAGTCCAAATAGTAGTTAGCCTTCATATTCAAATTGGAGTGAATTTCATGAAACGTTTCATTTACTGCTTGGTCGCAGGATTAAGTTTTCTAGCCGCAGTAAATGCACTAGCATCCGATTTACAGACTCTGACACAAAAATATAATTGCACAAGTTGTCACGCTGATAATGAGACAGTCGTTGGCCCCTCTTGGATGGACATTTCCATGGTTTACAACAACATTGGGAAAACCAGCAAAGGCATACGAGCTTCATCCCTGCTTGTTAGCAAAACAAGTAAAGACTGGCTACTGCATAAAATATCCTATGGTGGCGCAGGCGTCTGGGGGACAACACAAATGCCAGCCAACGACGCAGATGATCGCTGGAAAAGTGAAATAACTACGCTTGTAAAATACATTTTGGCCTTATCAAAAGGCACCATTCCGAATGAACTTGCCTATCAGAGGGTAATTCCTGCATTGTCAGAGAAACATTACTGTAATCGCTGCCATGCAATAAACAAAAAAATCATAGGTCCTTCATGGATGGATGTTTCCAAAACATACAACAGCATGGGAACGACCCCGTTTGGGGTCAAAGTAACTGACATTCTGAAGAAAAAAACACCTGAAGAGTACCTTAAGCTAAAAGTATCCCACGGCGGAACAGGTATCTGGGGAAATAAAACTATGCCTGCAATGGAATATCAAAATATTCCATCTCACACCCCTCCTAGCAGCGAAAAAAATCAGCTAAACAAAGATATTGACAATATAATCCGACTAATTCTGGATCTGTCCAAAAAAACATCGACACCAGAATCACAAACTAATACTTCCCCATAGCACCTGAAGTATTTTCTACTTAACATCAGTTTGGTTCAATTACAGTTTTCTGAGTAAAATCTTATAACATCTGTAGTTCATTAATCTCACCCAAAAGTGATCTTTGAAAATTTTGCTCCCACACATCACCCTAGAATCCGGCAAATACCCGCAACACTGCATCATCTGGCTGCATGGCTTGGGCGCTGATGGCAATGACTTTGTACCCATGGTCGACGAACTGACCTTGCCTGTCGCAGTACGATTCATCTTTCCACACGCCCCGCAACGTCCGGTCACCATCAATGGCGGATACGTCATGCGCGCCTGGTACGACATAGCAGGTCAAACTATTGACGCCAAGCAGGATGAGTCAGGAATTCGCATATCACAAGCAGCAATCGAAGCTCTGATTGCACAAGAAGTAGAGCGAGGGGTCCCACATAACAATATATTTTTAGCCGGGTTTTCCCAAGGCGGCGCTATTGCATTACATACTGGGCTACGTCAGGCTACCCCATTGGGAGGTGTGCTGGCGCTCTCAGCCTATCTACCGTTGTCCAAGACAGCAGCTAATGAATCATTACCCACCACTAAAACCACTCCATTCTTTATGGCACACGGCAACAGCGACCCTGTCGTACCTTTCATTTTGGGTGTCAACTCCAGAGAAGCACTACTCAAACTTGGCTACAACGTGGAGTGGCACGAATACAGTATGCAGCATTCCGTATGCAATCAAGAGTTGCACGATATTGAGGTCTGGTTATCAAAGCAATTTGACGAAAGCAGCTTCTAAACAAAGCTCTGCTAGTGTATTTCCAAGCACCCTGGAGGTTAACCTTAAATTTCTTGATGCATGAAATTGTAAATAAACTAGCGTTCACAATGGATAACATTCATCCCTCCATAAAAATACCCTATGGCATGAACGGTGAACTTTCCAAGCGGAACATTGACTTGCCTAAAGGTTGGTTAGATCAAGGTGCGAAAGATTACTGAAATAATATCGCATAGATCATCAGGTCTGTCGGCCCCTAGCCTTTTCTCTTAAAGCGAGGACAGTAATAGCTGTCCTGATTGTTGTCAGAAAAAACGCGTTGGCAAATTTCTGCTTATTGTTTGACAGCGCGAAAACTTACTAAATCGCAATCAAATAATCTTTCTGACTGATCTTCAGGGATAAGCAGATAGTCCTGTCCATTCAATTTAGCTATCAAGCTGCACTGTCCGGCAAATGTATCCAGCTTCATCAGCAGCTTTACCCGCCCACCGGTTTCGACTAGCTCCCCATAGAGCCACATACCGATCTGACCGTCTTCAAATGCTCCGCCACCACTACCGCTCTTGGTCAATGCTACCGCGTGTGCCTGATTTGCGAGCATTTCCGCTCCAACGTGCAATTTATTGGTGTCATCAAGCATCATACGCCGAACGACTGCTACGCCCCAGTTTTTCACACCGCTCGCCCATACTCCTAGCAAACTACCGACACGAATATTTTCTCTTCCTTTCGCTGGAAGCACGGTACGAAACCCGTTCAAACTGACATCCTCAACTTCCCATCTCAGTGATAAATCCATATCAAAATTGAGCACAGGATTAGAGTTTTCCACTATTTTGGCGTAACCCAGCACTACATTCATATTAATCATGACGCTGCGCCGTTCACTGAGCCTTAAAGGCGGAGCAACCATATAATCAAGCAAATGTTGTGCAGCTTCACACACCAATTCTGCCGGGTACAAGCCATTCAAAGTCAACTCCTCGGTGACAACTCTTTTCCGGACTGTAATAATCAATTGCTCCAGCTTTGGCTCCATGTCAACCATGCTGATGTATCGCTTGTGTGAATTTTCTTCAGCCTCCAGCTTGACACGCTTGGGTGCTGCCGGATAACTCAGATCAAAACTGAACAGGTCTTTTTTTCCTTTTTGTGTATGCATGTTTATACTGTCGCAGTATTGAGTCATGAGGCGATCAGTCAAATGCATATAAAGTGGCTGCATGTTGTTGCCACAACTGGCATACCATCCTAGCGCGTGTCCAGTTTCACATGCCACTGAAGTGCTGCCGGATATACCTGGATATAATTTTACCGGCGTATCAATGCATTGCTGTTGCTCGGCAAAATCATAAATCTTTGCAAAATTCGCCCATATTCCTGTATCGACCTTTTCATAACGCACACAAATAAACTTCAAATATCCTCTCAAAGAATTTACAGTGCGCGTTAACAATAGCGGCAGCTGGGCCTTAATAGCACTGTTGCCTTTTACAGTTTGTGTATAACGCTCAAATACCAAATAATAGGCATCGAAAGTATGCCTTAATAAATTAATAAGCACCATGAACAAGCGGTTTTCCTGGAATTGACTAAGTTCATGCGGAGTAAAATACTCTCGCATCAATTTTCGAGTGTATGGCTGGGCAGCATTATCGAGTAAGCACAGCACCTCAAACTGGTACTCCAGTTTGAACTCGTTGCTTTCTGAAATTGATTCTATCCATTCGGCCAACTCCATAGCAAACTTGTGACTATCACTTTTGGGCAGGTCTTGCAGGAACGCCTGAGCTGACTTGATATCTGCCAAGGGATGGTCGGATTTTTTACCAAATATCTCCGAAAACATATTTTTATTACCTTTTAAAATTGCTTTTCTATGCTACTAATATAAACAATATAACTACAAAACGATGCTATGAAAAGCTGCAAAAATGACTGATGTGATAACTTGGATAAATAATAGTGATGCATTCCCACCTGTCACCCGGGCAATGCATTCACCAAATGGCTTGCTAGCAGCAGGAGGTGACTTGTCAGAAAATCGCCTGCTCGACGCCTATCGTCAGGGAATATTTCCATGGTTCAATCCCGGCGAACCTATCATGTGGTGGAGCCCTGATCCGCGCACGGTAATGATGCCGAGCGAATTCAAAGCCTCGCGCTCACTCACCAAGATACTTCGCAACAGCACATTTGAAGTACGCTTAGATACAGCCTTTGAGCAGGTGATGCGCGCCTGTGCCACACCACGGGATGAGCAGCAAGGCACCTGGATAAGCGAGGAAATGATTGTGGCTTATAGCAAATTACACCAGCTCGGTTATGCCCATTCGGTAGAAGTGTGGGCATCGGGAAAAATGGTTGGCGGTTTGTATGGTGTCAGCATCGGACGGATGTTCTACGGTGAATCCATGTTCAGCCATGTCAGCAACGCATCAAAAATTGCATTGGCACATCTCGCCTTCCATCTTGAGTACTGGCAATTCGGCATGATTGATTGCCAGATGCACACGCAACACTTGGCCACCTTGGGCGCACGCGAAATACCGCGTAGTGAATTTATCGCTCGATTAAAGAAATTGGTACACTGTGAACCTGTAAGTGACTGGAAGTTTGATTCCAAAAATTCAAAAACCTGTTTCCACAAACCAGTGTGAGTGAACCTTACCCTAGATGAACCTGCTCAACGACATCCCCTATTCTTCGCTGCACTTTTATCTGACAGCGCCTTATTCTTGCAGTTATTTGCCTGATGTTCAGGCACGATCCCAGGTTGCCACACCAACCTTCCTGATTAACACTGCCTTGTATTCGGAACTGGTTATACAGGGTTTCCGGCGGAGCGGAACCCATACTTATCGACCGCACTGCGATAGTTGCGATGCCTGCGTACCACTGCGCGTAATAGCAAAAAAGTTCAGCGCAAATCGGTCACAAAGACGCGCATGGAACAAGCATTCCAATTTAGAAGCAACGCTACAACCTTTGCAGGATAATCCAGATCATTACAATCTCTACCAACGATACCAAAACGCACGTCACAAAAATGGCGGCATGGACAAGGAAGACCGCGAGTCCTACCAGAACTTTCTACTACAAAGTCATGTTGACTCGATACTGGTGGAATTCCGAGAACAGGGCTTGTTGCGAATGGTCAGCGTAATTGATCTGCTCAACGACGGTCTGTCATCCATATATACTTTTTTTGAGCCGGACCTACCCAATACGAGTTTCGGAATTTACAACGTGATGTGGCAAATCGAACTGTGTCGCAAATTAGATATGGAGTTTGTTTACCTGGGATACTGGATAGCACGAAGCCGCAAAATGTCCTACAAAACGCAATACCGCCCCGCGCAGGGATTGATAAATGGCATTTGGGTTGATTCAAACGGGTTTAATCCAGGCCAAACTGAAAGTAATAGCAAATGAAAAGTCGCCTAGGCATCTTCGTATTTACCCTTTTGATACTGCCGTTAGCAGGATTATGGCTAAGTGATTCGCAATGGTACGCGCTCACTACCGATACACCTGCTGCAATCACAAATCCACCCGCAACATTACTAACCACACTGATGATGGCCGGCTATGTTTTTCTCATAAATCACATAATCAATCTGCTAACGGGTAACAACCCACTCAAATCACAGCGCGCTTACATGTTATGGATGGCCGCCGCCGGAGCCATACTAGTTTGGTTGCTGGTTTACTTGAATTTGTATGTAGCAAACTGGACAACTCAACCTCAGAACCAGGTGCTGCAATTGTTACTCTATACACCACTTTTTGCCACACTTGCTCCGGCAGTACTGAGCACCCGCACCTTGCTCGGCTCTGTGCCTGGCGTGCTAAAATATTTATCACGCTGCATCGCCTTGCCAACACTCAAAAATGAAACATTAATCTTCAGCATGACTGCCATGATCGTTACCGGACTGCTGGGCGGTGTTGCGTGGCCTGACCAGTTATTCTGGCTACTGTGGTTATCTCCACTGCTGTTGCTAACCACACTACAATTACTATGGCATGAAAGTACGATTTTTGACGGATTGGCACGAGGAGACTGGGGGCGGATAATATTCGCCTGTCTATCGGGCATCGTAGTCTCCAACTTTCTTATCTTCACTTACCAGACAAATGGCGGGGTCATCAGAATAGACCTGCCTAACCTACTGCTCGCACAACTTGGTTTTGCTGTATTTGGCATGTTATGCCTGCAACTCGGTGATGTAATCGCAGAAAACTGGCGCGGCAAACAACGAGGGGAGATGTTCCGGAAAAAGAAAAATTTTTCTATCCCGATAGTCGTCAAGAAAAACTGAACAAACTATCCATGTATACACTCCTTCGCCCCGCATTATTCAAACTTGATGCAGAATTTGCACACCACCTTACTCTCAGCGGTTTGCGAAACTTGCATGCCCTTGGATTAACCAGTCTATTTGCCTCACGACCAGCTGACGACCCACGTATTGTAATGGGACTGTCGTTCCCCAATCCGGTCGGATTGGCTGCCGGACTCGACAAAAATGGGGAATGTATAGACGGGCTGGCAGCACTCGGCTTCGGTTTTATCGAAATCGGCACTGTCACGCCCCAACCCCAGCCCGGTAACCCAGCCCCACGGCTGTTCCGCCTGCCACAGGCTAACGCCATCATCAATCGCATGGGTTTCAACAACGATGGCGTAGACAAGCTGATCGTTAATGTGCAACGCGCCAAATACCGGGGCCTGCTGGGCATCAATATCGGCAAGAATGCGCTTACACCAATCGAGCACGCTGTAGACGATTACCTGATTTGCCTGCGCAAAGTTTACGCCCATGCTAGCTACGTCACTGTCAACGTATCATCACCCAACACCAAGAACCTGCGTCAATTACAAGACGAGGAAGCGCTGAACACCCTGTTGTCTGCACTAAAGAGTGAACAGACCAGATTAACTGACGAACATGGCAAGTATGTGCCCATTACGCTGAAAATAGCGCCTGATATGGAAATTGAGCAGATACGCCAAATCGCAGCACTACTCATGCGCCATCATGTCGACGGAGTGATTGCCACCAACACTACCCTTTCACGCAGTGGCGTTGAGCATCTGGCTAATTGCTCGGAACAGGGCGGTTTAAGCGGATCGCCAGTACGCGACAAATCCACAACCATAATTCGCCAACTTGCTATAGAACTAAGGGGTGAGCTCCCCATCATCGGCGTAGGCGGC
>Ga0316187_10000268_pt1 | contig 38667 bp, 32 predicted proteins | sample CroRivburrow1_MG_FD_204927 | JGI IMG/M metagenome (GOLD analysis project Ga0316187, IMG submission 204927) | Coastal sediment microbial communities from Maine, United States - Cross River worm burrow 1 | ecosystem: Environmental > Aquatic > Marine > Coastal > Sediment | place: USA: Maine... | reverse complement strand
ATGAGTAGAAGGACGGCGGCGCTCGCCCAGACGAAGGCTTCGGCTGCTTCCTCGTGTGTCTCGATACTGATCTCCAGCGCCTGTTAGGGCGCTGTGCTACGTGAGGCGGATACGCACGGTGCTTGAGAACGCACCGCCGATGGGCATGGATAGGGCTAAACAGCTACGCATCGCGACCTATGCTTCGGTTGCCACGGCCGTCGTGCTCGTCAGCATGAAGCTCGGCGCGTGGCTCATGACGGGCTCGGTCAGCATTCTCGCTTCCCTGATGGATTCCCTCATGGACAGCGCGGCTTCGGCCCTGAATCTGCTGGCCGTTCGCTACTCGCTCATGCCCGCGGACAAAGAGCACCGCTTCGGCCACGGCAAGGCCGAGCCCCTTGCCGGACTCGCGCAGGCGGCCTTCATCAGCGGTTCCGCGGTGTTCCTGATTCTTCACGCAGTCGAGCGTCTTCGCTTTCCTCGAGCCGTCGAGGAGGTGGGGATCGGGGTTGCCGTGATGGTCGTCTCGATCGTGCTGACGGCGCTATTGCTGCTCATCCAGCGGCGAGCCATCCAGCAAACGCAGTCCTCGGCGATTCGCGCAGATGCGTTGCACTACGCGACTGACTTACTCACCAACCTGACCGTAATAGTCGCATTGCTCCTTTCCAAATACGGCTGGGTATGGGCCGATTCGGCCATGGCGATGTTGGTGGCCGTCTACATCTTCTACAGTGCCGCACGAATCGGATACGAAGCGGTTCAGCAGTTGCTGGATCGGGAGCTCGGCGCGGAGACCCAAGAGCAGATTCTGACGATCGTGCGGCGCGAACCCGAAGTTCGAGGGATCCACGATCTTCGAACCCGGCAATCGGGCCAGGTGCAGTTCGTTCAGCTTCACCTCGAGCTCGACGGCGGCCTCGCCCTCGAGCATGCCCACGCCATTGCGGATCGCATCGAACGGGAGATCTCGACGTTGCTGCCTGATGCGGAGGTCATCATTCATCAAGACCCGAGCGACGTCACCGAGCACGTCGACCGCGTGCTCTGGCCGCCACCGCCGCAAGAACGCTAGCGCTTCTCGGCATCGATGCACCGTTTGGCTAGCCTCGGCTTGCCGTTCCGAGAGTCGAGTACTCGACTTCGAGCTCTGGGTGATGCCGCGGGATCCCGATTCGGTACCAGATGAACGGGAACAAGGGGTTCGCGAGCCAGTACATCCAAGCGAGGTTCCGGACTCTCTCACCGCCCGACAGTCGAAGGTCGAGCCAGACGTAGAAGAACTTATAGAAGCAGATCCCCGGTAGGAAGTTCACCTTGAACCCCTCGGTTCGGAGAAACTTTCGCCGAATGTAGAAGTTGCCCTCGAACGGAGTGATATCCCAGCCGATGGGACCTTCCGCGAGCAAGGTGCCGCTCGGACGGTGGAAGATCCGGACCCGGCGACGTGTCTTTCGGCTAAAGATGTGTGGCTCCGCTCTGGTCTACGGGCGAACAGCACTCGTTGTTACGGCTGACCTATGCACTGTTCACCGAAACATCGCGGCGCGCAGAGCGTACCGAACACCATGACCCACAGGAAACCAAGCCTGCAAAGGCATCTTCGGAACGTCCTCGCGCCTGCCTTCGGTGTGCTTCTGCTCACTTCGACGGCATGGGCGTCCTTTTCGTCGCTCAAGCTCGACACCGTTCACAGCAAGGTCGGCTTCACCGCCGCGACGGTGATCTTCGATGTCGACGGAGCGTTCGATGCCTATGAGGTACAGATCGAGGGAGACCCCGCCAAGCCGGACAGCGTGAAAGTTCGAGCGAGTATCGATGTCGCATCGATTAACACGCAGAACACCAAGCGCGACACGCACCTCAAGAGCCCCGACTTCTTCGACGCCGCAAAGCATCCGAAGATCACGTTTGCGTCGACGAGCGTGAAGGCCAAGGGCAAGCAACTCGACGTAAAAGGCAACCTCTCGATGCACGGCACGACGAAGGTCGTGACGATCCCGTTCAAGGTCGCGAAGGGCAAGAACGGCGCTGGCATCGACACGACGACGTACAAGGGCAAGCTCAGCGTCGATCGCAACGACTTTGGTATCGGCACGGACAGCATCGCGGCCAAGATCAGCCTCGAGGACGAGGTCGAGATCAAGTTGCTCATCGTCACGTTCCAGTGAGTTGGCACCATGCCGGCGCAAGCGTTGCAGGTCAGTCCCGTGCTGCGCTGTTTTTGCGCCTCAAGTGAGCCGTGGTCGTTGCGTTTGGAGGAAATCGTAGTTGGCACGGTCACTGCATGATTTCTGCTGCGGAACCGAGCGCGTAGTTCCAAGTTCAAAGCCTGGGGAGGTTGTGATGCCAAGCTATTTACGGGTATTTGCGATTGCGGTGTTCGGCTTGAGTCTCGCCGCGTGCGGCGGAAGTGACGGCGGTGGCGCGGGTGGCATTGCGGGCACGGGTGGCACTGCGGGCACGGGTGGCACTGCGGGGACTGGCGGTACCGCCACATCGACGGTTTCGGGCGTCGTGTACACCCGAGACCTCGCCGAGAACACGGTTGCTGACGCTAAGGTGTCGGTCGTCGGGACTCAGCTCTCCACGACGACGGACCAGGCCGGTCGGTTCACGCTGGAGAACGTGCCGAACGGCGCACAGTTCTTTGCGACGGAAGCAGCCGGGAACTGGGGCGTCGTCGACTACTGGGACGTCCCCGATGAGACGCAGTTCGGGGCCGATTTTGGCGTCATCCCGGATAGTGAGATCTCCGCGCTCGCACAAGCGCTTGGGCGCACAATCAGCGCAGCGGACGGCATAGTGGACGTCACCTTCGATGAGGGCGCGGTAGGAGGTGAGACCGCCACGATCAGTGCTCCTAGCGACGATCCGTTCACATTCAATGCTGCCGATGATCCGGTTGAGCAGGCCGGGGTCATCGTGGACTTCGATGGCTTCGGTGAGCTGATCTACACGTCGATCAACACGGGTGACGGGCCGATCACGGCAAGTGTCGCCGGTGTCCCGGGGACGACGACTTGCTTCGTCGACGAGGAACCGGGGACGACGTACCCGATCATCGAGAAGTCGGCCACGATCGTCTACGCGTACTGTGAGTAGAACATCGGGCCGACTCCGTGCATCGGGGCAATTCACAAGCTCCGCCGCCCCGGGTGCACGCGACTTGCAGCTTCACCCCGGTGGCGGCTTCCGCCCGCAACTATGATCGAAGTGGCACACCCTGACTCAGGAGCCGCTACGGAATCATTCGGTTTTTCTTGGGCACGCGACTTGCTAGTCATTAGAGACGTCCAGGAGGCAGAGGATGCGTAGCTTTTTCGGTGTGTTGGTAATGATCGGGTTCACGGCTTGGGTGGGGTGCACCAGCTCCGCGAGCGTGAGCGAGTATGAGGCGGCCCTGCGCCAGGCCAGCACCTGCGAGGAGGTGCTCGAGGCGATCCAGGAAGACGAGGTGGCCAGGGTCGACCTGGAGCTCAAGTCGTTCATCGAACAAGACTACTACGGGCGCTGGGGCGTGCCGGTTGCCTTTGGCGGCGCGGAAGACGCTGGCTCCGGTGGCACCGGCGGAGCGGCAATCCCGCCCCAGGCTGCCGGAGATGCAGCGAACGGCGATGGAGAATCCCCGTCTGGCTTCTCCGACACCAATCGCCAGGTTGCGGAAGTCGATGAGGCGGACATCGTCAAAGTCGGCGACGAGGGTCGCAAGCTCTACGTGATTCGCGGCAATGGCTTCTACGAGTTCGACTCCTGGCCCGCCGAGGAAACCTCCATGGTCAGCAACGTCGAGATCGAAGGCGGTGCGATCGAGATGTTCGTCGAGGGCGAGCGCGCCGTCGTGTTCTCGAGTGTGTACGGCGTCGAGGGTCTCGACGACGGCGATCTCTGCCAAGGCTATGGGTATGGCCCCGAGCCCGGTCTGGCGGACGTCGACGGCTACTACTATTGCGGCCGTTCGTACGTGAAGATCACCGTCATCGACCTCAGCGGAGAGACCAATCAAGTGGTCCGCGAGCTCTACGTCGATGGCTGGTACACCTCCTCGCGCCGCCATGACCAGGTCGTGCGCGCCATCATCCAGACCCAGATGCAGCGTCCGGGCACCATTCCGGAGCTCTACCAGGCGCTGTACGAAGGGGATTATCCGGAGACGCGCGCCGATGAGATCGCTCGCGCGCGCGCTTGGGCCGACCAAGCGAAGAGTGCGATTCGCCAGACGGCTCTCGAGCAGTGGCTTCCCGTTTGGGGTGAGCGCGTCGACGGAGAGGTCCAGGCCAAGCCGTACGAGTGCGCGGATTTCTATTCTCCGGGACCTGGGCTCACGAACTACGGCCTTTCCCAAATCGTCGGCATCGACATCGGTGACGACAGCAACACCTCGATGACCTCGATCCTCGGTCAGGCCGCCCACGTCTACGCGAACGCCGATACGCTGATCCTCGCTCAGCCGGACTGGGCCTGGTACGAGCGTGGGACGAATACAGACCGAACCGCGCTTCACCGGTTCGCAGTCTCGGCCGAGGGCAATCGCACTCCCTACCAGGGATCCGGCTTCGTTCCGGGCGTCGTCAACGACCAGTTCTCAATCGACGAGCGCGCGGGCATCGTCCGCGTTGCGACGACCCGGACCACGTGGGCCGAACCTTCGTCCGACATCGGCATCGTGACGGACGAGTGGGTCCCTCCGACGACCGACAATCTCGTCAGCACCATGCGTCTCGAAGACGGCGAGCTCGCGGTCCTGGGTCAGACCCCAGGGCTGGCCGAGAGCGAGCGCATCTTCTCGGCTCGCTTCCTCGGTGACCTCGCGTACATCGTGACCTTCCGCCAGGTCGATCCGCTCTTCGCGATCGACCTCAGTGACCCGGAGAATCCGGCTGTGCTGGGCGAGCTCAAGATTCCTGGCTTCAGCGACTACATGCACCCGCTTGGGGAGAATCATCTTCTCACGATCGGTCGTGACATCGACGAGCAGACTCAGATCGATCGAGGCACGGCGCTCCAGATCTTCGACGTGTCCGACCCCACCAATCCCGTCCTGGCGCACAAGGCGCCCGTCGGCGAGGGCTACTCGGAGGCTAACCACAACCACAAGGCCTTCAACTTCTACGCGGGTGAGACTGCCGACGCCGGCATGCTCGCGTTCCCGTTCGTGTCCTACGAGGGGGACTTCTCGAGCACGCTCGAACTCTGGGACATCAGCGCGGACGATGGCTTCGTGCGCCGAGGTGCAGTCGATCACTCGGCCCTCGTCCTCGACGATTGCGGCGTCCCGTACCCGGTCGAGGACTTCTACAACTACTGCGGCTACCAGCCCCAGATCACCCGCGGCGTCTTCATCGACGAGTACATCTACTCGATCAGCCACGGCGGCATCCGCGTCCACACGCTAGAAGACCTAGCCCCAATCACCACCGCCACCTACTAGGGGACACGCAGCCCCTCCAAAACACGAATCATCCCAGGCGCTTGGAAACCCAAACGCCCAGTTTCCCTCCGCTCAGTCTGCGGCCTTAGCCCGGAGCTTTTCGAGTTCGCTCTGCTGCTCGGTCCACTTGTCCATCGTGCGGTCGAGCTTGGCGTGCGCCTCGGCGATCTCGCGGAGCAGTGTGTCTCGCCGCTCCGCATCGTCGTAGGCCTCGGGACTGCTCAGCTCTTCGTTCTGGCTCGCGATCTTTGTCTCGAGCGTCGCGATGGTTTGTTCCAGCTTCGCGACGCGCTTCTCGAGAGGTTTGACGCCCTGGTTCTTCTGGGCCCTGAGCTCGGCCTCCCTTCGACGCTCCTCTTTGCGCGCCTGGCGGCTCTTCTTTTGCGGTACCGGGCGAACTCCAGCATCGGTTGCAGGCGCCACGTCGCGCTCCTGACAAGACCAAAGATAGTCGTCGAGTGTGCCGGCATAGCTTTCGACGCCCCCGTCGTGAACCACCCAGAGCTTCGTCGCGAGACGCCGGATGAATGCGCGGTTGTGGCTCACGAAGAGAAGCGTCCCGTCGAACGTCGCAAGGGCGTCGGTCAGCGCCTCGCTGGTCTCGAGGTCGAGATGGTTGGTCGGTTCGTCCATTAGAAGCACGTTGCCGGGTCGAACCAGGATCTTCGCGAGCGCAACGCGAGCACGCTCCCCACCGGACAACACCGAAACCCGTTTATCCACGCCCAACTCGTCGAAGAGTAGGGCGCCCAGCACGCGTCGAACGCGCTCGTTGCTCGTGCCGTCGCTCGAGTACGCAACCTCTTGCAGCACTGTGTGCTGAAGGTTCAACGCTTCGGCATGATGCTGGGCGAAGTACCGAGTATTCGATTGCCCAGGAAGGTGAACGCGGCCCCCCGTAGGCTCGATCTCCGCGGCGAGGATCTTGAGAAGTGTAGTCTTTCCCGCGCCATTCGGCCCCACGATGGCGACCCGCTCGCCGCGCTCGACCGAGAGGGACACCTTGTCGAGGACCAAGTGCTCCCCGTACGACTTGCTCAACTCGTCGACGCGAAGCGGGATCCTCGCGCCACGCTCCGTCGTCGGGAATGAAAAGCGAGCTTCGCGCCGGGATTGGTGAAGCTCGATGGTATCCATCTTTTCCAGCTTGCGGACGCGGCTCTGCACTTGCGCGGCCTTGCTTGCCTTGGCCCGGAAGCGCCGCACGAACTGTTCGAGGTGCTCCTTCTCGCGCTCGAGGTTCTTGGCACGGTTCTGGAGCACCTCCCGCTCCTCGGCTCGTTGCTGAAGGTACTGGTCGTAGTTCCCGCGAAAAGTCCGAACCCCTTCGGGCTCAAAGCTCACCACGCGATTGACCTGCTCGTTCAGGAACTCCCGATCGTGCGATACGAGAAACAGTGCCTGGTCGTAGCTCTTCAGAAAGTTCGAGAACCATGCGACCGAAGGCATGTCCAAGTGGTTCGTCGGTTCGTCGAGGAGCAATACCGCGGGCTTCTGAAACAAAAGCGATGCCAGGACCGCTCGCATCTTCCACCCGCCGCTCAGCTCCGAGAGCGGGCGCGCGTGGTCTTGCTGGGTGAACCCAAGGCCATGAATGATTCGCTTGGCCTGGTGCTCTGAAAACTCTGCGTCGAGCATGAGGCTCCGCTCATGGAGCTCGGCCACCTCGCTCGCGGCCTCGGTCAGCGCGGCCTCATCGGGCACTTCGCACTCTTGCAGTTCCGCGAGTTGCGCCTCGGCACGCTCAAGCGCCGCCCGAATTTTCGGACGGTCGGGAACGCTGTCGTACACGAACGTGAATACCGCCTGATCCGGGAACGACTCGATCTCCTGCGGGAGAAACCCAACTCGAGCCCGCGGCACCAAGCGCACCGATCCGGAATCCGCGTCGACCGTCCCCGCCAACACTCGGAGCAGGCTCGACTTCCCCGAGCCGTTGGGCCCGACGAGGCCGATGTGGTCGCCTTCGGCAATCCGCAGCGACAGGTCTTCGAAGAGCGTGCGGCCGCCGAGGGAGAGCGACAAATTGTCGACGGAACCAAGTGTCGTCACACGAGCTCCGAGCGAATCTTGATCTCGTTCAACAAGGTACGGTGCACCGGGCAGCGCGCGGAGATCTGAAGGAGCCTTTCACGCTGCTCCTCGCTCAACTCACCTTCCAGTTCGAGCTTCTTCTCGATGACGTCGATCATCCCCGTGTCCTTGTCGCAGTCCTCGCAGTCCTTCGCGTGGACCCGATCGTGGCGAAGCGTGACCCGGACTGCGTCGAGCGGCCACTCCTTGCGTCCGGCGTACATCTTGAGAGTCATCGAGGTACAGGCGCCGAGGCTTGCGAGGAGCAGGTCGTAGGGATTCGGGGCGGCATTCGTGCCACCCTTGTCGAGAGGCTCGTCGGCCGCGAACGTCAGGTCCCGCGCGCGAATCTTCTGAAGGAGGCTGGTGGTCTTGCCCTCGACGATGACTTCGCCCTCGGGAGAGTCCTCCGCGGGTTCGGCTTGCGGCCGCTCGGGAAGATACCGGCTCGCCCAACTTGCCAGTACGCTGGCGACGTAGCGTGCATCGCTTCGGCGCCCTAGAAGATGGTTGGCCCCGTCGAGAGATACAAAGCTCTTCGGGTGCCGGGCGGCGACGAAGATCTCGCGCGCGTCATCGATGCTGACCACCTCGTCCTGAGGCGAGTGAAACACCAGTATCGCCTTCTTCAGCGACCCGATGGCGGCGGTGTCGAGAGCGCCTGCGAGCCCCGACGGATGGAACGGAGCGCCGATCGTCGCGACCCCGACGGCTTCGGGCACCCGCTTCGCTGCTGCGAGTGCCGCGGTGCCGCCCCGGCTGTGCCCGACCAGCAGCGATGGAGCGCGATGGTGGACGCGAAGCGCGTCCGCCGCTGCCACGATGTCCTCGACATCGCGTCCGAACGCGTCGTCGAACGTTCCCTGGCTTTCGCCAAGTCCCGTGAAATCGAAGCGGAGTGTCGCGATCCCTTGCTCGGCGAGCGAGGTGCTCACGTAGCGCGCCGCTCGACTTTCCTTCGAGCACGAGAAGCAGTGCGCGAATACCGCCCACGCCAGCGGCTCCACCGCCGGTCTATGGATCCGTCCCACCAGCGTCTGTCCACTGGCACCGCTGAAATCGAACTGTTCGCCTTCGCTCATCGAGCCTCCTCAGAGGCCAATGTACGATACTTGCGCGCCCGCGTTACTCGGCAGCCTCGAGGTATTGAGCCTCCTCGGGGCTGTCATACCCGAATGCCTCGAACACTTCGCGAAGCTCGGTCGAGACTTCCTCACGGCTCACCCCGAAGAACTCGAGGTCGACCGTGCGGGGGCTCTCGTATTCACGCTGCGCGGCCTGCGCCGCGTCCAGCTTGGCCTCGAACGCTTCGCTCACCGGCATCCCGAGCCGCCCGTACAGTCCGAGAATCGTCCGCTTGGGATTCTCGACGAGGTCCTCGTACCGGATCGTGATGAACTGGTCTTCCGGGATGTCTTTCCGACACTCGAGCGCATAGCGATAGTAGTCGTAACCGAGTCGCTTGAGCGCCTGAATCTCTTCTCCGTCCGGTTGGATGTTCGGCGAATGCGCCGTCCACGCTCGGTAGAACATATTGAGGAACGAAGGCAGACATTCGTACGGGTTGCGCACCAAGTAGACGAAGGCCGCGTCCGGGAACTTCTCGTGCACGGAGCGAACGCGCGTCGAGAAAAAGACGTTCTTGTTCAAGAATCGCTTGCCGCCAGCCTCGTAGACATGTCGCTTGATGGTGTTCTCATACGATGCGAGAAACTCCTCGCGCTCCTCGGGACTCCGGCGGTCAATCCAGGTCTGACTCGGAAGCTCGTCCATGAACGGAAAGAGAAGACCCGAGGTTGGCGAGCTCAGATTCCAAAGAAGCGAGCACACGTCCTCTTCCGCCTGGTCGAGGCTGATGTGGTGCACCCCTTCCCAGCGGCTCTCGAGTGGCGCGTTGAAGAAGTCATATGCGCGCCGCAGCACCGAGCCGACCCGGGTCTCCGAGAGCTCGACGAGCTTCTTGAAGGTCCGTGTGGCGGTCACTGAAGGGAAGATCGTCTGGTAGAGCTTCACGGTCGTGAAGACCTCGTCGTCCATGCTGATGAGACGATGCGCGAGGGTCGTGCCGCTGCGAGGGTTCGCGAACACGAAGACCGGCTTCTCGACCGGCTGATCGCGGTATTCGGGGTGGAGCACCTCGTCGAGCCTCTGGAACACGGACGCCGACTGACGCAGGCCGAGGAAGATGGGAGCGACCCATGCCGTCGTGATCAAGCGACCGACAGTCGGCTTCTTGAAGAGGACCTTTCCGATCTCTCGGAGGCCGCGTTTGTTGATGTACATGCTCGTGACCCTCAGGGCTTGCCCGATGCCCAATCTAGGGTGGGAGCACGAAAATGCTGGAAAAACCGGGCGAACGGTCCCGCTCTGCTGTTGAGCGGTGCCCAATACGGGGTGAGCGGACGCCTATTCGTCGGTCACACAGCCTTCCGAGGCTGACTTCACATTTTTGATGTACTTGTAAAGTGTGCCCCGTCGGGCCTTGAGCGGCGGGGCCGTCCAGGCATCCCGCCGGCGGCTCATTTCGGCTCCGTCGACCTCGACGTCGATGCTGCGTTGCTCAGCGTCGATCGCGATGATGTCTCCATCTTGCAGCAGCGCGATCGGTCCGCCCTCCTGCGCCTCGGGCGTGACGTGCCCGATGATGAAGCCGTGGGATCCACCCGAAAACCGGCCGTCCGTCATGAGCGCCACGTCCTGGCCGAGGCCTGCCCCCATGATCACGGAGGTCGGGGACAGCATCTCGGGCATGCCCGGTCCGCCCTTCGGGCCCTCATACCGAATGACGACGACATCGCCCTTCGTGATCTCGCCTCGCTCCATCGCCGCCAGCATGTCTTCCTCGCAGTCGAACACTCTAGCGGGCCCGCGGAATTGAAGGCCTTCCTTGCCCGTGATCTTCGCGACCGAGCCCTCCGGCGCCAAGTTGCCGCGAAGGATCGTCAGGTGGCCGCTCTTCTTGATGGGGTGCTCCCAGTCGTGGATGACGTCTTGACCTTCCGTGAGGTCCGGAAGCTCAGCGAGGTTCTCCGCGAGCGTCTTACCAGTCACCGTCATGCAGTCCCCGTGAAGGACTCCCTTCGAGAGGAGGTAGCGCAGGACAGCCGGCGTGCCGCCGACCGCATGCAGATCCTCCATCACGTACTGCCCACTCGGCTTGAGGTCCGCCAAGAACGGAATGCGATCGCTCACCGCCTGAAAGTCGTCGAGCGTCAGCGGAACGTCGACAGCGCGCGCCATCGCCAGCAAGTGCAAAACACCGTTGGTCGATCCGCCGAGCGCCATGATCGTCACGATCGCATTCTCGAACGCCTCCCGCGTCATGATGTCGCGAGGCTTGATGTCGCGCTCGAGCAAGAGACGAATCGCTGCTCCAGCGCGCAAGCATTCCTCTTGTTTCGCCGGGTCTTCGGCCGGTGTCGACGAGCTGTAGGGAAGCGACATGCCCATCGCTTCGATCGCTGAGGCCATGGTGTTCGCGGTGTACATTCCGCCGCACGCGCCGGCACCCGGGCAGGCGTGCTCCACGATGTCGAGGCGCTTGGTTTCGTCGATTGCTTGCGAGAGGAACTCTCCATACGACTGAAACGCAGACACGATGTCGAGCTTCTCGCCAGAACTTCCATGCCCCGCACGAATCGTACCGCCGTACACCATCAGAGCAGGGCGGTTGAGTCGACCGATCGCAATCATGCATCCCGGCATGTTCTTGTCGCATCCCGGGATCGAGATGTTGGCGTCGTACCATTGCGCGCTCATCACGGTTTCGATTGAGTCTGCGATGAGGTCCCGCGATTGAAGGGAGTAGCTCATGCCGTCGGTGCCCATCGAGATCCCGTCGGACACACCGATCGTGTTGAATCGCATCCCGACGAGCCCGGTGTCCACGACCCCGCGCTTCACGACCGCGGCCAGATCGTTGAGATGCATGTTGCAGCTATTGCCGTCGTACCAAACCGCGGAGATGCCGACCTGGGCCTTGTCCATGTCGGCGCGCGTCAGCCCTGTGGCGTGAAGCATCGCCTGTGAGGCGCCTTGCGACGGTGGTTGAGTGATTCGGCTGCTGTACTTGTTGAGCTTGCTCGTCATGGGGGCGCGCAGTCTAGCACCGCGACCGCGCACGGCTGCGGCGCAGCTCGGTTTCCTTGACGGCCGGCTCCCCGGGTCCTACGAGTCTTCAGGAACATTTGAACAAACTGAGTCCACCACGTGTCCACCGCCGCAGCGAAACAAGAAGAACCCAATGATTCCAGCCCCTTGTGGCGCGAGGCCGAGCTTGAAGCCGCCGACGCGATAGGGCGCCTCATGGAATTCTGGGGCTTCCGGCGCCACATGGGGCGGATTTGGACCGTCCTGTATCTCTCCCCTGAGCCGATGACCACGGTGGATCTCTCGGACACGCTTCGCCTGAGCAGTAGCGGCGTCAGCCTCTCGGTTGGCGAGCTCGTGCGTTGGGGAGCGGTCCGGAAGACCTGGCAGCCTGGTCAGCGGAAAGACTTTTTCGAAGCCGAGACGAGCGTTTGGAAGCTTCTTCGCCGCGTCTACGAGCGCCGAGAGCTCATCCTGATTCGGGAGGCCAACGATGCGATCGCGAGATCCCAGCGTCTGCTCGCTGAAGCCCGCCGTGAGCTTGGGGCCGAGGGGCGGAGGCGCGTCGACTACATGGCGAAGCGACTTTCTCGATTGAGTGCGCTATCAAAGGCCGGCGAACGGCTCGTGCGTCTGCTCGTGGCGGGCCGAGTGATCAACCCATCCGAGCTCCGGACAGCGGAAGAAGACGAGTCGTGATTCAGGGAAGACTCAGCGGAGGCTTGCCATGTCGTTGATCGCAGCGGTTCGCACCGATACGTCGACCGACGTACTGACGAGTCTTCGGGCCGTCTGCGACTCGCAGGGCCTCTCCGACCTTTCGGCGCACCTCGCGGACCTCGCCGACCTCGTGCAATGGGACATGACCGCCCTCGAACGAGGGATTCAGAGTGTGCCGGCGGGAGAGAGCGTCGTGCACAAGAGCGCTCATCACCTTCTCGAAGTGGCGGGCAAGCGACTCCGGCCGATGTGCGTCGTCTTGGCGTCGCGCCTCGGCGCAGGGCTCGATGAAAAGACTCGCGAGTTCGGCGTCGCCGTGGAGCTCGTCCATTGCGCGACACTTCTTCATGATGACGTCGTCGACGCCGGAGACCAGCGTCGAGGAGTGCCCGCCGCGCGCACTCTGTACGGAAACGCCGCATCGATCTTTGCGGGTGACTGGCTCTTGGTGGACGCCCTTCGCCGCGTACGATCGGCCGAGATGCCGGACGTGCTTTCGCGGCTGCTGGACATCATCGACGAGATGATCTTCGCGGAGGCGATCCAGCTCGAGAACCGAGGCAAAGTCGACGCTCGGATGCGCACCTACATGCAGGTCGTGGAGGGCAAGACAGCAGCGCTCTTCCGTTGGGCCATGTTCGCAGGCGCACGTGCCGGAGGGCTCGACCAAGCGGCCTGCGAGGCCCTCGAGTCGTACGGCCTCCATCTGGGTGTCGCCTTCCAGCTCATCGACGACCACCTCGACTACGCCGGTGATCTGGCCAGCATCGGAAAGGCGCCGTTCAGCGACCTCCGCGAAGGAAAGATGACCCATCCCGTCATCGTCGCGCTCGAACGTGACCCCTCCCTGCGCTCCGTCCTCGAGGACATCGTCCAGAGTCCGGAGGACGAGGTTTCGGAGGAAGCCAAGGCTCGACTCGTCGCTGGACTGCACGAGACGGGCGCGCTCGCGTCCACTCGAGATCTGGCCATCTCCGAAGCCGACGCCGCGTGCGAGGCGCTGAAGGGGCTGCCCGACAGTCGGGCGAAAAACGCATTGTTCACGGTGGCGCGGGCCACCGTGCACCGGGAGTCTTAGCGAGCAAGGAAGAGATTGATGTCTAAGCAAACACCAGCCGTGACGAGCCGAATCCCGGGCTTCTACCGCGAGCGGATTCAAAACCGGCTTCGAACCATGGTCGAGACCGGTCTTCTCTCCGAGAAATCTGTTCGGCATCTCGAGAGCGGTGGCGAACTGACGCTCGACGTGGCCGATCGCATGAGCGAAAACGTAATCGCCGTGCACGGCTTGCCCTTGTCCGTCGCCCTCAACTTCCGGGTCAACAATGCTGATGTGCTCGTGCCCATGGCCGTCGAGGAGCCGTCCGTGGTCGCCGCCGCATCGAACGCGGCACGTCAGGTTCGAATGACGGGTGGCTTCTTCGGGGAGGCAACTCCGCCCATCATGACCACGCAGGTTCAGTTCGACGAGGTGCCGAACCCGTCCAAGGCCAAGGTCCTGGTCGAAGCGGAGCGCGAACGAATCTTCGAGATCGCCGACGCCGCTATCCCCGGGATGGTGAAGCGAGGCGGCGGGTGTCGTGACCTCGACATCCGAGTGCTCGACGAGGAGCAGGGGATCCTCGTGGTGCACCTCTACGTCGACGTGGGCGATGCGATGGGCGCGAACGTTGTCGACGCCGTGGCGGAAGCGGTTGCCCCGAAGATTCACGCGATCACCGGCGGCAGCATCGGGCTGCGGATTCTCAGCAATCTTCCGCTTCGGCGGCGGGTGAAGGTCTCTTGCGACGTGAGCGTCGACGCGCTCGGCGGGCCCGAGCTGGCGGACGGTATCGAGAAAGCGAGCCGCTTCGCTGAGCTCGACCCCTTCCGTGCAGTCACCCACAACAAGGGCGTCATGAACGGCGTCGACGCCGTGGCGCTTGCGATGGGACAGGATTGGCGCTCGATCGAAGCCGGAGCGCATGCGTTCGCATCGCTCAGTGGGCAGTACAAGCCTCTGGTCGTGTGGCGCCGGACCGAGAGTGGCATCCACGGCGAGCTCGACATGCCGATGGCCGTCGGAACGGTCGGAGGCTCGACCCGCGTTCACCGTGGAGTGCGTGCGAGTTTCGAGCTCATGGGTGTTCAAAACGCGGGCGAGCTCGCGATCGTCATGGGTGCTGCGGGAATGGCCTCGAACCTTGCGGCGCTTCGCGCGCTCGCGGGGGAGGGCATACAGCGCGGCCACATGCGCTTGCACTCGCGCAAGCAGGAGCTGCACGAGAGCGCCCGGCTCGAGCAGAAGAAGGTCGAACGAGGTGCTCCGTGAGTGAGCCGGCCCCAGAGGGCGCCACACCCAACCTCGGTTCCGGGCAGATGTTCGACGAGATCGCGGGCCGCTACGATCTGCTGAATCGCGTCATGTCTATGGGCATCGATCAGTCGTGGCGTCGCAAGACCGTTGCGGCGATGGCGTTGCCGGAAGAGGCGCGGGTGCTCGATTTGGCGACCGGCACGGCCGACCTCGCCATGATGATTGCGCGCCTTCATCCCGACGCCAAGGTCATCGGCAGCGACCCGTCCGAGCGGATGCTCGAGGTGGGTGTCGACAAGGTCGAGCGCGACGGTCTCTCGGAGCGCGTGGCGCTCGAGGTCGGCGACGCGCAGGCTCTCCCCTACGAGGACAACACCTTCGACGGATGCTGCATCGCGTTCGGCATCCGAAACGTGCCCGACCGAACCGCAGCGCTCGCCGAGATGGCCCGGGTGACCAAACCGACGGGCCGCGTTGCCGTGCTCGAGTTGGGCGAGCCCAGCGTCGGTTGGCTGAGTCCGGTGGCCCGCTTCCACGTGCGCAAAGTCATTCCTCGCATCGGCGGCATCTTGTCGGGCTCGAAGGAATACAAGTACCTTCAGGAATCGATCGCTGCATTTCCGCCAGCTGACGAGTTCGCGGAGCAGATGAAGGCGGCGGGCCTCGATGTGCTCGAGGTGAAACCCCTCACCTTTGGTGCATGCACGCTCTTCGTGGCTCAGCCCGAGGAGACGGCGCCATGAGGTCGCACAGCGCGGCGTTCGCGTTCGACGGAGAGCCGACCCGCGAGGCGTCGCGCCGATTCCTCGAGCGCGCCCTTCGTGAGCGAAGCCCCGATGCGGCGAGCTTGATCGTCACGGTGCCTGCCCCGGTCGCTCGGCCCGATGCGCTTCTTCGCGCATTTCCACACGAGGCGTCGATCCTCTGGGATCCCCCGAAGACGGCGGCGTGCGCAGGGCTCGGGGTGGCCAAAACGCTTCCGCCTCGCGCCCCACAGATCGGCGACTTCTTCGACACGGCCCATCACGTGGCCGACGCGGCGAGCCCAGCCCCCCGTGTGTTCGGCGGAGGGTCTTTCGCGCCCGGTGCTGCGGCCGAGGTTCCGTGGGAGAGTTTCGGGGACGGTTTCGTCGTGCTGCCGACTTGGACTTACCATGTCGACCAACGCGCCTGGCTCTCGTTTTCCACCTGTGAAGATTGGGTTGCCATCGACGAGGTGCTCGATGCGTTCGACACGCTCTGGGGCAGCCTCGAACGACCCATCGGCGTGATTCCCTCGCCCGTTTCGGCGCACCGAATTGCCGAGGTCGATCGCGAGACTTGGTCACGACAGGTCAACGACATTCGTGAACAGATCCGATCGACTGAGTTCGAAAAAGTAGTCGCGGCTCGCCATTGCGTCGTCGAGCTCGAAACCGGCGCAGGCTCGCTCGATGTTCTCAAGCGACTCGAAGAGCGGTTCCCCGGGTGTACTCGATTCGCGCTTTGGCGTGCAGATGCTGCCTTTCTCGGCGCCACCCCCGAGCTTCTCATCTCCCGGCGCGGGAACCGCGTGCTGAGCGAGGCGCTTGCGGGCTCGACCGCTCATGGCGATGCAGATCGGATGATGGAGAGCGCGAAGGAGCGCGAAGAGCACCAGATCGTCGTTCGCGCGATCCTGAAGGGACTCGAGCCATTCTGCGACTCACTTCGCTCGGACCCGGAACCCAGCGTTCGCGAGCTTCCGAACCTTCTCCACATGCAGACCGCGATCGAGGGCCGTCTTGCCGAGCCGACGCACATCCTGTCGCTCGTTGCGGCTCTTCACCCGACTCCGGCCGTTGGCGGCGTTCCGACCGCCGAGGCGATCGACTGGATCGGCGAGCACGAGGCACTGGCACGGGGCTGGTACAGCGCCCCCGTCGGCTGGACCGACGCCAAGGGTGATGGCGAGTTCGTCGTGGCCCTGCGCTCGGGTCTTCTCCGCGATGGCAAAGCTTGGGTCTACGCCGGCGCCGGAATCATGGCTGATTCTGACCCCGATGCCGAGTACGCAGAGACTGAACTCAAGATGCAGGCGCTTCTAGGAGCGCTCCATGGGGACGCGCGCTGAGCAACAGACCGAGTGGGCGCGGCTGGTCATCGACAGCTTCGTCCACGCTGGAGTGCGCCAGGCGATCATCAGCCCCGGTTCGCGCTCCACGCCTTTCGTGATCGCAGCGCTCGAGCACGGATCGCTCGAATGCACGAGCGCGTTCGATGAGCGATCCGCAGCACACTATGCGCTCGGAATGGCTCGCAGCACACTCGTTCCGTCGCTGCTGATCTGCACGTCTGGAAGCGCGCCAGCCAACTATTTCCCGGCGATCGTCGAGGCGAGCGAAGCGGGGATCCCGTTGCTCGTCCTGTCGGCCGATCGCCCTCCCGAGCTGCATCATTGCGGGGCGAATCAGACCACCGACCAGCTCGGTCTGTACGGCTCACACGTGCGATTCTTCGCGAACCTCGGGGAGTCCTCTTCCGAGGTGCTGGCTCTTCGCGCTGCCCGCAGGCTCGTGGCGCGCGCGTTCAGCGAGGCGACGGGACCCAAGCCGGGGCCGGTGCACTTGAACGCGCAGGCGCGAAAGCCTCTCGAGTCCGCTCCGGCGACGGGCGAGCTCCGGGCGCGCTTCGACGCCATACTCGACGAGCCGATGACCCGCCTTCACCGGGTACGCCCCCTCGACCCCACGCTCATCGAGTTGATTCCTCCGCTCGTCGTCGACGAGGTGGCCGAGTCGCTCGACAAAGCGTCGAGGCCAGTCGTTCTCTGCGGACCGTCGGACGTTCGGAGTGTGATGTTCGTCGATGTGCTGGACACCTTGTGTGAGCGGGCGGGGGCGCTCCTTTTGGCAGAGACCTCGAGCCAGTTTCGCTCCTGGTCGCAGACGCGCGCGCTCGGAGCCTTCGATACCATCTGGCGCACGGACGCCGGGCGCGCTGAGGGCCTGCCGGATTTCGTCTTGCAGCTCGGAGCGTCGCCAATATCCAAGGGATGGGAGCGACTCTGCGAGGCCAATGCGATCCGACGCGTCGTCGTACACCCCTGGGAGTGGGCCGACCCCACATCGGACGCCGAGGCGATCGTACAGGCAGACATCGGGTCGTTCGTAACCGCCCTCAGCCGAGCTCGCTTCCACCCGGAGCGGCGCGATCCAGACTTCGCGAGCTGGTTTCGGTCGGCAGAGGCGAGTGTCTGGCGCGTCGCTGACGAGATGCTCGCCGAGGCCGGTGACGAGCTCACCGAGGCAGGGGTCGTCCGAGCCGTGTTCGACGACGCGCCCGACCCGAGCGGGCTGGTCCTCGGCAACAGCCTTCCCATTCGCGACGCGGAGACCTGGGCACCGCCCAACCGGAAGCTTCGCGTCGTGCACACGCAGCGGGGCGTGAGCGGGATTGACGGCGTCGTGTCGGGTGCGGCCGGCGTGGCATCCTCGATCGACGGTCCGACCACGCTCCTCATCGGCGATGTCAGCTTTCTGCACGATCTCAATGGACTCCACCTTGCGGCGCGAGTCGAAGGCCCCTTCGTCATCGTCGTGATCAACAATGGTGGTGGACGCATCTTCGAGCATCTGCCCATCGCGGAAGCGGGAAACGAGGCTTGGTTGGAGTACTTCACGACTCCGCACGATGCAGATCTCGCGAGCGCGTCGGCGACGTACGGCTGCGCCCACCATCGTGTCACGGGAGTAGCCGAGCTCCGCAAGGTGCTGGCCGAGGGATACGCCTCCGACGGATCCACGGTGGTCGAGGCGGTGGTCCCGCCGCAAAGCGCTCGTGACCAGCAGCGCGAACTCGTGCGAAGGGTCGGCGAGGCTTTGGCACGCGAGGCGCCCTGATGTGGATGCTGCTTCACGGCTTCACCGGAGCGCCGCGGAGCTGGGATGCGGCGCTCGCATCCGCGAACCTCGAAGAGGAGCCGCTTCGCCCGTCGCTGAGTGGGCACGGCGAGAGCTGGAAAGAACGCGCGAGCGACACCTTCGCTGGGGAGGTCGAAAGGCTTGCTAAGGTCGCCTCGGAGATGAGCTCGCCTCGCTTCCTCGGCGGCTACTCCCTCGGCGCGCGAGTCGCGTTCGGCTTGCTCGCGACCTATCCGAGGCTGTTCGACGGTGCGCTGCTCATCGGCCTTCACCCTGGCCTCGCCGATGAAGCGACTCGACAATCCCGGCGCGTTCTCGACCAAGAGCGCGCCAGCGTGCTTAGACACCAGGGCCTTCACGCGTTCCTCGATTCGTGGGAGAAGCTGCCCTTGTTCGAGACGCAACGGACCCTTCCAGAGGACATCATGAGCTCCCAGCGCCGGATACGGACCGATCACGAGTCCGAGGGCCTGGCCCATTCACTCGACGTGCTCGGCCTTGGTTCCATGCCGAGCTATCGCTCGACGGCCTGGTCGGGGCACACTCCCATCACGCTGATGTCGGGGGCGCTCGATACCAAGTTTCGAGACATCGCGCGCACGCTAGACGAAGAGACACCCGAGATCGAGGCGGTGATCGTCGAGCGCGCGGGTCACAATCTTCTCCTCGAGGCGGCACCCGCGGTGGCGAGAGAGATGCGGCGCCTCGAGGCCCGCGCGATGGAGCGACCCATCGCATGAGTGAAGTGAAACCCGGTTCGATTGGCGCTTGGGTGCTCGCCGCACGTCCCGCAACCCTGACCGCAGCCTTTGCGCCCGTGGCCGTGGGCACAGCGTGTGCTTGGCGGGTAGGGGGCTTTCGTTGGGACGCGGCTCTTGCGGCGCTCCTGGGGGCGTTCCTCATCCAGGTGGCGACCAATTTCGCCAATGACATGTACGACTTCCAAAAGGGGGCCGACACCGAGGAACGACTAGGGCCCGTTCGCGCTGCGCAGGCCGGCCTCCTGACGGTAGGCGAGCTTCGTCGCGGCATCGTTGTCACGTTCGCGCTCGCGCTCCTGGTTGGTGTGTACCTCACCTACGTCGCCGGGCCGATCGTCGTGCTGATCGGGCTTTCGTCGATGGTGTCGGGCCTCGCCTACACGGGCGGACCTTTCCCACTCGCCTATAACGGGCTGGGCGACGTCTTCGTCATGATCTTCTTTGGCTTCGTGGCCGTTTGCGGCACGGCGTTCGTCCAGGCACTGACGGTCCCAGATGCCGCTTGGCTCGCGTCGGTGCCCATCGGCGCCCTCGCGACTGGAATCCTTGCCGTGAACAACGTGCGCGATTTCGAAGGCGACACCAAGGCGGGCAAGCGTACCTTGGTCGTTCGTTTCGGGCGTGCCGGCGGCGTTCGCGAGTATGCCTTTCTGCTCGCGCTCTCCTACGCCGTTCCACCGACGATGCTCGCGCTTGGCTTGGCCGGTCCGGCTGTCCTTCTTCCCCTTCTGACGATTCCTTGGGCGCTCAAGCTTGCACGTTCGGTCGCTCGCGACCGCGGTCCTGTTTTAAACGGAACCCTGGCAGGCACGGCGAAGCTGCTCTCGGTCTACGGGATCCTGTTCGCCATCGGGATTGCGCTGTGACCGAGCTGCACGCAAGGGTCGACCTCTTGGAGGGCGAGCTTCCGAATGGGCTCGTCGGAGCGGCTGCCTCACTTTCGAAGCGGGCGTTCTCAGTGCTCACGCTGATGCGGGACGATGGCACAGTCGGTGCAGGGGAAGCTTCGCCATTGCCCGGCTATTCGCCCGACTCCATCGAAGAGGCGGGCGCGCAGCTTCACTCGCTCGTCCAAGCCGCGCTCGATGTCGACCCGCTCGCGACCCCCTTCGAGCTTCTTGAACGGGCGTTCGAGTCGCACCCGGTCACAGCTCCGTCCGCGCAATTTGCCCTCGAAACGGCGCTGCTCGACTGGCTCGGGCACAATCGGGGTGAGCCCTTGCACCGCATTCTCGGCGGAGACGCGCCGCGGACCGCCATCCCCATCGCCGATCTGGTCATGGACTCCGATGCGGCTGCGTGGCCTTCGACAGCGGAGACGCTTCTCGCCGATGGTGCAACGCATTTGAAGTTCAAGATCGGCGTCGACCTCGCGCGCGAAATGGTGGCGCTCGAGCTCATCCGCGGAGCGTACCCCGACGTTTCGATCCGATTGGACGGCAATCGCCGAGTGCCGCTCGACGCCCTGCGGGCACACGCCAGCTCTCTGCAGGCGCTCGAGCTCGAGCTTCTCGAGGAGCCGGTGCCCGTGGAGCGATGGCCGGATGTCCTCGACCTGCCGCTGCCGTTCGCTCTCGACGAGAGCCTCCGGGACGAGCGGGCGGCCGAGGCCCTTCTGCAGAGCGGCAAGATCCGCGCGATCGTTCTCAAGCCGACGGTGCTTGGTGGCCTTCGCGCTTCGTTCCGATGGGCAGAGCGGGCCGCAGCGAACGGCGTCGGATACCTGGTGTCGCACACCTTCGAGGGACCCATCGCTCGGGCCGCCATTGCAGAGCTCGCGCTTGCGCTTCAGTGCGAGCTCGCGGCGGGCCTTGGCGCCCACCCCGGTCTCGAGCTCTGGACCCCGTGCGAGACCGCCGCGATCGACGGGCGCGTGATCGTGCCTCACGACTCTCCCGGTCTCGGTCTCCGCTTCCACGAGGGCGAAGATGCGTGAGCTCAGTATCTTCGCAGCGGCCGAGGAAGCGCCCACAGCGCCTTGCCTCGTGGACGAAGGGCGCACCTGGTCGTTCTCCGAGATGGCAGCTCGGGCCTCATCGGCGATCGAGATTCTAAACGCCCGAGGCGTCGAAGCAGGGCAACGGGTAGCCCTTACACCGAGGGTGCACGTCGACTCGGTCGTGTGGCTCTACGCGCTGTTTGAAGCCGGTTCGCCCGCTCTCTTGGTGCACCCACGTCTAACGCCACGAGAGCGCGACGTGCTCCTCGAAGGAGGCCGTGCCGACTACGTGATCGACGAAGCCGCGCCCCACGCACGCGCTGAGCCGAATCCTATTTCGAAGGACGTGCCCGCCGAGCGTACCCTGGCAGTCGTCTATACCTCCGGTAGCCGAGGCACCCCTCGGGGGGCCGAGCTGTCGAGGCGCGCGTTCGTCGAGTCTGCGCGCGCGCATGCCGCGAATCTCGGTTGGATCCCGGGCGATCGATGGCTGCTCGGTATGCCTCCGGCGCACGTCGGCGGCCTGTCGATTCTGACGCGGTCGCTCATCGCTCGAAGGACCGTCGTACTTGCGCCCGGTCGGTTCGAACCGCTGTTAGTCGCGGAGCGGATGGCGCGAGAGGGCGTCACGCTGCTGAGCGTCGTTCCGACGATGCTCCAGCGCTTGCTCGACTTGGATCCGCCTTGGGTGCCTCATCCCGAGCTTCGCGCCGTTCTCGTGGGTGGCGCGCCACTGTCTCCGACGCTTCGTCGGCGAGCCGTCGAGCGAGCCGTTCCAGCGCTCGCGACCTATGGCTGTACCGAAGCCTGTTCTCAGATCGCGACTCAGAACCTCACCCAAGTCGGAGAGTCGGGCTGTGGCGCACCGCTCGCCGGGGTGGACCTGCGCATCGAGCGAGGGGAAATTCAGGTCCGCGGCGATATGCTCATGCGCGGCTATCTTGGAGGCGACGAGGCCTCCGACACCTGGACCCACGACGGCTGGCTTCGTACGGGAGATTGCGGCGAGTTTCTCTCGGGCGGCCAGCTTCAAGTGCTTGGACGCCTCGATGACGTCATCGTCACTGGAGGCGAAAACGTCTCGCCTCAGGAGGTCGAGTCCTGGCTCGAAACGATCCCCGGCGTCTCTTCGGCGTGCGTGTTCGGAACGCCCGACGCGGAGTGGGGCGAGTTGGTAGCCGCTGCCATCGTCATCGACCCGTCTCGCTATGACCGAGAGCGCCTTCGCACATCGATGGACGAGGAGCTTGCCGGACACAAGAGGCCAAGACGCATCGCCGTCCTCGACGCGCTCCCGCTCAACCGGTCTGGCAAGGTTGATCGCGCCCTCGTCGTGTCCGATGCGGAGGCACACCTCGAGCCGATTTAGCGGGTTTGCCCGGGTCGATTTCTGCTACGGTGCGCCCGTCGAGGGGAGACGAACATGGCAGATCAGATCAACGCTTCACACATTCTTCTCATGTATGCCGGCTCCGAGCGTTCGCGGGCGACCCGAACCAAGGAGGAGGCGCAGTCACAGATTGGCGACATCGCCCAAGAGCTCGAAGGCGGAGCGGACTTCGCCGAGTTGGCTCGCAGCCACTCGGACTGCGGTTCCGCGCAGGCGGGCGGAGACTTGGGCGGCTTTGGTCGCGGCCAAATGGTCAAAGGGTTCGAAGACGCGGCCTTTGCCCTGCAGGTCGGGGACACCAGCGCAGTCATCGAGACTCCGTTCGGGTTCCACATCATCCGTCGAACGGGTTGATCACTCGTCGGCTGCCAGGCCGCGCACGAACTCTTGCGCGATGCCTGGGTACCCGTCGCGGAAGCTCGGGTAGATGAAGCGGTAACCGCTCTGCCGAAGACGCGCGTTCCGGCATCGCTTGTTCAAACGCGAAGCGGGGCCGGGTTCTGGGATTGGTTTGCCAAGCTGCTGGGCCATCCAGGTGACCACATCGGCAGTCGTTACCGGCTCGTCGTCCGAGCCAAGGTAGAGCGCCTCGGGGTTCGGGAGCCGCATCAGGTGGTGGAGAACCCCTGCGCAATCCTCGACGTGGATACGATTTGTCCAGCCTTCGGTGGCAATCGCGTCGCCGCTCCACACCTTTCGCACGAGACGGGTGCGACCAGCGCCGTAGATTCCCGACAGCCGCACGTTGACGCCCGTCTCCGGAGCTTCCGCCACGATGGCCTCTGCTTCGAGCAGGAGCTTTCCGTTGAAGCCGTTCGGCTCCGTTGCCGAGGTTTCATCGACCCACTCCCCGTTCGATTGCCCGTAGACCGCGGTGCTCGAGGTGAAGAAGATGCGTTCGAGCGGACAGTCCGCATCGCGAAGGAACGCAAGCAGGTTGCGAAGCGCATCGACATACACGGCACGGTAGGCGTCCTCGTCGCGCCGGTCGGCACTCGCGGTGAAGAACAGGGTGTCGAATCGCGCCGGCGGCTTGGTGTAGGTCTCCGGATCGATGAGATCGATGCGCCATGGCTCGATGCCTGGCGCGAGCGCATCCACCCTGCGCCGCACACCCCAGACCTTGCAATCGTCGTCGAGCAGGCGCTTGCCGAGAGCGTTGCCGACATCTCCGCAGCCGGCGATCAAAACGTGATGGGTCATAATTCAGCCGCAAAGGCGGTTACCGCCCTTGCCCTTGGCGGAGTATGCGAAATCGTCGGCGCGCTTCAACACGCTTGCGACGGTGTCACCCGGACGCGCGATACTGAGGCCTGCGCTGGCCGTTACCGGGTTCTGGGCGTCGAACTTCATGCCCACCTCGCGAATCGCGGCAACGAAACGGTTGGCAGCGACTCGGCCCTCGTCCTGGTTGGTGTCGGCGAGAACCACGACGAACTCGTCCCCACCATAGCGTCCGGCGACATCGACCTCGCGGGTCGAACGCTTGAGCGCTTCTGCGACGTTCTGCAGCACCAGGTCTCCCTCGAGGTGCCCTCGAAGGTCGTTCACGCGCTTGAACTGATCCAGGTCGATCATCACCACCGCCATCGGTCGCCCACGGTTCAACCACGCGAGCCCCTGCTCGATGTGGCTCAGTATGTGCCGTCGGTTCCAGAGCTTCGTGAGAGGATCCTGCCGCGAGAGCTCCGCGAGGCGTTCGTTGGCAACGACCAGCTGCACCTCTCGTTCGTTGATCTTGCGAACGAGGCTCGCGACGATGGCGGTGCCGAACACGAGAAGCAGGGTAACCAGGATGGACTGAGTGAAGCCTTCGACTGCGTCGGGCCGGTGCGCTCGAAGCCATGCTGGGCCATCTGGGGCGAATGGCAGCGCGCCGCGCACTTCCATGATGACGACAGACGTGTACATCGACGCGCCGATGCTGGAGATCAGAAGCCCCATCCGCGGAGTCACGACGAGAGAGTTCACGATACCGGCCACGAAGTAGAGGGCGACCATCATCGTCCGCGAAGAGCCGACCCTCTGGACGATGAACGTGAGCAGCGCCATATCAAGGATTCCGCCGAGTAGCGGCCGCCATGCACCCCCGATGTCCCGCCAGATGAGAAACTGTTCGACGATCGCCACCCCGGCATACGCGATGAAGACCCAGCGATGCGCTGTCATCGGAGGGTAGAGGAGTGGAACCAGCCAGATGCCGCATGCAGCGAGCAAGAAGCGCACCCATGCCGTTCCGAAGGCGAGTCTGTTCGAGTTCATCGCGGGGGCACCAACCTAGGCAGTGTAGCTTAACCCATCAGTATTATAGCCGATTCAGGTTTCACAGGCCCACAGGGACGGGCGTGGGCCTAGTTTTCGGGTCATAGCGGCAGTTCCTAGAATCGAGGCGAAGCGACCATGAGCGACGAGGCGACGACACAAGGGCTGAAGGAGCTGCTCGAGCAGCGTATCGTGTTTTTCGACGGGGCGATGGGCACCATGATCCAGCGCGCGGGTCTCGTTGAGGCCGACTTCCGTGCGGAGCGCTTTGCCGATCACCCGAGCAGCCTCCAGGGGAACAACGACCTGCTCGTGTTGACCCGGCCCGACGTCATCCGGGATATCCACTTGGCCTATCTCGATGCCGGCGCCGATATCGTCGAAACCAACACGTTCAACGCCAACGCGTTCTCGCAGGCCGACTACGAGCTGCAGAGCGTCGTCTACGAACTCAACGTCGCGGCGGCGCGCCTCGCCAAGGAGGCGACGGCCAGTCGTCCCGAGCGCCCATGCTTCGTCGCCGGTGCGATCGGACCGCTCAACAAGACCTTGAGTCTGAGTCCCGACGTGAACGACCCAGGGTTCCGAGCGCTCACCTTCGACCAAGCCCGCGAAGCCTACGCCGAACAGGTGCGCGGACTCATCGACGGTGGCAGCGACCTTCTCTTGGTCGAGACGATTTTCGACACGCTCAACGCCAAGGCGGCACTCCGTGCCATAGATGAAGTGTTCGACGAGAAGGGCGTTCGGCTTCCCATCGTGCTCTCCGTCACCATCGTCGACCGGAGCGGTCGAACCCTGTCGGGCCAAACCGTCGAGGCGTTCTACGCGTCGATCGAGCACGCGCGGCCGCTTGCCGTGGGCATCAATTGTTCTCTCGGGGCCGCGGAGATGCGTCCGTTCTTGAAAGAACTCGCCGATGTCGCCGATTGCTACGTGCACTGCTATCCGAACGCCGGCCTTCCGAACGCGTTCGGCGGCTACGACCAAACCCCCGAGGAAATGGCTGAACTCCTACGCGGGTTCGCTTCCGACGGGATGGTTAACCTCATCGGCGGGTGTTGCGGCACCACCCCTGAGCACATCCGCGCGATCGCCGATTCGGTTGCTGACGTCGCGCCGCGCCCGAAACGCGAGAACACGCAACGTTTTCCGACCTTTAGTGGCCTCGAGCCCTTGGTCATTCGCCCCGAGGCGAGCTTCATCGTCATCGGTGAACGGACCAACGTGACGGGCTCGGCGAAGTTCCGCCGCCTCATCACCGAGGGCGACTATCCGGAGGCAGTCTCCGTTGCGCTTCAGCAGGTTCGAAACGGGGCCAACATCATCGACATCAACATGGACGAGGGGATGCTCGACTCCGAGGAGGCGATGACCACGTTCCTGAATTTGATCGGCTCCGAACCCGAGATCTCGCGCGTGCCGATCATGATCGATAGCTCCAAGTGGAGCATCCTCGAGGCGGGCCTGAAGTGCGTTCAAGGCAAGTCGCTCGTCAACTCCATCAGCCTCAAAGAAGGCGAAGCGGAGTTCCTCGAGCGCGCCCGGACCGTGCGAAGCTACGGAGCTGGGGCGGTGGTTATGGCCTTCGACGAACAGGGCCAGGCCGACACGATCGAGCGCAAGGTCGAGATTTGCGCGCGCGCGTATCGGTTGCTCATCGACGAAGCGGACTTCGAACCAACCGACATCGTATTCGATCCGAACGTCTTCGCGGTCGCTACCGGGATCGAAGAACACAACGAGTACGGCATCGACTTCATCGAAGCGACTCGTCAAATCAAGCAACGTTGCCCCGGCGCGCTCGTCAGCGGTGGCGTGAGCAACCTGAGTTTTTCGTTTCGGGGCAACAACCGGGTCCGCGAGGCGATGCACTCCGCGTTCCTCTACCACGCCATTTCAGCTGGCATGGATATGGGCATCGTGAACGCTGGGCAGCTCGAGGTGTACGAAGAAATACCGAAAGAGCTGCTCACACACGTCGAAGACGTGCTCTTCAATCGGCGCGAAGATGCGACCGAGCGCCTCGTCACCCTTGCGGAGACGGTCAAAGGGAAGGGCCGACGCCAGCAGCACGACCTCACCTGGCGCGAGGCTTCCGTCGAGAAGCGCTTGGAGCACGCGCTGGTCAACGGGGTCGTCGAGTTCGTCATCGAGGACACCGAGGAGGCAAGGCTGAAGTGCGAGCGCCCGCTCGATGTCATCGAAGGCCCGCTGATGAGCGGCATGTCGGTCGTCGGCGATCTCTTTGGAGCCGGCAAGATGTTCCTGCCTCAGGTCGTCAAGAGCGCACGCGTGATGAAGAAAGCGGTCGCCCACCTCGAGCCGTTCATGGAGGATGACAAAGCCGAGGGCTCCACCCAGGGCAAGGTGCTGCTCGCCACCGTGAAGGGCGACGTGCATGACATCGGCAAGAACATCGTCGGCGTGGTGCTCGGGTGCAACAACTACGAGGTCGTCGACCTCGGCGTCATGGTTCAGGCCGATCGGATTCTCGATACAGCCGATGCCGAGAAATGCGACATCGTCGGGCTGAGCGGCCTCATCACGCCGTCGCTCGACGAAATGGTCTACGTCGCGTCCGAGATGAAGCGACGCGGATTCGACAAGCCGCTGCTCATCGGGGGCGCAACGACGAGCCGCGCGCACACGGCTGTGAAGATCGCCCCGGCCTACGACGGAAGCACCGTGCACGTGCTCGATGCGTCTCGGGTCGTGAACGTCGTATCGGCACTCCTGAGCCCCGAGCGACGCCCGGCGTTCGACGAGAAGAATCAGCACGAGCAGGAGAAGTCGCGAAAGCTCTTCGAGCATCGTCAGAATCGCGAGCTGGTGTCGCTCGAAATTGCTCGAGAGAACGCTGCTCCCATCCAGTGGAAGGCCGACGACGCGCCCAGCCCGGCATTCGAGGGTCGCAGGCTCGTCGACGACGTGAGTCTCGAGGACATTTCGCGTTACATAGACTGGACGTTCTTCTTCTCCGCGTGGGAGCTCAAGGGCAAGTTCCCAAAGATCCTCCAGCACGAGAAGTACGGCGCTGCAGCGCGCGAGCTCTACGAGCACGGTCAGGCGCTTCTCGAGCGCATCGTCGCGGAGAAACTTCTCACCCCGCGTGGTGTCTACGGGTTTTGGCCGGCGAACAGTGATGGCGATGACATCATCGTTTGGGACGACGAATCGCGTAGCAGTGAGCGGCTTCGGTTCCACATGTTGCGCCAGCAAGCGGTCAAGCCGAACGAGCAGCCCTATTTCTGCCTTTCGGATTTCGTCGCACCGGTGGGTGCGCCGGTTGCAGACCACATCGGGGCGTTTGCGGTCACGACTGGACTCGGTGCGGATGAGCTCGCCAAAGAGTTCGAGAAGGACCATGACGACTACAACGCGATCATGGTCAAGGCGCTTGCGGACCGTCTCGCCGAGGCGTTCGCTGAGCTTCTGCACGCGCGGGCGCGGCGAGACTGGGGCTACGAGTCTGACGAGTCGTATAGCAACGACGAGCTCATCGCGGAGCGGTATCGCGGTATCCGGCCGGCGTTTGGTTACCCGGCGTGCCCGGATCACACCGAGAAGAGCACCCTCTGGCGGCTGCTCGAGGCCGACGAGCTCGGCATCTCGCTCACCGAGAGCTTCGCCATGTACCCGGCGGCGAGCGTGAGTGGGATCTATCTCGGGAATCCGGACTCTCGCTACTTCGCGGTCGGACCGATCGATCGGGAGCAGGTGGCAGACTACGCGGCTCGGAAGAACATCAGCGTCGCGGAGGCGGAGCGCTGGTTGCAACCGAACCTCGGGTACGAGCGAGGCGCTTGATGCAAAGGCCTCGCCTCAGGAACCTGCTGCCAGTGTCGGTTCGGGTGTTCGAGCCAGAAGAGGTGACCACGAGGAGCCACCGCGAGATCGACCCAAGGGGCGTCGGGCTCGCAACTGCGGACGTCGAGGCGATTTGGGATTCGGTCGTTCGCTTCTACCAGACGGGGCTTCACCCCGCGATCGCGCTCTGCATCCGGCGCCGGGGCGAGATCATTCTCGATCGTGCGATCGGGCATGCGAGCGGGAACAGCCCGGACGACCAGGAGGGCACGCCGCTCGTCAAGGCCACCCCAGACACGCTCTACAACTTCTTTTCGGGTTCGAAGTGCGTCACCGCGATGCTGATTCACCTCTTGCAGCAAGACGGTCAGCTCCACGTCGATGAACCGGTCGCCACGTTCATCCCCGAGTTCGCCAAGAAGCGGAAGCACAGCATCACCATCCGCGACGTTCTGACGCACAGGGCCGGCATCCCGGCCACACCGGAAGAGGCGATCAACTTGGACCTCCTCGCGAAACCAGAGGAGATCGTGCGCGCGTTTTGCGAACTGGAGCCGACACACCGACCGGGCAGCGTCCAGGCGTATCAGGCGGTCACGAGCGGTTTCATCCTCGGCGAGATCGTCCGGCGCGCGAGCGGACAGAGCATCCAAGACTTCCTCACGGAGAAGATTCGCCGTCCGATGAAGATGAAGCACTTCAGGTACGGGGTCGAAGAGAAGGACCTCGATCGCGTGGCGGTCGATGCCTTCACCGGCCCGGTCCCGACCTGGCCCTACAAGAATCTGGTTCAGATCGCATTCGGGGCGTCGATGCGCGAGCTCGTCGACCTGAGCAACGATCCGCGTTTCCGGACTGCGGTCGTGCCGGCTGCCAATCTCATCGCGACGCCCGAGGAGATTTCACGTTTCTTCGAAATGCTCCTTTGCGGCGGCACCTACCAAGAGTCCCGCATCTTTGATCAGCGCACCGTCGCGCGGGCGACGGAGCCTCAGGTGACGGGTCAGGTCGACCGCGTCCTCATGATGCCGATCCCGCTGTCGATGGGGTTCATGCTCGGGCTGCGTTCGTTCGGCTTCTTCGGACCGCGCACGGCGACTGCATACGGTCATCTTGGGTTCACTAACGTGCTCGGATGGGCCGATCCCGATCGCGACATCAGCGTGGCCCTCATGAACACCGGCAAGCCGCTCCTGTCGGCGAGAATGCTCGCTTGGCTCAACGTGACGCGGGTGCTCGGCACCCGAATCCCGCGAGACCGATCCTGAGCCATGGCTGAGTAGAGTGTCGCGGTTCGGTACGTTCTGCCCGCCACCGTCGCGGTATCGATCCCCCGGGATCCTCGACAGCATCCTGGTGTACTTCACCGGTCTCTTCGTCGTGCGGGACGGGTGTTTGGGCCCGTGAATGTGGCTTTGCTGCACCCCGCCCTATGCTAGGCTCCGCTCGATGAAATTCAGCGCTTCGATCGCGATGGCGCCACCCGAGCACTACATCCCCGTCGCTCAGGAGGCCGAGAAGCTTGGCTACCACGCCATCGTCCTTCCAGACTCCATCTTCTTTTCCGAAGACGTGAGCAAGCCATACCCCTACACACAGGACGGAAGTCGGATGTGGGACGGGGAGACACCCTGGATCGAGCCCATCGTCGGCGCCGCAGCGATGGCGGCCGCGACGAAGTCCCTCTTCTTGTACACGAGCGTCGTCAAGTTGCCCGTCCGCCATCCGGTGCTCATGGCTCGCCAGGTCGGATCGCTCGCCGCGCTTTCCAACAATCGCTTCGGCTTTGGTGCGGGCCTTGGTTGGCTGCCCGAGGAGTTCAAGTGGTGCGGCACCGAGTTTGAGACTCGCGGCAAGCGCATGGACGAGTGCCTCGAGATCCTGCGCCTCATTTGGGGCGGCGGCATGGTCGAGTACCACGGCGAGCACTACGACTTCGGTAAGATTCAAATGAGCCCGGCGCCGACCAAGCCGATTCCCATCTACATTGGGGGCCACAGCAAGCCTGGGCTGCGACGCGCCGCCAAGTACGGAGACGGTTGGTCGTCCGCCATGCTGCCCTCGAAACAATTGCTAGCGCTGGTCAGCCAGATCGAAGCGTACCGAAAGGAATACGGCCGCGATCATCTTCCGATGGAGTACCAGGCGGTCGTCACCGACGTGTGGGACGCCGATGGGTTCAAGCGGCTCGAAGACGCTGGGGTTACGGACATCATCACCGTGCCCTGGCTCATGTACGGGACCCCTATGGTGGGCGGTCCCCTCCAAGGCCGCATTGACGGCCTCAAGCGATTCGCGGACGACGTCATCGCCAAAATGCAATGAGCACTACGTCGTCGATTCTTGAACGCGCGAGTCTCGGTCCTGTGACCGACGACGAGGCCTACGAGCTGGCCGCGTTCGATACGGAATCGCTCTGTGAAGCCGCGCGTACACGCCGCGATCGGGTGTTCGGCGCGGTGCTCACGTACTCGCCGAAGGTCTTCCTGCCGATCACGAACCTCTGCCGGAATCGCTGTGACTACTGCTCGTTCCGTCGCTCACCTGGCGACCCCGGCGAGTGGACGATGAGCCCCGACGAGATCCGATCCTGGCTACAGCGAGCGAGCGAGCAAGGTTGCGTCGAGGCGCTGTTCTGCCTGGGGGACACGCCGGAGACCGGGTTTCGAGAGTATCGTGCGCTCTTGCGAGGATGGGGACACGACACGACCGTCGACTATCTTCACTGGGCGGCGGAAGAAGCGCTCGCCGCGGGTCTCCTGCCGCATACCAACGCGGGAATTCTCGATCGCGATGAGATGATTCGACTCCGTCCCGTGAACGTCAGCCTCGGTCTGATGCTCGAGAACGTGAGCGACCGGCTCTGCGAAAAAGGGATGCCGCATCACCGCGCGCCCGACAAGCGTCCCGACAAGCGAATCCGCATGACCGCTGAGGCCGGGGAGCTGAAGATTCCGTTTACCTCGGGCTTGCTGATCGGCATCGGCGAAACCGTCGAGGAGCGCATCGACACCATCGTCACGATCCGACGTCTTCATCGAGCGCATGGACATATCGGGGAGGTCATCGTTCAAAATTTCCGAGCGCACCCGGACACTCCGATGGGACTTGCTTCGGAGCCGAGCGCCCAGGCCCTTGCCGCGACCGTCGCGATGGCCCGCCTCGTACTCGACGATGATGTGAGCGTTCAGGCGCCGCCCAACTTGAGCCCCGCGTCGGTGGCGACACTCATTCGCGCCGGCATCAACGACTTCGGAGGCATTTCGCCCGTGAGCCCCGATTACATCAACCCTCGCCATCCGTGGCCTTACCTCGAACGGCTCGGCGAGGCCTGCGAGGCCGAAGGGTTTCGACTTCGCCCTCGCTTGCCGGTATACGGTTCGCATCTTCGCGCGCCCGGATTCATCGATCCCTCGCTTCGCTCGAGGGTCGACCAGCTTCACGCGGAGCTAGCCAGACCATGACCATCGCGCTCGAAACCTGTTTGAACGAAGTGTCCCCAGCCCTGCGGGATATCCTCGAGCGAAGCCTCGAAGGGGCAGAGGTCTCGATTGCCGATGGTGTCGCGCTCAGCGACGCCCGTGGCACGGACCTGCACGCCCTCTGCCTGGTTGCCGATGCGCTTCGCCGAGAACAAGTCGGTGACCGCGTCACCTACGTCGTCAACCGCAACATCAATTTCACGAACGTCTGCATCAAGAACTGCAAGTTCTGTGCGTTCGCACGCACCGTTCGCTCGGAGCAGGGCTACTTCCTCCCGCACGACGAGATTGCGCGCCGCGTTCAGCAGGCGTGGGAGATGGGCGCGACCGAGGTGTGCCTCCAAGCGGGCCTCTCCCCAAACCTCACCGGCGACAGCTACATCGACCTTTGTCGCGTCGTGAAGGAAGCCGCGCCCGACATTCACATCCACGCCTTTTCGCCAGAAGAGGTGAAGTTCGGTGCATCGCTCAAGCGAATTCCCTTCGGCGCGTACCTCGCTGAACTCAAAGACGCGGGCCTTGGTTCGCTGCCGGGCACCTCGGCGGAGATTCTCGACGACCGATTGCGGAAGACGATTTCGCCAACGCGTATCACCACTAGCGAATGGCTGGAGGTGATCACGGCGGCGCACCGGCTCGGCATTCCGACCACATCGACCATGATGTTCGGTCACCTGGAGTCGGTCGAGGACCGGATGCGCCACATGGATCTGCTGCGTCGCGTACAGCGAGATACCGGAGGCTTCACCGAGTTCGTCCCGCTTTCCTTCGTGCACGAGGAGGCCCCGCTGTTCGCGCGAAGCGAAGTCGAGGGTGTTCGGCCCGGACCCACTGGTGACGACGTCCTCCGCCTCTATGCCATCGCTCGACTGATGCTCGGACGGGATATCCCCAATCTCCAAGCTTCCTGGGTCAAGGAGGGGCTTCGTACCTCTCAGCTGCTTCTGAGCTGCGGAGTGAATGACCTCGGTGGAACCCTCATGAACGAGAGCATTTCGACGGCAGCTGGTGCACGGCATGGGCAGTTGATGACGCCAGCGACCCTTCGGCGGATCATCCGTGACGCGGGCCGGCGCCCGGTGCAGCGCACGACTGCATACGAGGTGATCCAGGAGTTCGCTGACAGCGCCGACAACGACCCAGTCGAGCCGCTCGACGGAGTGGTCGATTCGGACGCGGTCTTCGGCTCGTACGATGCACTCACACGCGACCCGCGATTCCACTACGAGCCTCGGGGCTTGCGCGTCGTCGGAAACTAGCGGCGGCGCAAACGCTCGAGGTCGCCTGGGTGGTCGACGTCGAAGCCAATACCGCTTCGGAGCTGAATGCTCACCGTGAGGCCGAGCTCGTTCGCGCGAGCTCGATGGCGTAGCAGGCTGTCCTCATGCCCAAAACAGCTCGGCATCACGGAAGGCGGTCGGAGGGCAAGGAGGTTCGTGCCCTCGTGTAGAAGATCGGGCACCAGCACGACTTCACTCTCTTCGAGCTCCCGAACGACGCTCTCGATGTCTTGCACGCTGAGCTCAGGCAGGTCGCTCATGCAGACGAGCGCGCTTTCGGCCCCACGTCGCGCGAGGTCCAAGAGGGCGGCGTCGACGACGTCCGCAAGTCCCTTGCTGTTGGGCGGGTCCTCGAGCACGGTGACACCGAGTGCTCTGGCATGCTCGCGGGCCTGCTGCGAGTTGCTGATGACGGCGACGCCATCGATGCTCGGACAATCGCGAAGCACGCGCAAGACGTGATCAAATAGCTCCCGTGCGAATTCTGCGCGCTCGGTTGAATCGAGCACGCCTGAGAGCCGCGACTTGCCGCGATCGAAGCCCTTGAATGGTATCAGCGCCCAGCAGGTCATCCGCGGTACCTCGCGAAGTCCAGCACTTCGCGAGCCAAGCGTACCCGATCTTCGGTGGATTGGATCAGGATGTTCGTTTCGAGGACCGGGTAGGGCGCGTCGAAGCCGTCCCCCTCCTGAACGATGAAGCCATCGAGGAGGCCCTCGTAGTGCTCAGCCACTGCTTGCGCCGACGCGGGTTTGCCGACGAGCTCTGGAATCATCGATGCGAGCGGCCCCTTCACAGCGGCGCCGTTCAAGATGGGGCTGACCGCGATGGTTTCGGTATTTGTCAGCGCTTCGCGTACACCTTGGAGCGAAAGGATCGGATCGATCGACACGAAGGGATTCGATGGACAGATGACGACGAGGTCCGCCTCGCTCAGGGCGCGCAGCACATGAGGGGTCGAGACCGACTCTCCACCAAGCTCGATGGCACGCACAGGCAGCGCTGCTCGGGTTCGGACCAGCCAGTGTTGGAAGGCCAAGGTCTCGCCTCCCTGCGTCACGACACGGGTCGGCCTCGGCGCGTCGCTCATCGGCAAGAGCTCGCGCTCGATCCCGAGTGAACTGCAGAGGGCGCGCGTCGCGTCCGTGAGCGAGTCGCCAGCCGCCAGCGCGGAGGAACGTGCGAGGTGGGTGACGAGGTCTCGGTCGCCGAGCTGGAACCAACTCTCCTCGCCTCTGCGTTCGGCCTCCGCGAGCGTGTGAAACGTGTCCCCCTCGATCCCCCAACCGCGATCCTGGGGCGAAAGTCCGGCGAGCGTGTACATGATCGTATCGAGGTCTGGGCTGATGTGCAGACCCCAGTGCCGAAAGTCGTCGCCCGTGTTCACGACGGTTCGAAGCGCGCCCGGTGGCAGCACCCGATCGAGCCCATCGACGAGTCGGGCACCGCCGACTCCGCCCGCCAGCGCGACGACGCTGGGCTGTCCAGCGCGGCTCACGCGTAGAGATCCTGTTTCGGGTCGCGGAGTAGGGCGTCTGCGCCTTCCTCGGAGCAGGGAAACACGATGCCGCGAACCAAGGTAACCGGGCGCCCTTCGTCTGCCTGGCCGGCGACGAGATCGGCAGCCGCCGCGATCGAATCAGCGACGGCCGACTCGGTGGCCTCGAGCTCCCGGCCGTGCCGGTCGAACGAGCCGCGCCGGTCCCATACCGGCGGAAGGCCAGACACCCCAAGGGCGAAACCGACCGTGCCACGGCGAAATGGCCGGCCCCACGAGTCGGTGATTAGAACGGCGATTCGAGCGTTGAACCGTGCCGAAAGCTCCTCGCGGAGAAACGCCGCGGTCCGGTCGGGATCGGTCGGCAGGGTGAGAACCCAGGGGCCGGTACTCGAGTCCGCATCCGGCGGAGCCGCGTTGCTGGCGTCGATGCCGGCGTTCGCCGAAATGAATCCGAGCCGGTGGCGAACGATGAGGGCCCCCGTCGCCTTGCGGGAGACCTCGAGGCTTTCCCTTACGATGAGCTCGACTAGCCGCGGATCCTTGTCGACTTCTTTGGCGAGCGTCAGAGCCTCGTCTCCCGGTTCGATCGCCCCGAGATCAACGAAGCGCCCTTCGGCCCTCGACAAGACTTTGCTCGCCACGACGAGGATGTCGCCGTCCACGAGCTCGATGCCGGCTGCCTCGATCGCGCTCCCGATCAGCGCGCAAAGGTCTGCACCAGGCTCGATCGTCGGCAGCCCGGGAATGGAACGGACCAAGAGCTCCGAGCCGACCCGATAGCCGCTCGCGCTCGGTCCGCCATGGGTCATTCCGACTCCGGAATGCCTGTGATGCGAATGCCCGAGCCGACGCTCTTGTAGCGTCGATTGATGTGCAGGAGAACGGGAGTCAACGATTCGAGGGCGACGGCGTTTTTGAGGACGCCTGCGTCGACGCCACGGAGTCCGAGGTCCGACACGACGCCGATGACCGCGGCTCTTGCTTCCTTGTCGTCTCCGCACACGAGCACATCACAGTCGAAGGTGTGCTCCGGATCGCTCAGGTGCTCCGAGCTGATGTGATGGAGGGCTGCCACCAGACGCGCGCCATCGGCGAGATATCCTCGCGCCTCGAGCGCCGCGGCGTTGCCTTCCGGTAGATTCACCGAGCGAACCTTGGGAGGTTGAAGAGGGACGGTGATGTCGACGACGACCTTGTCGCCGACGGCGTCTCGAATCGACTCGAACGTCGGGCGATGGGCGCCATAAGGGACGGTGACGATGATGATCTCGCCGTGATTGCACGCGGCGATGTTGTCGGAGCCCTGGATCGTGACCCCGAACTCCTCGGAGAACTCGGCCGCCTTGGCTTCGCCCTTCTCCGCTTGCCGAGAACCGATGAACACATCGTGTCCAGCCTTGGCCCAACGCACGGCCAAGCCGCGCCCTTCGCGGCCGGTGCCGCCTACGATTCCGATCTTCATGTTCGCCTCACGAGTTGAGTTCAGCCATGAACCTGAGCGTGTCCATGTCTTGAGAGCCGACCATCATGGTCCCAACCGGCGAATCTTTCCAGCGCTGAAAACGGTCGCGGATCCGGTCCTTCGAGCCGACGAGATATAGGGCGTCCACCATCTCGTCGGGCACAGCGGCAATCGCTTCGTTGCGTTTGCCTTCGAGGAAGAGAGCTTGGATCTTGTCGCAAGCCTCCTCGAATCCGACGAGGCTCAGATAGTTCTTGTAGAAGTTCTTCTGCTTCGAACCCATTCCGCCGATGTAGAGCGCGAGCTGCATCCGGCAAGGCATCATGGCCTGCTCTAGCTCGCCGATGTTCACGACGACCGTCGGGGCGATGTCGAAGCTCTCGATGCCTTTGCCGTTGCCGGCCTTCTCGAAGCCTTCGTTGAAGTTCTTCATCAGCACTTCGGGGCGCTCCGGGTGCATGCAGGTGAGCAGGCATCCGTCAGCAATCTCGGCCGACATGGCCTGCGACTTCGGGGCCATCGACCCCGTGTACACCGGGATGTCTGCGCGGCTCCGGATCATGCTCCGAAGGGGCTTCCCCTGACCGGTCGAACCTTCTCCTTCGTACGGGATCTGGTAGCGAACGCCGTCGAACTCGAGCGGCGCCTCACGGGCGAAAATCATCTTCACGATGGTCACGTACTCGCGAAGCCAGGTGAGCGTCTTGTTGAATGGGACGCCGTGCCAGCCCTCGACGACCTGGGGCCCCGAGGTGCCCAGCCCCATGATGAAGCGACCGTTCGACAGCATGTCCATGGTCATCGCCGTCATCGCGGCGTTGGCCGGAGAGCGACCCGGCAGCTGCATGATCCCAGTGCCGAGCTTGATCGTCGACGTTTGGCTGCCGACCCAGGCGAGCGGCGTCACCGCGTCGTTGCCCCAGGATTCGGCAGTCCAGATCGAATCGTAGCCCAGACGCTCGACCTCGCCGATCTTCTCCATGTTCACGAGGTCAGGAACAGTCATGTTCAACTGCGGACCCGCATACCCAATCGACAAGCCGAGCTTCATGGGAGGGGCTGTATCAGGAAGTGGAACACGTTTCAATTTGAAGCGGGCCGCGGCGCAGGTCAGCCTGCGCGTATGCGGGTGTTGGTGACAGGCGCGTTCGGGCGACTCGGGCAGGAAGGGCTCGTTCGGCTACTTTCGGAAGGGCATTCGGTGATTGCCTTCGACGTGCCCAATCGCCGCAACAAGAGGTCCGCGCGACCGTTTGAGGACCGGGTAGAGGTCGTTTGGGGGGATATTCGCAAACCAGAGGACGTCGCACCTTGCGTCGCGAACTGTGACGCGATCATCCACAATGCGGGCATTCTGGCCCCGCTCTCGGAGCTCGACCCGGAGCTTGCCCATGCGGTCAATGTCGGAGGTGCCCGCAATCTCCTCGATGCGATGAAGCAGCGCGACAATCCGCCGCTCATCGTCTTTTCCTCGACCCTATCGGTGTGTGGCCCGCGCGAGCCGGGTGGCCCTCCGTTTACGGCGAACGACCCGGCGGTGGGTTCCGACAACTACACGTCGAACAAGGCGGAGTGCGAGCGGATGCTCGCCGAATCCGGGCTCCCGTTCGTGATTTTCCGGATCGGCGTCTCAGTCGGTTCGAAGGCGGCGTCGGGCGACCTCAGCCCCGACGTGTTTCGCGTCCTATTCGGCATCAATCCGGACGCCCGCTGTGAGTGGGTTCACCCGGAGGACGTCGCGCGCGCGCAGGTGCGCGCCGTGGACACGCCGGAGGCTCGCGGGAAGATTCTCATGATCGGCGGCGGGGAAGGGTGCCGCCTGACGTTTCGAGAGTTCTACGAGAACATGTTCGACGCCGCCGGGGTCGGCCGTTTCCCCCCGGAGGCATACGGCACCGGCGAGTACTATACCGAGTGGGTGGACACCGCCGAAAGTCAGGCATTGCTCGGCTACCAGCACATTCGCTTCGACGAGTTCATCACAGCGCTTCGTCACCAATCACGCTTCACGCGACCGGCGACGAGGCTTCTCTCCCCGCTGATCCGGCGCTGGATGCTCCGTTATTCGGACGCTTGGCAGGCGCATCGCGCCGGCTCTTGAGCGCTTAGGCGCGCTGGCTCGACACGGAAAGGACCTCGCCGGTCATGTACGAGCTGTAGTCGCTCGCCAGAAATACCATCACGTTCGAGATCTCCCAGGGCTCGGCGCCGCGTCCGAACGCCTCGCGCTGCTGAAGCTCCTGGAGTAGGCCGGGGGGCGTCACCTTTGCGAGAAAGGGATGCATCGCGAGCGACGGCGAGACGCAGT
>Ga0316187_10000266_pt1 | contig 38710 bp, 37 predicted proteins | sample CroRivburrow1_MG_FD_204927 | JGI IMG/M metagenome (GOLD analysis project Ga0316187, IMG submission 204927) | Coastal sediment microbial communities from Maine, United States - Cross River worm burrow 1 | ecosystem: Environmental > Aquatic > Marine > Coastal > Sediment | place: USA: Maine... | reverse complement strand
AACTATCTAAGGAGCAATTTAATGGAAAATTCAACAAAAGCAAAATTTCAAACTTATTACGAACAGCATTGCAAACATCTTAAACTGAAAGGGTTGCAGCCCAAAACCATCGAAGCCTATCACGGGCAATTCGCCGCATCGGCGACTATTTCAATTATCACATAGACGATTTAACCCCGGAACAGTTGCTCGACTACTTTCATCAACTAAAAGAAAAATCTTCATGGAGCACGGTCAAGCTGGATTTGTACGGATTAAAATTCTTCTATATGTATGTATTAAAAAGGAACTGGGTAGATATACCCGTTATTCAATCGCCAAAAATACAACGAATTCCTGATATTGTCACCACTGACGAAGCATCTCAAATATTTACATCCACCCGTAAGTTAAGCTATCGCGTATTATTCTTCACCCTTTACAGTATGGGACTTCGATTAGGCGAAGGACTTCGTTTGCAGGTTGGGGATATTGACGATATTCGGCAAAGGGTACATATTCGCGACGCCAAGGGCAATAAAGACCGTTTCGTTCCGCTGCCCCAAAATACACTACATATCTTAAGGACGTTCTGGAAAGTACATAAACATCCCTTATTTCTTTTTCCAAACCGCAAATGGGGTTTAAAAAACGCCCATTTAGTTGATACGCACTTGGAGATGTCCGGCGCGCAGGTTGCCATGAAAGCGGTTGTCGAAGAATTGAAATTCAAAAAAAAGATAACTTGCCATTCCCTTCGCCATAGTTACGCGACTCATCTTTTGGAAGCGGGCGTTGATATGCTGGAATTACAAAAAATATTAGGACATGTCAGCCTGTTAACCACTTCAAAGTATACTCATTTGACAACGCACACAACCATGCGGGCAGATAAACATATCAATAAAATTATGGATATGTTTATCATTAGCTGGGGGAAAATATCATGATCTGCCTTGCTTCTATCATTAAACAATATGAAAATGAATTTATTGGAAAATACCACCGGGATTTATTACCCGGTCATTATAAGGCGATGGATGCTATTAAAAAATGTCGTAACAGGCACAGCCCTAAAATGCTGCTGCAGTGTGAAAATAACGATTGCTCTTATCAAAAATTTATACCGCATTCCTGCGGACACAGACATTGTCCGCATTGTCAAAATTACGAAACTCAAAGATGGGTTGAAAAACAATTGCAAAAACAAGTGTCGGCTGATTATTTTATGCTGACGTTCACTTTGCCGGCGCAATTCCGGAAACTTGCATGGCTAAAACAACGCCTTGTTTACGGATTGATGTTTGATTGTGTCTGGGCGGTCTTAAAAACCTTCTGTCTTAACGATAAAAAGCTGGGCGGCATTCCCGGGCGCAATTGCTGTTTTGCACACCAACTCAAGAGAATTGAACTTTCATCCACATATTCATATTGTCATGCCTGCCGCTACAATAGATAAAAGCAGCCGGTTATGGTCAAAAAAGTCAGGGAAATACTTGTTTAACCATAAAGCTCTGGCAAAAGTCTTCAGGGCTAAGATGCTTGACGTTCTTTCCGGCAATGGCTTAAAGCTGCCGCGAAATTACCCTGAAAATTGGGTGGTGAATTGTAAGCACGTGGGCAAAGGCAACAAAGCCTTAGGGTTCAGGTCAAAATAATATTACCAGGAAAATCTTGAATTATGAGTTCAGATGGAGTGGAAGGTGGCAAGTTTATTTCGATCAAATGCCTTAGTCTATTTGGCACAGTATCTTTATCGCGGCGTCATAAAAGAAAAAGACATTCTCTGTTTTGAAAATGGGCAGGTTACTTTCCGCTACAAAAACAGCAAAACAAAAAAGTACCAAACAAGAACTGTATCTGCAGCCCAATTTTTATGGCTGGTATTGCAGCACATCCTGCCACGGGGGTTCAGACGAGCCAGAGATTATGGTTTTCTTCATTCCAATAGTAAAAAATTGATTAAAATAATTCAGTGGATGTTTCGCCTAAATCCCCAAAGCTATATCCCTAAAATAAAAAACGAAAGCGGATGATATGTTCTTGCTGCGGTTCTTTTATGAATATTGTCTTGGTTCGATTACCGGCTGCGGCTCAACTGCCGCAGCGAAAGCCCATATCGGTTTAGCGCGCGGTTTTTTATTTTCCAAAACGTTCTTTAACATAGACAAGCATGCTATCAGAAAAATCTACCGTTTAAAGGTAAGGGGTACGTATGTCCAAAAATAAAAAAATTGTTTCCTATAAGTGGCTGCTCTTGCAAGTTATGTTATCCTGGAACACATTTTCTTGTGTTTTCAGTCAATAACCCTCTGAACACCTTCCTGAAAAACGCTTCGGACAAAAAGATATTTTCATACTGAACGCCGACCGGGCTTGTCCAACAAACGGTTCAGATTGTGGTTCGCAAAAAAACGCTCTCACAATCTAACCTTATCCGTTATAAGAAATCCGGTTCATACAAAGACAATTTATTGGTTGAACAGAGAAAATATTCGCTTATTGACTCAAAATACGCTCATAATATGCTTCATACTGCGGGATGATCAGTTTGATGTCAAAGAGCGACTTGGCTCGATGGCGGGCGTTCGCTTTGAATTTGGCGTAGAGTTTTTCGTCAGACAGCAACGAGATGGTCTTGTCTGCCATCATAGCCACTTCGCCAACAGGAAACAGATAGCCGGTTTGATTGTGCCGAACAACTTCCGGCAATCCACCGGTTTCAGCGCCCACAACAGGAACGCCACACGCATGGGCTTCAAGCGCCACAAGCCCGAAACTTTCTTGTTCGGAAGGCAATATGAAAATATCTGCGCAACTCAACAAGTGTTCAATGTAATCTTGCTGTCCGAGAAACCAAACATGCTCGGTTAACTCCATATCTTTTACCAGTTGTTTAATAAACAACCGTTCGGGCCCTTCTCCAATTAACAACAGTTTGGCCGGAATTTTTCGACGGACACGTTCAAAGATTCGAACAACGTCGCTGACGCGTTTTACAGGTCTAAAATTAGATGCGTGCATCAGGATTTTTTCTCCGTTCGGCGCATATTTATCCCGCGCGCAATCCTCATATTTGTCCGCATTTTTTTTAGTGTCGATGAAGTTATAGATCACCTCAATATTCTGCTTAATATCAAATTCTTTTAGCGTTTTTTTTCGAAGATAGTTTGACACTGCCGTAATGCCATCTGACTCTTCCATGCTGAACTTGATGACACGGTGGAATGATTTGTCGGCGCCAACCAGGGTAATGTCGGTGCCATGCAGGGTCGTGATGATTTTGAGTTTGTCATTGCGTAAAATCTGTTTGGCTAAAAACGAACTTGCAGCGTGCGGCACAGCATAATGCGCATGGATTAAATCAAAGTTATACTGTTCATGGATATCCGCAAGCGTGGTTGCCAGATTTAAGGCGTAGGGCGGATATTTGAATAGCGGATAAGAGGCGATTTCTACTTCGTGGATGTAAACATTTTGATTAAAAGAACGAAGCCGGAATGGCGTCGCATAGCTGACGATATGAATTTCGTGTCCGCGTTCAGCTAAACCAAGAGCCAATTCGGAAGCGACCACGCCGCTGCCGCCATGAGTTGGGTAACATACGATGGCTATTTTCATAATGCCTTTATCTGTTGTTGGTTAATGAAAGACAGGTTGATCTACAATTTCGTTCAAACCTTTTGAATTTATTCCCCTCTATGGAGAGGAATAAAATAAATCTAACGCGCCAGTGGGGCTATTGAATTCCCTTTAAATACTCAGATCCGAAAAAAGCGATTGGATCATCGAGACGCATCGGCTCGCGCACCAAAAACGGCTCGCCATAAGCCGCCCCGATAGTTGCGCCATACTGCTTGTCACGCGTAATGATTGCTTCGAGAAATTCAGGCCGGCTGATATTGGTTTCAACCGCGCCATACTGTTCTTTGTCCGGATTGTGAAATTGAGATTTGTATGCTTGAATCGTCTTCAATTTACGCTCGTGCTGTGCGGAGATGTCCATAATAAACGAAGGTTCAAACTCAAAACGTCCCGGATAATAAATTACCTTATTAGGACGATGTGGCGGCTGCCCTGTGTCTATATTCTTCAGGCCGGAAAAAAATGCGGCTTCACGCACCAAATTTGAAGCATGTCCGTGATCCGGATGCCGCACAACCCAATATTGCGCCAATACAATTTTAGGCTGATATGCTCTGATTTCGCGTATAACTTTGAGCTTGTTTTCTTGTGTGACCGCAATATTTCCATCAGGTATATCAAGCATTTTGTGAATGCGCAGCCCCATTTGATCTGCGGCGGTGTCAAATTCGTTGGCGCGGATTTCAATAGAGCCTCTGGTGCCAAGTTCACCCTGAGTTAAAGCAATCACACCGGTTTTATATCCAATATCAGCAAGTTTAATCAAGGCGCCGCTGCAAGCGAGTTCAACATCGTCCGGGTGCGCCCCGAAGGCCAAAATATCTATTTTTTCCATCGAAATGAACGTCTTCTATACTTTTTAACACAAATGAGTTGAATAGAAAAAATTAGTGGGAACTTATGCGATTCACAATGTTAATGTCAAGCCCTACAAAACGAAATCAAATGTCCGTGCATTCTCACGGTTAGCAGCCCGGGCAAGGCTGCGGCGTGAGTTGGGCTCTCTCCGTTTTTTTTATGACACAGACGAGACCACTGGCTCCTTCCGCGGCTTTTGAGTGAGCCGAAAAAACTGATTTTCAACAAACTATCTTGCTCAAAAAACTGCTTTTTTCCCCTGTTTTACTTTGTTATATTGCGGCCTTCATTAATAGCGACTATCAAAAAGGGAATTTTATTTTGTCCGGCAAAAAAAAGATTTTAGTGACCAGCGCCTTGCCCTACGCCAATGGCCCTTTGCATATCGGCCATCTTGCGGGGGCTTATTTACCCGCCGACATTTTTGTGCGGTATCACCGGTTAAAAGGGAGTGATATCGTTTTTATTTGCGGTTCTGATGAGCATGGCGTTGCCATCACAATTCGGGCTGAACAAGATGGTGAAACACCGCAATCGATCATCAATCGTTTCCATGAAATGAATAAACAAAGCTTTCAAAGCTTTGGCATGAGTTTCGATAATTATTCGCGAACATCCCTGCCGATTCATCATGAAACCGCGCAGGAGTTTTTTCTCGATTTTTACAAGAAGGGCATTCTCAGAAAAAAAACGGAGAAGCAGTTTTACGATCCTAAAGTAGAGATGTTTTTGCCTGATCGCTATGTTGAAGGCGTTTGCCCAAAATGTGGGTATGAAGAAGCTCGCAGTGACCAATGCGAAAAATGCGGCAGTGATTTCAATCAAACAGAATTAAAAAAACCGCGCAGCAAAGTCAGTGGCGAAACGCCGATTTTACGCGACACTGAGCATTGGTACTTTCCGCTTGGCGATTTCCAGGAAAAACTGAAAACATACCTGGATAAGAAAACTGACTGGAAGCAAAATGTCCGCAACTACTGCTACGGTTGGATCAAGCAAGGCTTGCAAGACCGCGCCGTAACCCGCGATTTGAAATGGGGCGTGAAAGTTCCACTGAACGACGCAATCGGCAAGGTCATCTATGTCTGGTTTGAGGCGGTGCTCGGCTATATTTCATCCACAAAAGAGTGGGCCGCAAATATAGGCCAGCCTGATAAATGGAAAGAATATTGGCAGGATGAAAATTGTAAACTCGTGCATTTTATCGGCAAGGATAATATTGTGTTTCATGCTGTTATGTTTCCGATTTTTTTGATGGCAAAAGGGGACTATACGATTACCGACGATGTGCCGGCCAATGAGTTCCTCAACCTCGAAGGCGATAAAATATCCACAAGCCGCAACCATGCGATTTGGGTCGAAGATTATCTCGAACGCTTCCCACCCGATCCATTGCGCTATTGTTTGGCCTCGGTCGCGCCGGAAAACAAGGACTCTGATTTTTCCTGGAAAGATTTTCAAACGCGAAATAACAGTGAACTGGTTGGCATTCTGGGGAATTTCATCAACCGATCCCTTACGTTTGCGCACAAATATTTTGATGGCAAAACACCAGTTCGCTCCGATTTGGATGCGTTAGACAAATGGATTTTACAAAGCGTAGAAGAGGCGCCGGCTAAAATAGGCTCTTTTCTTGAAAAGTACGAAGTGCGGCAAGCTTTGAAAGCATTGATGGATGTCGCCCGCGACGCCAATAAATACTTCAACGATCAAGAACCGTGGAAGACCGTAAAAAATGATGCGGAAAAATGTGGCTCTACCATTAATATCTGTATTCATGTGGCGAAAACGCTGGCTGTTTTGATGGAGCCGTTTATGCCGTTTTCGGCTGTTCGACTCTGGAAGATGCTTAACTTTGATGGCGAGGTCAGCGAGCAAAATTGGCATGAAGCTGGAAAAAACGTCCCGGACAATGGCCATGCGTTAAACAAAGCCGAAATTTTGTTTAACAGGCTTGAAGATGATGTTATAGAAGCTGAAATTACTCGTTTGAAAAAAACGACCGGGAAAAAACAGGAAGAAACAATGGCAGAAAACACCGTTTCATTTGATGAATTTAAGAAAGTTGATCTAAGAATAGTAAAAGTTCTTGCCTGCGAAAAGGTCGAAAAAACCGACAAACTTTTGCGCCTCGATGTTGAATTGGGTGACGAGAAACGTCAGATTGTCGCCGGTCTTGCGCAGTTTCTACAACCGGAAGAGTTGATTGGCAAAACAGTCGTTATCGTCGCCAACCTGGAGCCTGTAAGTATTCGCGGTCTGGAATCGCAGGGCATGTTGTTGGCGGCTGAAGCGACCGATGGCAAGTTGAGTGTGCTCACCGTTGAAAAGGATATTGCATCCGGAACACAGGTTCGATAAAAAAATGCTGGTTGAAACACACGCGCACCTTTGCTTCGATAAATTTGACCCTGACCGTGAAGAAGTCATTCAACGCGCCATGGATATCGGTGTGAAGAAGATAATTAACATTGCAACCGACCTTGAAAATGCGAAGCAATGCATTGCGCTCGCCGAAGCGCATGAGGGGTTGTATGCGACCGTTGGCATTCACCCGACCGATGGTATGAAATTGACCGAGCCTGCTTTGGTTGAACTCAAAGAGCTTGCCTCACATCAGAAAGTGGTTGCCATCGGAGAGATCGGCATGGACTTTTACTGGGACACCTGCCCGGTTGATGTGCAGGAATTCGCTTTCCGACAGCAAATTCGGTTGGCCAGTGAACTTGAGATGCCGCTGGTCATTCACAATCGAGAGGCGGGGCGCGTTATTTTGGATATTTTGAAATCAGAAGGCGTTGAGAACCTGCAAGGGGTTTTTCACTGTTTTTCTGAAACCGTTGAAATTGCCAGGGAAGTTCTTGATATGGGGCTCCATATTTCGTTTACCGGCAACCTGACCTTCAAAAAGTCAACCCTTTCCGAGGTGGCGAAAATGATTCCGGCGGACAGACTTTTACTGGAAACCGATTGTCCTTTTCTCTCTCCTGAGCCAAAGCGCGGTCGTCGCAATGAACCGGCGCACATTGTTCATATCGCGCAAAAACTCGCCGAACTCAAAGGTGTTTCGTACGATCAGATCGCTGAAATTACCACGCGAAACGCACTATCTTTATTTCGCCTGTAATTTGATGAGCAGTCGATCTGGCTTTCGCCCCAAGCAAACACTTGGCCAAAATTTCCTTGTTGATGAAAATGTCGCAAGAAAAATCGTTGAGTTAATCAACCCGCAGCCAGATGATATTATTATTGAAATCGGCCCGGGCTTTGGTGCAATTTCTAAATTTTTAACGGAAGGCACTGAACAGGTTATTGCGATTGAAATTGATCGGCGTTTAGCCGGGCATTTACAGAATAGTTTTACGAGTTATGATAATTTTAAGCTTATCCACGCAGATTTCCTTAAAACTGATTTGATGGAAATTTCCCAGGGCAGAGCGATTCGGGTGGTGGGGAATATCCCATACCATATCACGAGCCCGGTGATTTTTAAAATTTTCGAAAGCAGCGCCGAAATCACGGATTTAACCTTGATGATTCAACGCGAGGTTGCAGAGAGAATTGTTGCGCAGCCGCGCACGAAAGCCTATGGCATCCTTTCGGTTATGAGCAGACTCTATTCGCAGCCTGAATTACTTTTTCATGTGTCAAGAAATGTGTTTAAGCCAAAACCTGACGTGGCGTCAACTTTGATTCGTTGGGATTTGTCAAAGGCTCCGAATTTGATGATTGAAGATAAGGAGTTGCTAAGAACGGTTATTCGAGCAACATTTAATCAACGGAGAAAAATGCTGCGGAAATCGCTTCAGCAGCTCGAATGCTTTCTATTAAAACGCGAAAAAATTGACTTTGATCTGGAGCGCAGACCGGAAGAATTGACCATCGAAGAATTTGTCGAATTAACCAATCAACTTGTTTAGGTGGCCTCTCTGTTTAATAGCTGGAGGTTGAATTCATGAAATGCAATCCGCGCGGTATGAACTGAAGGAATTCATAAACAGCGCTTCTGATTTACGGTTCTGCTATTTAATAAATGGAATTAGCGGTAAACAGCATTAATTCAACAGAAATGAGCCTTGCAAACGGATAACTACTGAGTTTATAGCATAATGATATGGAAGATATAGAGCTGGCAAATATACTCGACGACCTTGATTTTCTTGCTGCAGAACAGGATGCCGGAATGATTTTGAATATTCTGATCGGCAATCACCCGGCGGATATTGCACATATTGTCATGGGTCTGTCCAAGCAGCGCGCCAAATATGTTTTTGGCTTATTAGACGCGGACACGGCGGCCAACGTTGTCGTTGAGCTGGATGACGTTACCAGAAACACGCTTGTCACCACCATGAAAGAGGAGCGCATCACTGAACTCGTCGATGAGATGGATTCAGATGATGCCGCTGATTTTGTCTCTGAACTGCCAGATGATCTGGTAGAAAAAGTACTTAACGCCATCGAAAAAGAAGATTCTGATGAAGTAAAAGAACTTCTCCAGCATGAGGAAGACTCCGCGGGCGGTATTATGGCGTTGGAGTTTATCTCTGTGCATGAAGGCGCTCCAGTCGACGCCGCAATCCGTGAGATTCGCAAAAAAGCGGAAGAGGTTGATGAAGTCTATAATGTTTACGCAGTTGATGGAAATGGTGTTCTCACCGGTTTTCTACCATTAAAGAAATTGATTCTTGCCAAGTCAAACCAGTTGGTCAAAAGCATTATGCTGCGGGAAGTCATAAGTGTTCCAACAAACCTCGATCAGGAGCAGGTTGCCCGTATCTTTCGCAAGTATGACCTCGTGTCCATGCCGGTTGTAGATGCGTTCGGAAAGTTAGTTGGTCGTATTACGATTGATGATGTCGTTGATGTGATGGAAGAGGAAGCCTCTGAAGATATTCAGAAAATGGCTGGCATTTCAGATGAAGCTGAAATTCGTCAAACCTCCGCGCTTAAAATATCATTTGGACGTTTGCCATGGTTGCTGGTTGGATTTGGCGGTCAGCTTATGGCGGCGCTCGTCATGAAACAATTTGAAATTTCGTTGCGGGAAATTTTCATGGCCACGTTCTTCATTCCGTTAATGATGGCGATGGGTGGCAATGCAGGTATTCAGGCAGCCACAATTGTTGTGCGTGGGATGGCGCTAGGCGAACTCAATCCCGGTGGTACTTTCAAGCGTTTGGTTCGAGAAGTGCATGTTTCTCTGATTAATGGCTCGATTTGCGGGCTGCTGCTTTTTGCGGTTGTGACTCTGGTTGATAGCGTTTTGCTTGGGCTGGTGCTTGCATTGGCCATGGTGGGGGTTATCTTAAATGCGTCATTTATTGGATCCAGCGTCCCTTTGGTCTTGCGGCGGTTTGGCGTTGATCCTGCAATTGCAGCGGGTCCGCTGATTACCACATTTAATGATATTATTGGTCTGTCGATATACCTCGGTTTGGTCACCGCAGCGCTGCGATATCTTCTTTAAATCGTCTGGTCAGTCTGCATTTGCAATCAGAATTTGGCTCTTTGATAGTGATGGGCGCTGATAACCGGACAGCTTGCTTACAAATTGATGCGGATGTTTTCGATAATATGACCTTCTTGAATGCTATCAACAATCTGCATGCCAGAGACCACCTTGCCAAAAACAGTGTAGCGCCCATCTAAGTGCGGTTGCGGTGAGTGCGTAATAAAAAATTGACAACCTTCCGTGTCTTTTCCTGCGCTGGCCATTCCGACAACACCCCTCAAGTAGTTGATTTTATTGAATTCTGAACGAATGGAATACCCTGGCGAACCCCAACCATCGCTGCGTGGGTCGCCTCCCTGGATTACAAAATTTGGCACAACACGGTGAAAATTAAGGCCATTGTAGAATCCGTCCGAAGCCAGTTTGCAAAAATTGCTGACCGTAAGTGGAGCCTCCTCGGAGAATAATTTTATCTTTATTTGACCAATGGAGGTGGTGATTATAGCATACGCGCCATGCAAGTTTTCAATTGCACGATAATCGGGAAGAATAGTTGTTTCAGCCTGAGGGAGCTCGTGTTCTTCTTTAGACAATGCGGTCAGCGCCAAATGCGCTGCGACAACAACTGCTCGATCATGTTTTTTGATGACCTTTTGTAAAAAAGGAACTGCCTTTTGGTACTTGAGACGCAAGAATGAATCAAAAATAGTAAGCGCTGTTTCTCCATCAAGGTCATCAACCACCCTTTCAGCAGCTAATAATATTTTTTTCGCATGGATTTTGTTTTTGAGGGTGTCGCGGGCAATGGACTCCGAGGCGATTGCAACCACCACAGGATCGCCATCATTCAACGCGCGCAAGTATAGCGGGATCGTGTTCACCTGAGTCATATTGCCTAAAGCTTGTAGAATTGCAATTTTGATAGGCGTGGCCGACGAATCTATAAACTGGTTTTGCAAAATTTTAAGTTCATTACGTGTGCCGATTTCACCAAGCGCCTGAATGGCTCGGAGTTTGAGCGGCAGCGCGTCATGCTGTAGAAATTTTTGAATGGCTGCGGATCCATTGGTGTTCATCAAGCGGGCGTAGGCAATTAACGCATAACCTCTTTGTGAAATGGAGTATGGGCTATTTTCTTTTTCAAGGAGCGCCTCTTCAAGTTGGTTTTTTGCATAGTTCAACTCCCGACTGTTCGCTCTATAACGGTTAGTTTCCAGTAAAGCTCCTTTGCCGATTGCTTCGATAATAGCAAGGCGCACCGGGGCTGTTTGATTGACTAGCGAAAGATAATTTGCGGTTAACCGTAACGGGTATTTAGAAAATGCCTTCGCGGCGTTGACACGAACTCGCCAATCAGGGTCGTGGGTTAACGCGTACGATATTGGGGTAATAAATGTATGATCTTCAATATTTCCAAGCGCCAGAAGCGCCGACATTCGAACCCGCGGATCGATGTCATTAACCGCCTCGCGGAGCTGTTCAGCAGAAAGATTAGACCCAATTCGCATTAAAGCATAACAGGCTTTCCAACGCACCTCCGCCCAAGGATCTTGAAGAAGCGGCGAGAGTGTGGCTGTAAGAACTGAGTCGCGGATTCCTCGATAGGCCATTCTGCCCACGGAAAGCGCAGCCTCGCCTCGAAGTTGGCGTTTGAGGTCGGTAAAGTAATCTTGAAGCGTTGAAAATGTGTTCGACCCGCCAATCTTGCCAAGCGCCTCAATGATTCGACTCTTCACTTCAACGAGATCTTTATAGCGCAGTCGTTCAAGAAGCGCCTTTTCTGCCTCCAAACCGCCGATTTGTCCCAGTGAGAACGCGCAGGCGATTCTTACATTATGATTGATGTCATCAAGAAGTGGCGCAATGGCCGCCACCCAGGTTGAATCCTGAAAGCGTCCAAAAGTCTCAAGCGCTCGAACTTTAACTTTCGGCTCCTCATGGTTGAGGTAGTGAATGATTTTTTCAGGACTTTGGCGGCTATCCTCTATAAGAAGGATATGCTTATATTCAGTCTGATTTTGGAAGCATCCTGTGAAAATCGGGATTACAACAAATACAAGAATAGCCATTTTTTTTGATAAACGAGATGAGAGCGGAGCTGGAGTCTGGCTGGTTTTGTATTTTAAACAGTCGGGTGGAGCAACTATTTTTAACATAGCTTGAATATAGAAGATCCCTGTGAAGCAGTCAAGTATTTTGGCAAGAAAAATCATTGCTTCTCTGTTGATTAATATCTATCATTACGCCTTATTTTGGCGCAGCGGAGGTATCTTTGAAATTCAGGGTTGGTCAAATCGGCGTTGGCAATTGGGGGAAATTCCACTGTAAATTGCTTGCTCAAATGACGGATATTGTTTTTGCGGGCGTTTACCACATTCAAGGTTCCACCGGCAATGTTGAAATAACTGAATTTCAAGATCTTGATTCAATTTTGTCAGACGTTCATGCTGTTGTGATAACAGCGTCTACAGATAATCACTATCGGCTTGCAAAGATAGCGCTTGAAAAAAATCTTCATGTTTTTGTTGAAAAACCCATCTGTTTGAATTTGGGCGAAGCGGATGAGCTGGTTCGAATGGCCGGGAAAAGAGATTTGATTTTGCAAGTTGGCCATATTGAACGATTTAATCCGGCTTATATAGCCGTTCGGAAATTGGGTGTTTTGCCGGAACACCTACAAGTCAAAAGGGTTGGCTCATATACTCCTCGTCAGAGAAACGTCTCGGTTATTCATGATTTGATGATTCACGATTTGGATTTAGTTGTCGATTTGGTTGGCGCGACACCTATAAAAATAGAGGCTTATGGCAAGTCTTTTTCGTCAGGCAAAATTGATTATTGCAGCGCCAGGATAGAATTTACCAACGGTTCAGTTGCTGAATTGGAGTCGAGTAGGATCTCTTCTGAAAAAGTTCGCAAAATGCAATTGATAGCAAACAATGGACGTTATGATATAGATTTTGCCAGGTATTCCGCCAGATTGAGCCAATTCACCAAAGATGATAATGACTCGGTCTCGGTTTCTGAGTCAGAATTAATTGCGAGTGCCAGAGAAAATATAAACCCTCTTCGTGATGAATTGTCTGCTTTTATTACGTCAGCTCAAAATAATATTCAACCATTAGTTGATGGCTCCGCCGGACGCGCAGCCCTTGAACTCGCACAGGCTGTTGAGCGCTCAATCGTGTTAAAAAGTAATTGAAGTTTCGGTTATCATTTGCGAGAACCAAAAAAGTGTTGAAAATTGCCGTTATCTTTAGTAACATGTTAATCGCTGTCTTTTACGAATTTAGTTCAAATGGAGATTGAAGGTGAGTTCGAGAGTTCCCAGAAATATCATTTTGGTTGTCGACGACGATAAAAATATTCTCAAGATGATTGAAATCAATCTGAGGAAAGAAAAAAAGTATGAAATCCGCACGGCAGCAAATGGTGAATCTTGCTTAAAAAGTATGCGCGAAGTAATGCCCGATCTTGTTTTAATGGATATTCAAATGCCGGGGATCGATGGGTTTGAAACCTTGAAGCGGGTCAAGGAACTTGAATCACTGATTCCAGTCGTGATGATGTCTGCGCACGGCACAATCGAAAAAGCAGTGCAACTTATGAAGTTGGGCGCTTATGACTTTATCACTAAACCTTTTGCAAGTGACAGACTCCTGGTCACTGTAAACAATGCGATGATAAATTCAAGTCTGAAGCGAGAAGTTGATGAATTGAAAAAAGAGTTGAAAAACCGATATCAGTTCAAGAATATCATCGGCCAGAGCGGCGTTATGCAAGAAGTCTTTCGCGCAATAGAAAAGGTGGTTAACAGCAATGTTACGGTTTTAATTCAGGGTGAAAGTGGAACCGGAAAAGAGTTGATTGCAAAGGCAATTCACTATCATAACAAACAGCGCGTCGCCAATCCATTTGTTGCAGTCAACTGTAGCGCATTGCCGGAATCGTTATTAGAAAGCGAACTCTTCGGACATGAAAAGGGCTCATTTACCGGCGCAACAGGTCGCCGCCTTGGGAAATTTGAAAGCGCCAACGGCGGAACCATCTTTCTTGATGAAATCGGCGATATGACCCCTGCTACGCAAGCCAAAGCTCTGCGTGTTTTGCAGGAAAAGGAATTTGAACGGGTTGGGGGCAATGAGTTAGTAAAGGTAGATACGCGGGTCATTTCGGCTACTAATAAAGATCTGGATGAAGCTGTAAAAAATAATGAGTTTCGTGAAGATTTATTCTATAGAATTTCAGTCTTTCCAATCAAAATGCCGCCGCTGCGCGACCGAAGGGAAGATATTCCATTATTAGCGGCGCATTTCCTCACAAAGTATTCAAAACAAGAAAGCAAAGACTCATTAGAGCAGCTTTCGCCTGAAACGTTAGAGTTGTTGATGGCCTATCACTGGCCAGGCAATGTTCGCGAACTTGAAAACGCTATTGAGCGCGCTGTTGTTTTAGCGAATCCTCCTGAAATAACAGCTAAAGATCTTCCGGCGTCAATTCGTTCCCTTGGCGAAAAGAAAATTTACGAATCTGATAATAAGCTGTCAAATTGGATTGAAAAACTTGAAGAAAGTGCTTTGCGCCAAGCTTTGCTGGAATGTGAAGGCAATATTTCACAAACAGCTAAAAAATTAGGAATCGGTCGCGCAACCATATACCGGAAAGCCAAAAAATATGGCCTGCCAATGCTGAAATAGATAGATAGTTCCCCCTCTTTTTAAAGTCACGCCTCATTTCCTGCAACCATTTCGTTATTACAAGTCTCAGTCTGATACATTTGTTTCAGCGCAACACAAAGAACGTTACCATTATATTGAATTTTGAAGGTTTAGCTTAAGTAGGCAGGCGCAACGGCGATTATTATCCGATTTTTCTGCCTCTTTATAGCATGGTATGGATTTTGCTGAACATCCGGCATCGTTCATCCAATACAAACAAGAGAAAAGGTTAATTATGGATTTTATTGCCACGAAAACGAACAACGCAACAGGTTTAGCAAAACTTGTGGTCCGCATCTGTCAAGGAGGATACAGAGAGACAGAACTTACTGAATTCGTAAGTCTGGTTCAAAAAATTTCTCTTAGCTATTTGAAGTATCAAGAGGTCATCGGAAAGCATATTCGGTGGGAAAGAAATAAAAATATGGGCGAATTGGAAGATTTAGCTCTGGATTGTATCGCAGGCTTGTTTATGCGGAATGATGAGGGAGAATTTGTACAATTTAGAAAATACTTTTTCCACAATACAACAGATTTGGTGGCGGTTGATGATGTTGAAATTCTTGTTTTACTTCGTCGGCTTGTCATTAAGAAAACCAAACAAGAGTTGAGTCGGATTTTTAAGGAAAGAGATCCTGAAGGCGCAAAAATTGTCAGAAATATTAAAGTGGCAATTAAGAGTTCTACAGAATTCGGTTCATTTAAGGAAATGGGTCGTGAGTATATTTATAGCCTTAAAGGATTTTTTGCAGCAAACTCCGAGCCTGTGCCCAGAGCGCTAAATCTTTCGAATCATTCAACTGAAAATAACGACCAGGAAATACCTAGCGTTGAAAGTGAATTCAATGTTCCTGAAGAATTGCTGAGAGAATTTTTAAGAAGAAGTCAGCCTGGAATTCCGGAAAAATCGTTGCGAGGTGAATACCTAAACCTTTATTGCCCAAAAGATCCTGTATCGGCTGGAATCAGAAAAATGCTGACGGTTGTCGGGGAAGATGAAAAGTGTCAAAATTTTCTTCCATTGGATATGGTTGCGCGGATAATGCGTCATACAAACCTTGAGATGGCTCGTGATCGTTTGACCGCTCAAATCACAGATACCAGCCCCCTTGATGAACTAAAGTTAAAGGAAATAGAGAAACGTAAAAATCTTGTTCAGAACAGAATTTATAAAAAAATCCAAAACCAGTATGTTAGCGCCAATAAAATTTCAGATGAAAAAGGGAAGGTTTACCATAAGGCGCTTTGTGAGATTCTAGATGACATTGGTCAAGGTAAGAAGTATGATTCTTACTTTAAACACCTTCGCAGATATATGCCAGAACTAAGTCAGAAGGCGTATAGAACAGAAGAAAGAACCATTTTTGAATATTTGGGAAAACTTATTAAAAAATGGTTTAGAGAATCTTTGTTGGAATTACTCTAAAAAAATTCTGGGAAAACTTGATTTGTTGGTACTAAAGATGTAAAAATATGATCAACAAATAAATATTCGAGAGAATGTTTTGGGGTAGTTGAGTGAACTATAAGAACCAGAAAGCAGATTTTTGCCCGTATTTAGATGAGATAGAACTTTTTTTGTGGTTTCAACATTCATTGGAACAGAGTGAAAAAGAAGAAATTGTGGCTCATCTTGGTAGATGTTTTGAATGTTTTGAAAGATATTATGAGCTTTGGACGTTCCATCAGATATTAAGAGCAGAAATGTTAAAACCAACGTCACCGAATGTATGTAACTTAGTCAAGGAAATAGAAAGCGCCTAACTCGCCCTTGAAAAGGTGAGAGGAAAAATTATCCTTTTCTTGCAGAAAGGCCAGTGTTTGAAAATTCATGCACTGGCCTTTTGTGTTATAAATGCTTCGGCAATTTATCTTGACATCTCAGAGCCTTTTGACTATATTTATTAAATTTAGAACCTTACGCAAAGAAATTAGTGCAAGACTCGTTCTTGTTATTTGATTTTTAGCTATGGCATGAGAGATGACTGAATCTAAAGTCCTTGTTATTGACGGGGATCCTAAAAACTTACAAATCTTAAAAGAAAGCCTAGAGTCCGCCAGGTTTGTTGTGACAACTGCCGCAAGTGGCGAAGAAGGTTGGCAGACAGCTCAGGGTTTTCGACCGGATGTTATCGTCTCTGAAGTTGATATGCCTGATATTGACGGTTTTGAATTGCTGAAACGGATGCAAGGTGAACCCGGTTTGGAGTCTACTCCTCTAATATTTCTTACCAATCGACGCAATCTGGAAGATCGGATTAAAAGTTTGCGCACCGGTGTAAAAGATTACATGATTAAGCCTCTTCATGTCAAAGAGGTAATCGCCCGTATTCAAATGATTCTGAGACGTACTGAAAAAGTCAGGAGTGAGGAGTCGGAGACCGCGCGCAAACTTGTCGGGCGTTTGGAAGACCAAAGCGTGGAGCAACTGCTTGAAAATTACGGTGTCGAAAAACGAACTGGCATCCTTGCGTTGTATGGCACTTTTGATCGAAGCGGTGAAATCTTTTTTCAAAACGGCGCGATTGTAAATGCGCGGCTGGGTAATTTCAGGGCTGAAAAAGCTGTTTATCAAATGTTGCCTTGGGATTCCGGACATTATATTATGACTTTCAAGGACGTAAATGTCAAACCCGAAATCGCCGTCAGCAATCTGGGATTATTGTTACAGGGATTTAAAAGAATTCAACACAGAGAACAGCTTTTGAATCAGCTACCCGGCATCGATGCTGTTTTGGTCAAAACAAATCTTTTTAAACAGATATTGGAAAAAAAGCGGATTGGCAGTGAAGCGTTGAAATTCATCTCTCTGTTTGATGGCGCCAAGACTTTGGGTGAGATTTTTGCAGAAAGTATTTATGATGATATTAAGACCCTTGAGAGAACGGTGCGCCTGTATGAACAAGGGTTTGTCGCGTCGATAACGGCTAATGGGGAAAATATACTAAATGCGCCCCAAAAATGGGCGCCGCCTTCCAGGCTTGATAAGAGCAGGCTTGAAAGACCAAGCAAGAAAGTTTTGGAGGAGCCTGAACCAAAAACAGAGAAAATTGAATCCAAGTTTGAATGTTTGCCATTTGACCCGTTAGCGCCTGTTTCGGGTGAACAAAATGACTGCAATATTTCTTTGCCTGAAGAACGCGAAGATTTTGAGAAAACTGAGAAAACAGAGCATACGCCTGTTGCAGGTTCATCGCCCGCTCAATTTAAGTCTCTATCCGAAGGCTTGAATAGTGTTCACAAAAAAGAAAATGAATTTCGCTTGCCATCGACTGTTCATTTTGGTCTAAATAAAGCTGAAGATAACGGTATTCCTCAAAAGCCGACAAATGGCAACCATTATGCAAATGGTAAAGAGGAAAAAGATAAGTTGCCGTTTGATATGACCAGACAAGACGATAGCCTGTTTGCTAACCTTTTGGCTGGTCGGAATGTCAAATTTGGCAGGTTTGCAGTGGTTAGCAGCAACTATCGGTGTCGACAACAGTTTATCTCAACCATCACGGATGGGAGATTTGCATCTAAGAGTATTGGCTATGACGGCACAATGATAGAAATAGGCAATATTCAGGTTAACAACAGTCAAAATGTCGAGATTATTGGACTATCAGGTGAGCAGCGTTTTGCCCACATGTTAGATAGCATTTCCGAGTCGCTTTTAGGGTATGTTGTGCTGTTAAAAGGAGATGAGCCAGCCGGGTTGCGTTATGCAAGTTACTTGATAAATTCGCTAAAGAAAAAAATAAATTCCCCTTATATTGTGGCTTTTGTTCGGACGCCCGATGTAAGAAAAGTGCCTCTTGATTTTGTCAGGTACTCTCTACAACTGGATGAAGAAGAACAACTCCTTGAGATTGACGCAGCAGACAAAAAGTCGCTTTCTTACCTCCTTGAGCAATACAAAAAACCCAATTACCTTAAAAAGGATAAGGATGTTGAAGTCTCCAGGTCTCAAAGTAGCCCTGTATCTTTTAAAAGCTTATAGTCGTTAACGCTAGCAATTCATCCTACCAGGTCAGGGTTTTAATTATTCGACAAAACTATGGATCGAAAAAGAATACTTCTTGCAGTTAATAATTCTTCTGAAATAGCCGAACTTCGTGATTTACTCCTGTCAAAAGGATACGAAGTGAAAATTGCGCTTGACGGGGCTCAAGCCGTGAAGTTTAGCCGGGAATTTAGACCACATCTCATTTTAGCGGAAGTAGACTTGACTCAAGTTGACGGACATCATCTATTAAAAGAGGTAAGAGGTCATTTCGGAACCAAACACATCGCCTTTGTTATGATGAGTAAACATCGTTCGGTCGATGAAAGAGTTCACACGATTTCCCTTGGCGTTGATGATTACCTGCCAACGCCATTCGATCCACGAGAGGCGCTGGCAAGATTTCAAATTCTGATCTCTGAATTTGACTTTATTACATCCAGATCAAAGCCCAAAAATAAACACTTTTCGGGAAAGCTTAGTGAGTTTTCTGTGGTTGAAATTATTCAAACACTTGAAATTGCTAAAAAGACGGGAATACTGTATCTGAAAAACTCAGAGGAACAAGGACGTATTTCGTTATTTGACGGAGAGATCACCGACGCAAAATTTCGGAAATTTGATGTAACGTTGGCCGTACAAAGGCTCCTTGTTTGGAATGATGGAAATTTTAGGTTCGAGAAAGAGGCTGTTCAGGGGGAGCGGATATTTAAACACTCAACTGCAGTTTTAGCAGGACGGGCGTTAATATATAAATCGCAATGGGACTCATTTTCAAAAGAGTTACCCTCGTTAAATACACTCGTACAGCTTGATAAAAGCTCGATAAGCCTGGCTTCTGTTTCAGAAAAGGTCTTCTTGCAAAATGCAGTGCAGCCAATTACTCTTTTGGAGTTGATTTACAATTCGAAGAAAGAGGATATTGAGGCTTTGCCAATTGCAGCCAAACTTTACAAAAAAGGTTTATTGAAAAGTTGTGTCGGGAATAACGATAACTTGGATATAACTGCGACGAATGGCTCAGGAAGATCTCCCGGAGTGAAAAATTCACGAATTTTACGATTAGTTGGCAGTTTTACGCAGCCTCCTTTGCAAACAAAGAATCGAATAGCGCAAGTTCAGGAATATTCACAGACCCGTTTATCAGACTTACATTCCGCGTCAAGATTACCTCATTTTAATAAGAGTGAGCTCCTCATCATTCGGGAAAAACTTCTGAAAATAGAGTAGTCCAATGTTGTTTTTGAGGGCTATTCTCGTTTCAATAAGCAGGCATTGAGCGCGTTTGAACTAGCATGTTACAATACATATACGGTAAATGAGAATAGGAGAGATAGCGGTTGTAAGTCCTCATGCGCCTGCAATGCGCGATTTTATTCGCAATGTATGCGATGAAGTGGAAATTCAGAACGATGACTTTATTTTTGGAAGTCTGACTGTAAGCAACCAGCTTTTGCTTCACTTGTATGGAGTAAATGATATTTCCGAAACGGAAGGATCTTCATGGGAGCTGGTTTCCAGCAAGCTCCTTGGATATATCATTCTTTTCAATTGGCAAGAATCTGATTCTATTGAAAAACTAAAGAGACTTGTTGACAACCTGGAATATAAACAAACTATCGCCACAATTATTGTGGCTCATGTCGAGAGCAAGGTGGAAGCAATCCCTGAGGAACTTTTAAATGATGAATTTAAATTGTCCGGCGCTTGCTCTCTTACTTTTTGTAATGTAACAGAGAGAGAATCAGCTCGCCAGCCACTGGTTATTCTTTTGGATAAGCTGCTGGCTCAAATTGGTTGAGTCTGGTTCCCTCAATTTTAGCGCATGACCTTTACTGACAAACACGAATTAAACCTCCACCGACAAAGTGGTTAAAAAAAATAATTATAGCTGTCTACTTTTATTGATTTGTGTTGTTTATTCTTTGTTTTTTTCAATTAATTTAAACGCCGCGCCGAAGTGGATTATAAAACGTTCGAACCATTTCGAGCTTCGATATGTTGAAAGTGACAAAGTATATGCGGCAGAATTGCTATCTTTGTTTGAGCTAGCATATTCAGACTTACAAAAATATTTAAAATTCCCCTTGAAAAAAAACGTTGTTATTTTCCTGGCAACCTCGCAAACGATATTTGATGAACTTACCGGAAATGTGGTTCCACACTGGGGCGAAGGCGTGGCGGATCCAGTTAACGGTGTTGTCGTTTTAAAGGTGTCTTCCATGAACGAACAGCCTTCACTTCGGTTGCGGAAGCTGGTTAAGCATGAGTTAACCCATATCCTTGTTGGGCAATCAGTAGACAACCCCGGCTTGTTTCCAAAGTGGTTTAATGAAGGAATTGCAATTTACTTGTCGAACGATGAAGAATTTACTGGCGGAAGTAGAATATCAAAAGCACTGGTAAGCAATTCGCTGATTCCGTTGGATGATATTGATGAAGTTTTACAATTTCATCAGGCCAAAGCATCGTTAGCTTACGAGGAAAGTTATTCCTTTATGGCATTTTTGGTTGAAAAATATACTTTTTCAGTTGTTCTGAAAATTATAAGTGAGCTTGATAGAAATAAATCTTTTTCAGCAAGCTTTAGATATGTTTGCAAAGGTGACTTGTTTGAGTTTGAATTGCAATGGTATGATTATGTTGAACAAAAATATCGTTGGAATTTTTTAATTGATTTTGATTCTTATATTTGGATGACCATTGTTGTCATATTCACACTTGCGATTGTTGCTGTTAAGTTCAAAACCAGAAGAACATTGATGCGTTGGGAGCAGGAAGATGGGTTTTAGGCTTATTCCGAGGTTTTAGGTGGCGACGCTTACTACAGACAATGGATTAGCCAAAGCTCTGTCTGCGCTAAAAAATGATGGCGTGATCTGTTATCCAACTGAGACGGTCTATGGCATTGGGGCTGATATATATTCGGAAAAAGCGGTTGCCAAGCTTTATCAAATTAAAGGACGAAGTAAAGCTAAGCCAGTTTCTGTTATGATTGGGAATAAGGCATGCTTAAATGACCTGTGTGCGGAAATCTCCGATGACGCCAAGGCTCTTATGGATGCGTTCTGGCCGGGTCCTTTAACGATTATTTTTAAGGCAAACAAGTTTCTGCCCGGTTTTATGATTAGCGCTGAAAATACAATCGGCATCCGATTCCCGGATCATCATTGGTCTATACAGTTAACCACGGCTCTGGGGCATCCTATTACCTCTACCAGCGCTAATTTAAGCGGACGGTCGCCTGCTTCGACGTTTGGTGAGCTGGAAGAGGAGCTGCTTGATTGTGTAGATTATGCCTACGATGGCGGAGCCTGCAACGGAATAGCCTCAACGGTTGTCAACTTAAGCATGGATGAACCGCAAATTTTACGTGAAGGGATTATTCATTCAAAACAGGTATGGAACGCACTCAAGAAAGGTAAAAATGTCTAAAATTAATTTTCAAGTGTTGTTCGTTTGTTCCGGTAATAGCTGTAGAAGTCCAATAGCGGAAGGTCTTTTGAAAACGAAACTTAGTAAAAATCTGGCTGGCAAAGTGAATATACGGTCTGCCGGCACTTTGGGGATTAACGGCGCCCGGGCGACAGATTTGGCGATCCAGGTCGCGGCGGAACTGGGAACTGATATTCAACAGCATCTTTCGCAAGGCATTGAGGATGAATTAGTGAAAAATGCCAATATTGTTCTGGGTATGTCGAGTGAGCATATCGCCTACCTAATCGCATATTATCCGGAAATGAGGGAGAACTTTTTTCTACTCAAAGCATTTGGCAGAGAAGATACGCATTTTATGTCGATGGAAATTGAAGACCCGATAGGTGGAACTTACGAGAAGTACAAAGAGTGTTCGACGATATTGAATGAGGAAATAGAACGAATTATTCCTCTTTTGGAAGCTATGATGCATGATAAGGAAAGTTGAAAAGTAGAGGATGAGTGGGCGATACTGGACTCGAACCAGTGACCCCCTGCTTGTAAGGCAGGTGCTCTAAACCAAACTGAGCTAATCGCCCTTAAAGGAAAGACAAATCTAAGAAATAATCGCCTAAAGTCAAGAAAAAGTTGGCGACTTCTTTGCGTCGGATTATTTGGACGAGCGTCGGGAGACGCAATGGTCGGCGCGGTTTGGCAATGTGAAAGGGTGAAATCGTCGTCGATTGTCGCTTTTCAATTTTCAGGAGCCGCATTTAGGCGTCTGTTAATTGACTGTTTATTGTTTTAAATTTAGTGATGATTTCATTCACCTTTTCTGTTTCTTTTTTTATTTGCCGGGGTCTTAAATAAAACCAGACAAAACCAAACCACACCAACGTAATTGTCCACGCAAAGATTTCTCTCAATATGGTCATGCGTGAAATATATTCATATTGACCAAGACAAACGCCGACTGAAAGCATTACAAAATAAAAACTTAGCATTGTTTTTTGCATGAATTGCTGCCGAGCTCTTATGGAAATTAAATTCTGTAAGTATTGGCTGTTGTTTTGCGTATTGTCAATTGCCTGGTAAGATGAAAATAATTTATTGTAAGTGAGCGCGTAGATAGCCATTGCCAAAATAGTTAGACTGATTCCAATTTTTGTCGCAATGAACTGTGGCTGATAGGAATGCCAAAAGAAAAGAAGGAATGCGCTGGTTGCTATAAGTAAGATGTTTAAAATTAATAATCTGCGTAAACTTCTACTTTTAAAGTTTTTGATTTTTAAAAGCAGACTTTCGATGTCGAGTGGGTTTACGGGCTGTTTTGCCCATAAATCTTTAAAATCAAATTCAGCGCTCATTTTCTTTAAACTTTTGCGTTAATTTTTTTTTGATTCTGTGAACTCTGACCCTAATGTTGGTCTCGGAAAGTCCAACGATATTGGCGATTTCCGCTTGTTTTATATCTTCCAGTTCCAGTGAAATAATAATGCGGTCTGTTTCTGGCAACTCGGCAATACAGTTGTATAAAAAACGAATTTGAGGCTCAAGGCTTGGTTGACTTTCAATTGTCAAGTTAAGTGGCAAGTCAGTTTTAGGGAAGCGTTTTGTTTTTTCGATTTGACGCAAACAATTATTCGATGCAATTTTAAAAATCCAGGTTCCGATACTTGCTTCGTTTCTGAATTTGGGCAACTGTCGCCAGACAATAACAAACGTGTCTTGCGCAAGATCTTGAGCCAATTCAAAGTCATTAAGATACCCCATACACAAGCGGAAAATCTTTTGCCAGTAGGTTTTATATATTTCTTCAAATGACATTATTTTGAAGTTATAAACTTTTCAAGTTGATTTAAATACCATTCTTTATCATCGTACATAATAAAATGTAGTCCTTTCCCGGCAAACTCTAACTTGGCAGTTTTTAAATTTTTATACTGTTCTTTTATTACAGGTTTTAGTTTTGCGAAAGGAGCTTCCAATAAAATAAGAGAAGGACATTTGATTGTTTTAATCCTGTCTCTTAAATCGGTATTCGAAAAATCACAGTACATTTGAGCGAATGTTTTTCTGTCCGACTTTACACTCCAGCTAACTACTAATTCTGATTTGGTAATGTCTTCCAAAAATCTCGGAATAGTCATACTTTGCATTTGATGAAATTGTTCGTCAGACATTGATGTCATTTGCTTGATCATTTCAGTGCAATCTTTGTTTTTCTTTGACTTAAAAGAAGGATTCATCAAGGCGGGCAAGCATGGAAGCGCATCAACGACAATAATTTTTGCAATAAGTTCAGGGTAGTCGGAAGCGATTGCCAGCGCCAAACCACCGCCCATGCTGTGGCCTACGATTATGGGTTTGCTAAAGTTGTTTTCCTGAATGTAATGGACTATTTCAGATGCCCACTTTTCAAATGTGGCATTGGGCTGAGGTTTTACACCGGCGAAGCCTGGCATTGTCAAAGTGTAACAAGTATAACCCTCTTCGAAATGCGATTTTGTTTCGTCCCAGACGACGCCCGAACTGGCGAATCCGGGGATGAAAATAATTGTTTGCTTACCTTGCCCTGATTTTTGGATGTCAAAAGGATAGGTGTTGGTTTGTGCGAATACGTTTACAAGAAAAGTTGTGAACAATGAGGCAATTACTAAAATGGAGCGCTTTTTCATTTTTCTTAAGTCCGAAATGATTAGATGATGTTATTTGGCCTTTAGATGCGTCTCTTGCCGGAATGTTACAGAGTATTGAAATTAAACTCTATTCGAATTTGACCGGAATTGCTTTTAAGTTTATAAAATATTGAATTTGCTGAAAAAAATGAAAGTTGGACAATAAGCTTTATTAAGGCGGGTCACTCTTGCTTTATCATTATTACCGGCGGCGGAGCTTTGGTATGAAAATTTAAATTGAAAACATTTAGCCGTCTGATATTTAAGGGGTGAAAAAGTATTTGTAATTGATGTTATGTATTTCTATCGTTTTTTCTGAATTGAATATTAATTGCGAGTACGCCATGAACAAAAAAAGAAAAACTTTGATGATGACTTCAGTCTTAATTATGGCAATGATTTGGGGATTTATTACCCTTGGAAAAAATACCAATTTGTTCCAGGGCTTAGATTTATTGATTTTTATTCTTATCGTGGTTAGCGCTATTCTTGCATTTTTACAAGCGTTAAAAAGGGACAAAGAAGAGCGGGAAGGCGCCCCGTCAGAAGATGAGTTAAGTATGCGCATAAAATATAAATCAGGTTACTATGCCTATACAGCTTCACTGTATATGTGGTTATTTATTTTTTTACTTAAAGACAAATTTCCAGATGTTGAAACTTTGCTCGGTGGTGGAATTTTATTATCTGCTTTAATGCCTTTTATCTCGAAATTTGTTGTAAGTCAGAATTTTCATGAATAATAGGATGAAAGAGCTGAGAGCAAAACAGGGTGTTACGCAATTAGAGTTAGCAAAATTGGTCAGTGTTCGAAGGGAGACAATTGTCTTTCTTGAAAAAGGAAAATATAATCCATCTTTAAAATTAGCCTATGACATATCCAAAGTTTTTGGACTGAATATCGAGGAAGTTTTTTTATTCGAAATGGATTAAAATCAGACGATTGTGTTATGAGGTGCAGCAATGCCTGTCAGGCTTTCAATTCAGCTACAACGTTTAAGAAGTTTCAAATTAGAGTAATATATTAAAATAACAGGAGAGAAATATGGAGTTAGGAGCTTTCTCTGTCAGCTTGGCAGTAAAAGATATTGAAACGTCGAAGGTGTTTTATGAAAAATTAGGTTTTACAGTTTTTGGAGGAGATCAGGCGCAGAATTGGTTGATAATGAAGAATGGCGATCATGCGATTGGACTTTTTCAGGGCATGTTCGAAAATAATATTCTTACATTTAATCCTGGTTGGGATTGCAATGCTCAACAACTGGACAAGTTTACGGATATACGAGAGTTGCAGCGACAACTCAAAGAGTTTGGTGTTGAATTGATTTCGCAAGCCAATGAAGATTCAACGGGCCCTGCCAGCCTTATGGTGGTTGACCCGGATGGCAACACGATACTATTCGATCGACATGTGTAGAGAAATCAAGCTTTTCCTGTTTCCGAGGCGCTTTCCTTTAAACGGCTATCTTATGCGTTTTTCTCCGTACATTTTTATGTTAGTTGCTGTTTTGATTGTTTTGGTCGAGCCTGTTTTGGGCGTCGTCAGAGATTCTGGCGGCGGTGACACTGAACTTGCAATTGATCATGTTATCCTTGCCGTCAATGATATAGATGAGGCAAAAAGGACATTTTCAACTTTCGGCTTTCAGCAAAAGGAAGGGCGATTACATAAAAATGGTGTCTTCAATCAACACATGAAGTTTAAAAATGGAACAGAACTTGAACTAATAACACTCGTTCGGAAACCAGGCGACATCCAGGCAAAGGAATACGCAAGTTTTCTGAAAGTAGGCGATGGCGGCGCTTTTTGCGCGCTGAGGGGAGATTTAAAGTCGGTTCAATTTCAGGCTCAAAAACTTGGGATTGAAGCGCTTGCAGTAAACTCGGGCATTTTTCATTATGTTGTATTTTCAAGTCAAGGGTTTGAAAATATATTCTTCATAAAATATGATAATCCAATGCAAGAGCCTGATGAAACTCTTTTGCTGCACCCGAATGGAGCCGCTGGAATTGAGGAGGTTGTGATGGAAGCCTCGCCTTTGTTAGGTAAGCTTCTTTTATCGCTGGGCGCTAAAAAATGTGGTTTTTCAGAAATGAATGATGGCCGAAAAGGAACTCGATATGAACTTGCAAATGGAAAATTGACCGTTATTCCACATTCGGTTCAAACGAGGCCACGCGTAAAAGAGATTCAAATACAGAGTAGAAAATCCTCCCAATCATCAAAAGTGCGATTGATTGAAAAGTATGGCGTTCGAATCCGGTTTTAAAATAGTTTGGGCAGAATGTCTTGATAAGTTGTGTCAGTTTTTCATCCAGCTATTCCACTAAAAAATTGAAATACAATTATTACAGGTATCTCGGAAATGAGCGGCGGCTCCTGTATGTGCGCGGGATTCTCCTCATAGCGAAGCAGCGACTCACTGAAAAGGGTGAAAGTTGATGCGGGCGCGAGAGGAAAGATGGATATTTTATTGGAGTTTCGTGAAAGATGGACGATTCTGTAATAAAAGTAAAATATTTGTAATAGTGGTATTTCAATGATTTCACGACGAAAATTTTTGATTAGCAGTTTAGCAGGAATCTCCGGACTGGGAGCTGGCATCGGGTTTTATTCCTGCAAAATTGAACCCCATTGGCTTGAATTAAAAAGGCTTCAACTTCCGGTAAAAAATCTGCCGCAAAGTCTGCTTGGCAAAACATTGATGCAAATTAGCGATATCCATGTTGGGCATCAGGTAGATTCTCAATATTTACTTGATTCATTTGCGCAAGCGGCGCGTTTAAAGCCTGACATCATTGTTTATACTGGTGATTTCATTTCCTATATCACATCTCGGAGATTAAACCGCCTTGTTGATATCCTGAATGAAGCGCCACATGGAGAGATGGCGACTTTTGCAATTCTGGGCAATCATGATTACGGTTATCAATGGTCGGAAGCTGATTTGGGAGTGAAAATTACAGAGCGTTTGTTCTGCGCTGGAATCCATGTTTTGCGAAATGAAGTGATTGATGTGGATGGTCTGAGATTTGTCGGACTTGAAGATATGTGGGGGCCAAATTTTACGAATGACAACCCAATAATCAAAGGCAAAGTTCAAGGGGAGGCCATCACTTTTTGTCATAATCCGGATGCGGTTGATTTACCGATATGGGATGGCTACCAAGGCTGGGTTCTCTCTGGTCATACCCACGGCGGACAATGCAAACCACCATTTCTACCGCCGCCTATGTTGCCTGTAAAAAATCGACGATACACAGCAGGGAGATTCGTAATTGCGCCGAATAGAAGCCTTTATATCAATTCGGGACTTGGTCACATTATGCAGGTCAGGTTCAATGTTCGTCCTGAAATTACACTGTTCACTCTAGTGGATGCCTGAATCTGGAAGCTGTGGTCAGTATGTTTCTTAGTTTTAATTTAACCACGGATTGAGACAGATTAAAGTTTTTGGATTTATCTGCCCGAACTCTATCGTTGGTTTGTTTTCTATGCGTCTACGTTTGCTTTAGGGGAGCTGTGGGACGTAAGTTGACTGCACCAGTCCGGTTGGGTAGGTTTTTAGTTCGACCAGGCGTAATTCTTCGTGGAAGTTTGATTTGAGGAAAAGCGGGATGCCTTTGCCAAGTATCATGGGAATCGTCGAAATTATATAGCGGGAAATGAGACGTTTTTTTCTAAAAGAGGTTATCAGTCTGGCGCCCCCCACCAACCAAATTTTATTTGCTTTTTTTTCGCGGGCTTCCATAATAATTTTTTCCGGTGATTTGCCAGAAGGGAAAATATTGGCGACTGGCGGCTCAAATTGTGTCTTTGTACAGACCCAACATGGTTTTTTGCCATAGGGCCACTCACCAAATGAAAGTGCTTGTTGGTAGGTTTTGTTTCCAATAATCAGAGCGTCGATACTGTTAAAAAAATCATTATAGCCATAATCCTCACCTGAAGATTCGACACAAGACAACCAATCGACATTGCCTTGATCGTCGGCGATATAGCCGTCAAGACTAACAGCGATGTACAAAATGGTTTCAGGCGTTTTATTCATTTGCTTCCTATTTCCTACGTGGTTTCAAGCTTGTGTAAAAATGACAGACAGGCGTGATCATTTTCATCTGAGCTGAAGTCTGTTGAAAACCAGGCGTCGAGTATTTCCCGGCCAATTTGTTCAGAGACAAGCCGTAAACTCATTGCGAGGATATTTGCATCATTCCATTTTCGAGCTCCTCTGGCTGTTTCAGGGTCGTTGCAAAGGGCGGCGCGAATGCCTTTGAGTTTGTTGGCGGCAATGGCAACCCCGGTTCCAGTCCAACAAAACAAAACGCCTTGATCGCAATCTCCGGCGGCCACCCTTTTAGCGACATCCACAGCAACCTGAGGCCACATTGCTTCATCCGTCACCAATGCCCCCAAAAGTTCAACCTGGTGACCGCGTTTTTTCAGATCTTCCACTACCTTCTGGGAGAGATATGTTTTTTCGTCGCTGCCCACCGCGATCTTCATCGTGTAAACGCTTGATCTTTAAAATGCTTATTTGAATTCATCCTTTCGCCAAGCAGCTCGTCGATCTGCTCCAGATGATGCTTTAAATGGTCAAGATAGTCTTCAACTAGAAAATTTAGCGTAACCGGATCGTATGGCACTATTTCGCATTCAAGCCCCAATTTTTCGGCGGGAATTCGTTTGATTATATGCGCAATATGGCGATTATACAAACGCCACAAACTCAGCAATTCTATCCAGTTGCTTTCCTGATAACCCTGAAATTTAATCCATTTATTTTGGTCGTATTTAGGAAAAACCAATGAGATTGTGTTTTGAGCCCGGACAAAGCGTTGGTGGTTGTTAGCGGCTGAATCGATCAAATGACCAAGTATTTCTTTTAGGGACCATTTTTCCGGACTGGATTTAATTACTGTCAGTTCATCCGCTACATTCCGGAATTGCTGTGATTTGTAATCAACAAGTTCGATTAATTCATCAGCGAGTTTTGAAATCATTTGAGCTCCATGTTAAAAGGAAAAATTGTGCTGTCATTTTTCTGCCAATATTGAATCGATTGTATTTAGTTCCTCAAAGTTAAAGGTTAGAGTGTCGAGCGCCTGCACAGCACTTTCGACATGAACGGTTTGACTGGCGCCAATCAGAGCCGATGTCACTTCCTTTTTGCGCAAGGTCCAGGCAATCGCCATCTGCGCCATGCTCTGTCCACGCTCTTTAGCCATTTCATTAAGTTTTCTGACTTTGGCGATTCTGGATTTGCTAACCCTGTCCTGCCAATTCATTTTACCTTTTTCTTTGTCGGCGCGCGAGCCAACAGGAATGCCATTAAGGTATTTATCCGTTAAAATTCCCTGACATAACGGTGAAAAAACAATAGAACCAATGCCTTCTTCGCTCAACGTTTGCAGCAAGCCATCTTCTTCAATCCATCGATCAAACATGTTGTAACGAGGTTGATGGATTAAGCAGGGTGAACCCAAATCACGAAGAATTGCGGCCGCTTGCTTTGTTTGCTCCGGGCTGTAACTGGAAATGCCGACATATAACGCCCGCCCGCTTCTTACAATGAAGTCTAGCGCGCTCATGGTTTCTTCCAGCGGCGTGTTTGGGTCAGGGCGATGACTATAAAAGATATCCACGTAGTCAAGCCCCATACGTTTGAGACTTTGATCGATGCTTGCAACCAAATATTTACGTGAACCCCATTCACCATAAGGTCCGGGCCACATATAATAACCTGCTTTCGAAGAGATAATCAGTTCGTCGCGGTAAGGTTTTAAGTCACGGATTAGAATTCTGCCGAAATTTGTTTCTGCTGAACCCGGCGGGGAGCCGTAATTGTTGGCCAGATCAAAGTGTGTTATGCCTAAATCGAATGCCTTGTGAATGGTTTTTCGACCCTTTTCATGTGAATCTGTATCGCCGAAATTATACCATAGGCCTAATGAAATGGCTGGAAGTTTCAGGCCGTTGTGTCCACATTGTCTGTATGAAATTTTGTCGTAACGGGTGTCGAGAGCCTGATACAACATGAAAAGAGCCTCCGCAGGCGTAACTGATTGAGTTGGATATTATAAATTGGGGAAGTCTTTGCAGCAATGTGCGATTTCAACCTCCTCCCTGAACAAAAAATATCGATAATGACATCGGAAGTCAACACAAATGTATTTTTGAACAAATAATATGAACGGTTCGCTCGATTCTCTTGCAAAATTGCATGATAGTTCATTTTTCTCAATAAAGGTGAACGACTTTTCTTCTCAAGACGGCTCCTTCTCAACTTCACAAACGTTGCTTTGCAGGAAGATGAAAGTCGTATCAAGCGTCAATTTTAGAGTCGACAAATGGACTTGTCGTTTTTCCGAAAAACATAAAATATTCTTTGTCCACCTTGAATCTTTGGTAAGAGATAGCCTACTTTACCTTCCGCTTTTTTACAGCGGGCAAACGACAGTCATGAAGTAGAATGGCAGGTTCTCCGCTTGCGGACGAGCTTGTTTTTAGAGGTGATTGCAAGACATGAAAACCAGAATTCTATTTGTTGAGGATGAGCCAAACCTGGGCTATCTGATTAAGGAAAATCTTGAGGAGCAAAGGTTTGATGTGACACATTGCTCTGACGGGGCGCAAGGCAGACAGCTTTTTTTCGCAAGCTCTTTTGACCTTTGCCTTTTTGATGTGATGTTGCCGGAAAAAGATGGCTTTTCGCTTGCCCGTGAAATCCGTGTGGTAGATAAGAACATTCCGATCATTTTTCTAACAGCAAAATCGTTGAGAGAAGATCGAATTGCAGGCTTGAAAATTGGCGCGGATGATTACATTACCAAGCCGTTCAGCATGGAGGAGCTCGTGCTGCGAATTCAGGCGATTTTGAAACGCAGCGGAGCAGTGGATGCGCCAATTGAAGTTGCGACGCATGCTATTGGAAGTTACCAATTTAAAATGGCGGAACAGACGCTTATTTATGAGCGTGAGCAGCGCAAGCTTACCTATAAGGAGGCTGAACTTTTGCGGCTGCTTTGCGTGCATAAAAATGCGCTTTTGCAGCGCGATCTTGCCTTGAGTGTGATTTGGGGAGAGAGCAATTTTTTTAACGCCAGGAGCATGGATGTTTTTATTTCGAGGTTGCGGAAATACCTGGCCAAAGATAAGCGGATTGAAATTGTGAATGTCCATGGCCAGGGTTTCAGGCTTATCGCGCCCTGAAGATAGCAGCGCGCGTTCAGCTAATTGCCATCTTTTTAAAATTTTCTAAAAGTCAATCCGTTGACATCGCGCGCCAGAACACCGTTGTTCAGAATGACCGGAAATGCCCACATCATGTTTTCGCTGATTTGATATTTGCCAAGCGCCTCATAAGCCTTCGGGTTCGGCTTTAGCAACCAGAGGATGCCGTCTTCAGTTGCAACAAACAAAATATCTTTGTGCGCAATGAGCGCTCCATGCGAACCCAACTTCCCTTCTGTCTGCCACAGAATCTCACCGGTTTCAATCTTGCGACAGAACAGTTGTCCTTTGCGTTTCGGCGAAAAACCGAAGATGACGTCGTCGTAAACTACTGGCGAAGACATGTACATTGGCAGTTCTGCGCTGTGCCAGACTTTTTCTATTTTCCATGTGTTTTGTGTTAGTTTGAGCCTATAAGCGTAGGTTCCGAGGCGTACGCCGGAGATCAAAAGAATGTCATTTTCATAAACCGGGTCAACAATATTTTCACAATATTCGTCGAGAAAGGGGATTTCCCAGAGGGCTTTCCCGCTGTTTATTTCCACGCCAATGCATGACTTGAGCGATAGCGTAATTAGCTGCTTTACGCCGGATATGGTTTTGACAATTGGTGTTGAAAAGCCGGGCATATATTTTTTTAAAATCCACTTTTGCCGACCGGTTGTTAACTCATAGGCGATGATTGCCCCGTGTTTTGCATCTCCGACATGTACAATGATCAAACTGTCAACCGCGATGGGCGACATGGCAGTTCCATAAAAAGCGCCATCCGTGGTGATGCGATCCGAATAATGTCTTTGCCAAAGCAGTTTCCCATCCCTTGCGTCTAAACATTTTAACAAAGCGTTCACGCCGAGTGAATAAATTCGTCCGTTGTGGTAGAGTGGTGTTGAAAAAGATCCCTTTGGGTGTCTTTGTGCGGCGGGATTCTTTTTAAACGGAGCTTTATTGGTGTGCCGCCAGATTTCTTTTCCGCTTGCCAGGTCGTGGCGTGAAAGAACCTCTGTGGCATCTTGTTCACGGCTCAGCAGGTAGATTGACTGCTCGACAACGATTGGCGCGCTATAACCAACGCCAGTTTTTATTTGCCAGACCGGCTGCAGTTTTTCCGGCCAGGCTGAGGGCAGAATTGCATTTTCCAGACGTCCGTTTCCAGCAGGCCCGCGCCATTTTGGCCAATCTTGCGCATAACTTTGGCTAAACAGGGTGATGGACAAAAGTAAAAAAATAGTTTTCATTTTATATGCTCTCTGATTGTCATTGATTACGGGGTCAATTTAGCGAACTTGCGACAAATTCAAAATAAAATCCAATGTAATGTTTTGGTGAAAGTTCAATTTCATTTTTTAGCTCATCTGAGGAAAGGGTGAGGTGAAAAATGGGGTAGGAGAGGGTTCCCTTTTTATGCCCCATCCTCACTTTTATTCTGTTGCCACGTCCTTCTTTTGTAACAAAACATGCTTTGCATCAGATTTTCATATTCGTGTGCTTTTTTCAAGGGTAATCAAATTGACCGGGTCAATCGGGAGACAATGAGGTTTTGTGCAGAACCGTATAAACTTTTTCGGTTTTGCGCAAGTCGTTTTGCATTAGTAAAAAATCCTGAACCTGCGCATTAAGGTTCGGAAAATCAGCGATGGCGTAAGCTTGCAAAAAGGCCTTTTGTGGTTGTTCCCTGATCCGACCGATGGTCAGGTGTGGTTTAAATGGAAAGGCATTGCGCTCAACCCCATGTCTGGCAAGCGTTTCGTCCATAAGATCGGCCAATTGACCGATGCAATTGAGTCGGTCATGAACGCCGACCCAGAGTACGCGAGGTCGCCGCAAATTTGGAAAGGCGCCCGGCATGCTGGTTTCAAATGAAAATGGCTGCATGTCTTTTGCGATTTCATTCAAGGCGGCGGCAATTGCATCAACTTGCTGCGGCTGACTATCTCCGATGAATTTGAGCGTTAAATGGATGTTGTCCGGCCTTGTCCATCCGATGCGTTCGCCGTAGCTTTGCAAGCTGTTTTGCAGGCGACTGATTTCTGTTTTGATGTTGTCGGGAATGTGAATTGCAATAAAGATTCGAATCGGCGCCATTTTGCTAAAGATTTCCGATGATTTTAGTGTGCTTTGGGAAGTATCTATATGAGCTATCGCAAAAAGCGCAGCAGTTCCTTTAAGCCCGGATCACGTGATTGCAGCGAAAGGTGCATTACAAATGGTTCGCTATGCTCATGATAATTAAGCGTTGAAAGCTTCCAATATAAAATACCGTTTGGCAAGGAAAAATTGCCGCTGTCATAAGCGTTGCGCAAGGCTCTGATGACCATGGCTCGTTCCAGATAATCAACGGGTTGTTCCTCTATTCGCAACGCTTGTCGCCCCTGATCGCTGTTGACCACGGTTATTCCTTTGCTTTGCCATGGTTTAAGCGATGAATATTTGTGGATTGTATAACCTAATTCGGTGAACAGCACGGGTTTGTTTTCCAGCTTTCGGTTCTTGCGAAATGCATGAATATCTGCGAGAATATTTTGCCATTTTGAGGTGAAAACGGCTTCGAGTTCATAGGACTGTTTCTGGTTTATATCGTCGCGTAGGGGAAAGTAGGCATTGATTCCAATGATGTCGAGCGCCGACCACAGAGACGTTTTGTGATAATTGTCGAAATTTGCGGCATAGGTGAGTTTTCCGTGATAGATTTGTCTTACTTCAGCAATTAATGTCGTCCATTTTTCTTGAATGTAACGCCGACGTCGGTTCATTTCAAAAATTGGATTTTCTGATGAATAAAAGGAAACCTGTTTCGCCCAGTCTGCTCTTGCAGTGAGATCCTCAACCAAATCAGGTTGCGTTGTGTCGGCAACAGAAGGATGAGTCAAATTTTGTAGCTCTTCGGCTGCCTGGCGCAGCTTCCATTCGGTAAGGTAATAGGAGAGAAGGCCGGGCATAACTGTTATTGAATCTACAGCGGCCATCATGTTTAATTCACTGCCGATGGCAAAAACATCAACTCCTTTTTCTTCGCACAGTCGCGCCCATTTTTTCAGGAGGGCGCCATATTCCAGAAACCAGCCGTCCACGTTCTCAATGGTTTGCGGAAAAATAAAGCCATGCCATAAATGCTTATTGCGCGGATTGGTCTGATCAAGTCGTAAGCGAGCCACAGCGACAACGCGCAGCTCTTCGGTTTTCGCCGCATCGATTTGTGCGATAATGGATGAATCTTGATTAATAGAGAATAGAGAATCGCCATCCCATTCCCATTGCATGGTTTCAATGCTGACGGCCATGGTGTTCATGCCCAATTTTTCAATGGTTTTGACCCAGGTTTGTTGGTCTGGTTCATTGACTTGAATGCCGCCGAGGTAAAAGTTGGCTGGACGTTTACTGAATAAATTGATTTCGAAGCCATTATAGGCAAAGAAATTCAGAAAGAGAATGAAGGCTAACAGCATGGTTTCTAATATTTTGCCAATTATTGGATAGGTCATATTATTCCGGGGCTTCTGCAAAAATATTGTTGGCTTGAATTTCTTCCAGGGAGTTTCCAGCGTGAGCGGCGCGCGTCCATGTTGTATCCTGGCCGCTGACGTGGAAGGATGCTGCTTTCAGGCCATTGTTGAGCGTAGTCCAACCCAGCCATTCCCCAGACTGGACAGTGTTATTTCCCGAAGGATAAAAATACCATTTTCGGGGAAGTCCTTCTTCGTTGAGAATGATATTGAAGTCGTCGCCATTGCGCGATTTAATTGAAAGGGCGATTTCTCCTTCCCGGGTGGTTATGGTTTTTCGTTCGACATTGGCTGATAAAATAAAATCAATCGGTGTGAGCATGAATAACGCTTTCTCAATTTCAGCGGCAAACGTTTGCAGAATTGAGTCTGCGAGCTGCGGTTTGAGCCGGAAGCCGTTTTGAATGACCACGCCGGAGCTATCCTTTAGATTGAGCCATGCTTTTAATTGTTTTTGTTGTACAAATAGTCGGCCTTGTTGCAGGTCAGCGATAAATTCACTGTTTTGGGTTTGCCATTGCAGGGCATGGGTGTTCCGCCACTTATCTAAGGCAAGCGCGTCAAATAATTTCTGGCGGCGGTTCATTGCTTCGGCTCTTACATCCACTTTGCCGCGTTGATCGAATGGTTCCAGAAAACTTCGCAGCTCGCTGACCGCTGGATCCTGATGATTCTCATCTATTAGAACCATGAATGGCTCATACGGGAGATGATAGTCCTGCGTGGATAATTTCCAGTAGAAGACGCCTCTTAACAAGGAGGTTCCGTGTTTTTCTGTGAATTTTTTGTGCGTTTGTCGCAATGCCCGAATGGCAAGGGTTCGTTCCTGAAAATCTATCGGCTGTTCTTCAAGGATGATCATCTGTTTGTTCGAATCAGTGCCGACAATTGCGAAATCAGCGCCAGTCCACGGATAAATTGTTGCCAGTTGCCGATAGGTATAACCTAATTCTGTAAAAATAACCGGGCGGGTCTTGAGACCGATGTTGTTTCTGAAGGAATCGATCTCTGTAAATATTTTTTCCCATTTATTTTGAAAAGAATCGAGCAGATCATCTTGGTCAACGGCGTTAATTTCCGAGCGCAATTTAAAGTAAGCGTTAATGCCAATGAAGTCGAGAGCATTCCAAAAGCCTATGTTCTGATAGTTGTCAAAATTGGCCGCATAGCCAATTGCCCCTGAAAAATGATTGCGGGCGTTTTTTATCAAATGCGTCCATTGCTCATTTAACAGCTTGCGCCTTTGGTTGATTTTGGGCAAGGTGTTTTCGACAGAGTCTCCCTGAAAGGTCACTTGTCTTGCCCACGCTTGGTTGGCGGAGGTCAATAGTGAAAGGTATTCGGTTAACGAACGACAGCTGCCATGCCCGCGAATCCAAAGATGCTGCGGCTTGATTATGTTTTCATAGGCCATCAGTTCATCTTTATAAGCGTCAATTTTTTCTGGATTCATATAGAATTCCGGCAGTTCGGGCATTTTAGTAACTGGCCGGGTTGCGGCTGCCAGGCGCATTTCACTGCCGATGCAAAAGATTTCGACGCCTTCGCGCGCTGCAATTTTGGCCCAATAGTTCACAAACTTGCCATAGTGCAGAAACCAACGTTGAACTTCGCGGTCGGTTTTCGGCATGATCATGCCATGCCATAAACCTTTGTTGGGTTTGAATTTATAGTCTAACAAAACACGCAAGATCAAAGCTACATGTAAACCGTTTTTTTTCGCCGCCCGAATTTCAGCAATTGCCGAAGTGTCGCGTCGATCAAACCACAGATATTCGCTGTCCCACGCCGCCTGGCGCGCATAAATGGTAATTTCGCTTGTGTTCATTCCGGCTTTTTTGAGCGTTGCGCTCCAGAAAGTCTGGTCGGGTTCATTGATTTGAATGCCGCCGACGTAAAATATCGGATCTGAACGCTTCGCACCTTGAAAAAGCGTTAACCCGGCAAGGGCGCAAATCGCAATGGCTGCGTAAAGCAGATGACGTTTACTTTTCATTGCCGCTGAAAATATTTTTGCTGATCTGCATGGAAACATTGACATGAGGTCGATTGACAACCTGGTTGATTTTTAAGTTGCAGGCAACGGAGCAGAGCGCATAAGCCTCTTCAGCCGCAAGATTATGGTTTACCATCAAATAATTTATCATCTGTTGAGTCGCCTTCTGCACTGCCTCCTCCAAGGTCTTGCCAAAGCTGACCACAGCGTAGATTTCGTTGTTTTCATATTGCAGTCCGGGCAATTTGGGCTGCTTTTTGAGGATTTCAACTTTTACCAGCAAACGAAGCGGCGCGCTTATGCCAATTCCGGAAACTTCACCACGGCCTTGCGCCGCTTGTCCGTCGCCAAGCGACAATAAAGCCCCCGGCGCGAATACTGGCAGGTAGAGTGTGGTTCCGGTTGTGATATCGGGATCATCTATGTTGCCGCCAAAAAAACCTGACGCAGCGGCTGAAACTGGTTTGTCAACGTTCGGCGCCACGGCCACAACGCCTGGAAACGGAGCGAGCGGCAAAGAAATAGCATCGTTAAAACGTATGTTTTGTCGCCCCTTGCCAAAATGAAATGACTTGATCCACGGCTTGGAGAAATCTGTTTGCAAAAGGCCGAAATTGGGAACAATGGCTGTCCAGCCCCAATCAATCGTTGCAATGGAGAGAAAGGTCACTGCAAGAATATCGCCCGGTTCAGCTCCTTTAATAAAGATCGGTCCGGTTAAGGGGAAAATCTCGGCTTTATTCAGAAAGACAATGTCAGGTGTGTCAGAGTCGTGTTGAAATTGCCCGCCGGAGGCTTCTTTTGTAAAAATATCAAGAACTGCACCTGAATGAACATGCAGAACCGGTGGAATATCTTTGCTGATCTGATTATGAGTCTGTTCCGGAGTTAGTATAAAATCAGGTTCAGCCAATGGGGGAATGTTCCGCTCAGACTGACAGCCTGACATGGTGGCAAAAAAGAAGACTAACAAAAAGAGGCGCATATCAAGAGATGGTATTCTATATACTTTTAAACGGATTTAAACGAAAGTTGCAAAACGCTAATGGTAGCACAACTAATTTTTAGAAGCAAACAGAAAAAGGAGCGTAAGCATTCCATTCAGTATGGGAAATCTGATTTTGATAAACTAAAAAGGCCCCACTTCAACATGAAATGATAAAGTAAAATAGATCCACCGCAGGCACTGTTCGTATTATTCATACAAAAGAATATTACGAGGTGAAAGGATGCTAAAGA